>ERZ1106943.1465-NODE-1465-length-24135-cov-3.472010_pt1 | contig 24135 bp, 13 predicted proteins | sample MGYA00403671_ERZ1106943 | MGnify/ENA primary metagenome ERZ1106943 (study PRJEB35170, sample SAMEA104062427) | human gut metagenome | biome: human gut; feature: human-associated habitat; material: faeces | place: Denmark | collected 2012-06-14 ...
CGATGTCGTTGGCCCAGATGGTGCGCTGGTACTGATCGGGAGCCAGAATCATGATGATGTCGGCCTCGGCGGCGGCTTCCGGAACGGACTTGACTTCCAGACCCTGCTCCTTGGCGTGCTCGACGGACTTGGAGGTCGGGCGCAGGCCGACGACGACGTCGACGCCGGAATCGCGCAGGTTCAGCGCATGGGCATGGCCCTGGGAACCGTAACCGATGATGGCAACCTTCTTGCCTTCGAGGACCGAGAGATCTCCATCGTTCTCATACCAAATTTGTGCAGCCATTGTACTTGGCACTCCTTTTGTGTAGTGGGGTGAACGCTTGAAAAGCGTTCGGGTTTCTACCATTCGCAGATGAAATTCGTGGTTTCGTGCATGGATTTTGTCCTGCAAACTGGGGTCCATCCTACCGGAGCGGCCGTTTTGGTACGTATCCAGTCCACAAAGTGAGCCGCGAAATCGTAAAAAATTCGTCGCGGCGCAATCGTGATACCTTTCCTGCGAAACCCCTACGGAAGCGACGTTTCGGGCCGTTGGAATGTTGTTTCCGTTGAGAATTGCGATTAAGTCCCTACCGAAGCGACGTTTCGATCGCTGAAAATGACGTTTGTGTGGGCAAGCATGTGCTTATTTAGGTGACGCTTCATGCATTTTGGTAGGAAAGTGGCTTAGGATAGGCACGTAGGATTGTTTGATGAGGAAGCTGAAGCAATGGTCACTGCGACGGGGATTGCGCCTGGTTCCGAAATGACGGCGCAGATGGAGCAGGTGGAGGAGCGTAATGTCTCGGGCGTGCTGCATATCGCCTCGATTTTCGCCTCGCACATGGTATTGCAACGCAACAAGCCCATTGCGGTGTTCGGCGCATTGGCTGCCGATTGCGCCGGTATGGAGGTTGTGGCGGAAATACACGACTTTGACGGCTCCCTGATCGCGCAGGAACATGCTTATTCTTCGCAGAACGTGGTCAACGGCTTTTCGCAGTGGCGCGTGATGCTGCCCGCGCAACCGGAAGGCGGTCCGTACACGCTTCGTATCGTCGCGGGCAATGATGCCATCGAATTCGACGACGTGCTTATCGGCGAAGTGTGGCTCGCCGGCGGCCAAAGCAATATGGAACTTGAGTTGCGTAACAGCGAGCATGCCGACGAAGCACTTGAGGATTGCGCCGATCCGCTGCTGCGTTTCTACAATGTGCCCAAAACCGGTGTAATCAATCGCAATGCGGAAAATACGTCGAGCTGGCAGGAATCGTCGCCGGAAAACAGTGGCGTGATGAGCGCCGTCGCCTACTATTTCGCACGCAAGCTGCGCTCCGAACTCGACCCCGATCTGCCGGTCGGCATTGTCGACTGCTATATCGGCGGCACGTCGATCAGCTGCTGGATGAGCGAGGACGCACTCAATTCCAGCGATGCCGGCCGCGACTATCTGACGCGCTACCAGCGTGCGATCGCAGGCAAGACGCAACAGCAGTTCGAGCTGGAAACCAGCGAATGGCAGTCGCAGATGGACGCATGGAACGCGGCTGTGGAAACGGTGCGTCAGACCAATCCGAACGCAACGAGCAGTGAGTTGAGCGAACAGTGCGGCACCTGCCCGTGGCCGCCGCCGCTCACCCCTACATCGCAATGGCGTCCGTGTGGCCCCTTCCACGCCATGCTGGAACGTATCATGCCGTATTCGCTGGCCGGTTTTCTGTGGTATCAGGGCGAGGAAGACGAGCAATACTGCGGTTTCTACCGCGAGCTGCTCGGCATGATGATCGGCGAATGGCGTGCGCTGTGGAGCGAGAATCTACCGTTCCTCATCGTGCAGTTGCCGCAATGGATCGACGGCAAGACGGCTGCGGACGGCGACGATCCGATGCGCTGGCCGGTGCTGCGTGAGGCGCAATGGGACGCCGCGCAGTCCATAGACAACGTGTACGCCATCTGCACGATCGACTGCGGCGAATACGACAACATCCACCCGCTGGACAAGCGCACGCCCGGCGAACGTCTTGCCAATTGCGCGCTGCGGCAAATCTACGGCATGGATCGCGTTCCGGTGCACGGCCCGACGGTGTTGGGCTTCCGATGCGACCCGAACGGCCGCGTACGCCTGTTCTTCCGCTATGCGCACGGCCTGCATTTCGAAGGCACCACGCCCGGCAGCGGCGACGATGATTTCGATGGCCAGCTGCCGACTTTGGTGCGCGTGCCGGAACGTTCCGGCTTCGAACTGGCCGGTTCCGACGGTATGTTCCACCCGGCGACCGCCGCGATTTTCGTGGATTGCGACATCGATGATCTCGTCAATTCCAGAGTGAACGTGGTCGATTACAACGCCACGGAATTCGGCATTCCGATTAACAGCCGCAGCATCGGCACGATTACGCTGGCGACTCCGGATGTGCCGGAGCCGATGGCGATGCGATACGCCTGGCGCAGCTGGGGTCCGGCTCCGCTGTTCAACGACGACGGCCTGCCCGCGCAGCCGTTCCGTCTGGACCTGACCGACCATACCTCCCCCGTCGAGTCCGCCGAGCCCGTCACCCCCGACGGCACCGCTGACTGAGGCCGTCGGTCTGGTCGCGCCGGTCTAATCGCCCCGTCTAATCGCAAAAACGGCATTCCCATCCGGCTTTTGTTACCGTAACCAGCCGATTCGGGTAACAAAAGCCGGAAGAGGAGGCCGTTTTGTGTTTCTTGCGATTACTCAGCGGTTGCAGCAGCCGCGTCGACAATTACCGCCGCGTCCTCGCCACGCTCGCTGCCGGACTTGCCAAGCGCAAGCTGGGCGGCGGCGAACAGCACCGCCAGCCAGATGACGCCGGCGATCACGGCGATGCGGTAGCTTGCGGAGAAGCACATCAGCACCACGACCAGCAGCATGAACGCGATCACCACGTACGGCGTCACGTTGGCGAACGGCAGCTTGAACGCGATCTTGTCGAGCGCTTCCTTGCCCTTCAGCCCCTTAAGTTCGGCCGGGCCATCGCCAGCCGCAACCATGCGACGGAACTTGATCTCCGTAACCATGATCATGATCCAGTTGATCGCAGCCGCGATCGTGGCGATCGACATCAGGTAATTGAACGCGAATTCCGGCCATACGAACACGACGACAACGGCAATCGCAATAATTATCGCGGAAGTGATAACACCCCCGACCGGCACGCCTTTCTTGCTGAGCTTACCCAGGTAAGCCGGCGCGTTGCCCTGCTTTGCCAGCGAATACAGCATGCGGGAGTTGGCGTACAGGCCGGAATTGTAGACGCTCATCACGGCGGTCAGGCACACGAAATTGAGGATGCCGGCGGCCGCGTGCACGCCGACGGAATCGAAGATCTGCACGAACGGGCTGGAATCGCCGTCGATTTTGCTCCACGGAATCACCGCCATAATCACGCCGAGCGCGCAGATGTAGAAGACGAGAATACGCCAGATGATGCCGTTCGTGGCCTTCGGAATGGTGGTGCGCGGATTCTCGGTTTCGCCGGCGGTGATGCCGATGAGTTCGGTGCCGCCGAAGCTGAACATCACCACGACGAGCGCCATCAGCAGGCCGGTCCACGTGCCGTCGGCGTTGCGGGTCATCAGGCCGTGCGGCAGGAATCCGCCGTCCACGGTGAACCAGTTGGCGAAGCTCGCGCGAATGCCCGAAGCGGTCGGCACATTGGCGATGATCACATACAGGCCGCCGAGAATCATGGCCAGCACGGCCACGATCTTGATGATGGCGAACCAGAATTCGAATTCGCCGAACTTGTTCACGCCCATGAGATTCAGCGCCGCGATGGCCACGAGGAACACCGCCGCCGACACCCACTTCGGAATGTTCGGGAACCAGTAGTTCACGAACGAGCCGACCACGGCAAGCTCCACCATGGCCACCAGCACGTAGTTGAACCAGTAGTTCCAGCCGGAAATGAAGCCCGCTCGCCGCGACCAGTAGCGCGTCGCGTAGTAGCTGAACGCGCCAGCCTTCGGATCCTCGACCGCCATCTCGCTCAGAGCGCGCACGATCATGAAGATCACGAGACCGCCGACGAGGTAGGCGAGCAGAATGGACGGGCCGGCCAGCTGGATGGATTCGCTGGAGCCGTAGAACAGGCCGGTGCCGATGGCGCCACCCAGCGCGATGAGCTGGATATGGCGGTTTTTCAACGATTTACGGAGCGTCGGCGGAACCGGCACGTCGTCGGTTCCACGCGGCTTCTTTGCGGCGGTGACGTCGCTCATGGAGATTTCCTCTTCTCTGTTTCCTTGCGATTGCGCGTTGCGCTCGCTGCTTGCGTTGCGTGCTGTTGCACGCTTGCATGTGCTTGTTTTGCTTGCTTTTTTGCGATTCGCCCTTTGTGAGGGAACGTTTCCGATTGTAGCGGGAAGCGGCGGGCAAAGTGTTGGTTTGTTCGTTCCGGAATGTCTGGTTTGCTTAACGGGTTGTTTGGTTTAGAAGTTCGATTCGCGCGATTGCTGTGCGATTCGAACGCGCGATTTGGACACGTGTTGCGGATGTGCGGTTTGGCGCGTCTTTCCAAGCTTCATGGTGTTCAATGGAATGAGGGGCTACGAACGGAGGTCGACATGGCATTCGTCAAGGACATGCTGCGAATGTGGGCGCATTCGTGGAAAAGATTCATTTCCATCGCCATGATCACGTTGCTCGGTGTGGCCGTGCTCACCGGCATTTACGCGGGCTGCCGTGACGCGTTCCGCAGCACCGATCGCTTTTTCGACGCGCAGGGCCTGCACGACGTCCAGGTGCTGTCCACCGCGGGCCTGTCGAACGGCGATATCGCCGCGTTGCGCAAGGTGAACGGTGTTGCGAAAGTGCAGGCGGAACGGTCGCAGGAAGTGACGTTCGATTTGGACGGCCGCAAGTCGGCGACCATGCAGGAAATCGGCACGAACGGCATTGACCAGCCATACTTGCAGGAAGGGCGCATGCCGAAGAAAGCCGGCGAAATCGCGGTAACCAGGAAATTTATTCGCGATTCGGGCAAGCGTATCGGCAGCCGCCTCACCGTAACCCCCGAATCGGCTTCCTCCGATACTTCCGATACGAACGATACGAACGGTGCGGACGGCACGAATGAAACGAACGGCACGGACGAGGCGCCGAGCTTCCCGACCAAGCTCACCATCGTGGGCGTGGTGCTCGATCCGCAGAACCTGAGCAACCCGGACGGCTACTCCGCCATGACCTCGTTCCGTTCCACCGCCACCACCGACTACACGTTCTTCGCGCCGTCCGATGGCGTGACCGGCACCCTCTACACGTCCGCCACGCTGCTCGTCAAAGGTGCGGCCGCCGAAAGCACGTTCGACGAATCGTACGAAAACACCGTCAAGCAGGTGACCGACCGCATCGACGGCACCGTGAAAACCGACCGCCAGAAGGCCCGTCGGCAGGAACTGCTCGACGCGGGCAACAGGAAGATCGTCGACGCGCGTGCGGAGGCCGACAAGAAGTTCGCGGACGCGCAGTCGCAAATCGACGCGAATCGGCAGCAATTCAACCAGCAGGTCGACCAGATTGTCAGCATGCAGGCGGGCGCGGCAGCTGCGGGAGCTGCGGCAAACGGCGCGAACGCAGGTGCGGCGGCGGCCGCAGGTGCAACTACCCCCCAACTTGACGAAACCACGCGTGAAACAATGCGTGAAACCATCATCGCCGCTAGTCCCGAACTGACGCAAGCCAAGCAGCAGCTCGACCAGGCGCAATCGCAATTGAACGAGCAGAAGGCAAGTACCGAACATACGCTGAAAACCAAGGAAAACGAGCTCAAAACCAGCATTCCGCAAGTGCGCTGGTACGTGCAGGACCGGCAGTCGCTCGGCGGGTTCAGCGCGCTCAAATCCGACCTCGACTCCATCCAGTCGCTCGGCAACGCGTTCCCGATTGTGTTCCTGCTGGTGGCCGTGATGATGAGCCTGACCGCCATGGCGCGCATGGTCGAAGAGGACCGCTCGCTCATCGGCACGTACGTGGGGCTCGGCTACGGGCGGCTGGCGGTCGCGTCGCGCTACCTGCTGTTCGCGTTGCTCGCCTGCCTCATCGGCGGCGGCCTCGGCCTGATCGCCGGCTTCCTTGGCATTCCTGCGTTCCTGCTGGTCGTATTGCAAGGCATGTATGTGATGCCCGGCCTGCGACTGGAATACGACTGGCTGTACGGCTCGCTCGGCATCGCGCTGTTCGTGGTCGGCGTGCTCGCCGCCACCATCTACGCGTGCGTGCAGGAAATGAGGCAGACGCCCGCCGCGCTGATGCGTCCGAAAGCGCCGCGCGCCGGCTCGCGCATTCTGTTGGAACGGATTCGTCCGGTCTGGAATCGCATCGGCTTCCTCGGCAAAGTGACCGCGCGCAACATCTTCCGCTTCAAGTCGCGCCTCATCATGACGGTCGGCGGTGTGGCCGGCTGCACCGCGCTGATCGTCTGCGGCCTGGCCATCAACGACACCGTCGCAGACCTCGGCATCAAGCAATACCGCGACATCTACCAGTACGACCTGATGGTGGTTTCCGACGATTCGGACGCGTCGGCGATGCGCACGAAAGTCGCGTCAGACGGGCGCGTCACGTCGTCGCTTGACGTGCGCATAGAGTCGGGCGATTTGACGGTTGCGGGCAGTGGCGACGGTGACAGCGGCAAGGCCGGCAGCAGCGGCAGCGAAAGCATCCAGCTGGTCGCGGTGCCGGAAAAGCATCTGTCCGATTTGGGCGAAATGGTCACGTTGCAGCCGGTCTCGTCCGGCATACTGGGCACGTCCGGCGTCGGCAAAACCGGTTCGCTGAAACTCGATGACGATGGCGTGATCGTCGCGCAGTCGGCGGCAAGCGTGCTGGGCGTCAAGGCCGGTTCCAAGGTGCGACTGACCAACGGCGACGGCGTGCAGGCGACGGCGAAGGTGAGCGCGGTGAATCGCAACCTCATCGGCTCGGATGTGTATGTAAGCGAAACCTACTACGCCAAGCTTTTCGACTCGAAAGACGCGAAGAACACCAAGAATTCCAAGAGTTCCGAGGATTCCGAGGCTCTGACGTGGAACGCCATGCTCGCCAAGCTTTCCGGCTCCGACACTTCGCAAACCGACTATGCGGAATCGCTCGAAGAGGACAGTTCGGTGATGAAGGCCGTAAGCTGCGCGCACATGGCCGACAGCTTCAAATTCGACCTCATGGGCGCGGTGGTGGCGCTGATCGTGGCGCTCGCCGGCGGTCTGGCACTGGTGGTGCTGTTCACGCTCGCCAATACGAACGTGTCGGAACGCGTGCGCGAGATGGCCACGCTCAAGGTGCTTGGCTTCTTCGACCGCGAAGTGCACCATTACGTGAACCGTGAGATGATGATCCTCACCGTCATGGGCGTGATACTGGGCCTGCCGCTTGGCCGACTCGTCGGCGGCATGCTGACGATGGCGCTCAACATGCCCTCGTTGTATTTCGAGGTGGAGGTCAAGCCGCTGAGCTACGTGATCGCGGCCGTGGCGACCATGGCCTTCGCGCTGCTCGTGCAGCTGTTCGTCAACCCCGTCCTCGACCGCATCGACCCCATCAGCTCCCTCAAGTCCGTGGAGTAGCGCCCCTCCGAAGCCCTCTCAGTTCTTCGGGTAGCGGTAGTTGTGGGGGAGTTGGGTGGTGAGCTGCGGGTCCAGGCCGAGTTCCTTGAGTTGGCGGTCAATCTCACGTCGGGCGCGTTCCACAAGCTCGGCCCGATGTTCGTCGCCGCGCCCATGCGCTTCCAGCGATTCCAACGTCTCCGCCAAACGCTTGAGCCGGTCCTGATGGTGCAGCAGCGCACGTACCTGCGCATGTTCGCGCACAATCGCACGCCAATCGGATGGCGTGTGCGCAATCTCCCGCACCGCGGTGACGGGGTGGATGTCGGCCACCTGATACGTGATCGAGCCAAGCAGCGGCATCAGGAACACCGTAATCGCGCCGGCTGCGACCAGTGTCGACGCGGTGTCGCTTTGCATGGTGCCGACCTTCACCGCCAGCGACGTGACGGCGACGATGATCGGCAGCGCGGTCGTGCAATACAGGGCCACGGTGACGCGATGATGCGATGACAGCGGATTCTCGCGTTTGTCGAGCGATAGCGCAACATATACGGGCACCGCGCGAATCAGCATGAGCATGACGATGAACGCGACGAGCAGCGCGGGCCGGCCTGCCACGGCGCGCACGTTGATCGCGGCGCCTGACACCACAAAAAATACAGGAATGAGGAAGCCGTAGCCGACACCCTCCAACTTCATTTCCAGCGACTTGCTGCCGTCGGGGATGATGTAACGCAGGATGAAGCCCGCGGCGAACGCGCCGAGCACCGCGTCAAGTTCGAACAGCGCGGAAATGGTGACAAGGAAGATGAGCAGGAATGTGGTCAGTCGCATGAGCGTTTGCGATGACGTGTTCGCATTTTCCGTAAGGAAACGGTATAGGCGATGGCCGGTTTTCAGTGCTTTCGTGGGTAGCATTGCGCACAGTAGGCAGATGGCAAGGAACGCGCCGAGCACGAGCATGGTCTGCCAGCCGGTTCGGGTGGATAGCAGGATGGCCATGGCAAGGATTGGGCCGAGTTCGCCCCACGTTCCGTACGAGATGATGGCGTCGCCGATGGGGGTGCCTTCGAGGTTGCGTTCCTTGAGAATCGGCATGAGCGTGCCGAGCGCGGTGGTGGTGAGTGCGATTACCGTGGCCACGCCGTTGATGCCTTGCTTGGTGAAGAACGGAAGGAATGTCACAACCAGCCAGGCGAGGCCTAGCGTGATTCCCCATGTAAGCAGTCCGACTTTGCCTTGATGTCCGGCGAGTCGTTTGGGGTCGATTTCGTAGCCGGCGAGCAGGAACAGGAACGCCATGCCGAGCTCGTTCAAGAGTTTCACGGCGTCGTTTACTTCGATCACGCCTAGTCCGTACGGGCCGAGCGCGGTTCCGGCGGCGAGCAGCAGCACGGTTTGCGGAATGAACTTGCCCGGGATCAGCTGCGCCACGATTGGGCTGACGGCCGCCACCGCCATGATGATGGTTAATGAAACGAGCTCTTGCGTCATGTTTCCAGCCTAGTGAGTCTGCGTGACGGTGCTCGGATACGTGGTGACCCCCATGACGCGCTGGGGGGGAAGTTAAGTTTTTGTTAATTTTATGGGGGGGGGGTCTATGAGCTTTTATTATCCGTGGAAAATGGCGGGACTGTTTTGTTTGAAGGTTGGCCCCCTCTTTTCGTTGAAGGGGATGGGTCTTTCGTTCGAGGGTTTTAACGAGGGTGTTAATGGAAAGAGCCCGATATGATGCTGAATCGAGCTGTTTAGGCGATTTAGGGGGTGTAAAAAAATGATTGATGGCAAATTCACAGCAAAGGAGCGTGCGTATCTGGCCAGCCTGCCAGCGGTCAAAAGCGTGAGCCCATCCCATATCCGGTATACCGATCGCTTTAAGGTCGAGGTCATGTGCCGGTACAACGCGGGCGAATCGCCGTCGGCCATCTTTCGGGAGGCGGGTCTCGACCCCAAGCTGATCGGCTACAAGCGCGTGGAACGGTGCATCGCGCGCTGGAAGCAGCAGGAGGAGCGGAACAAGCGCAGGAACGAACATACGAACCATTACATGCAGGATTGTGATGACGAGCTGGAAGCCATCGAACTGCGCGGAGACGATGTGGATCAGTCCGTGGTGGATCTTTATGGCGCTGGCGCGGCAGGGACGTCGGGAAGCGACGTCGCGACGAGAAACGTTGGCGCGTCGGGAAGCAACGGCGTGCAATCGCAAGGCTCGGACAAGTTGCAGGAATCGCGCGCATCGCAGGATATGCTGTCAAAACTTGCACAGGCACAGCTGACCATCAACAAATGCGACATGCTGATAGCCAAGCAGGCGTTGCGTATCGACGAGCTGGAACGCGTGCTGCGGAAGTTCATCCAGTGATGCGTGCGAAACGTATGAAAAACATGGAACGTACGGAAGGCGCGGAACCGTCTTTCAACGAGATAATCGACGTTTCCGACGATATGCGCAGACGGCGTGGCTGCCGCAGGAAAACCGTCGCCATGCGTGTCTCCGCTGCGCTGTTGATCGTCATTTCCATTTGCATCGGCGGTTTTCCGGCGATGCTGCAATACCGGTCGGCGCACGAACTGTCGAATACGTCGGACCAGTCCGCGCGTGCGGTTGCGGGTTGGCCGTATCCGCAGGCCGACGACGCGATCGCCGCGGCCAAGGAATACAACAAACGGCTCGCCGCATCGGGCCAGCCGATCCTCGGCGAGGCGAAGGATCCGTTCTCCCAGGCGCAGGGCAGCTCGCGGTCCAGCGAATCCGGTTCCAACGAATCAGACAGCGCCAGCGCCAAAGATACGGAATATCAAAGCCTGCTGGATTCCGGCAGCGGTGTGATGGGCACTATCCGCATTCCGAAAATTTCTGTGAAACTGCCGATTTACCATGGCACGTCGCAGTCGGCACTTGCGTCCGGTGCGGGGCATTTGTATGGCAGTAGTCTGCCGGTGGGCGGCAAGGACACTCATGCCGTGATCACCGGGCATCGCGGGCTTGTGGATGCGATGATGTTCACCCGATTGGATGAGATGCGCGTCGGCGACTACTTCTACATCGAAGTGATGGGCCGCACGCTCGGCTACCGGGTGGACCGTATTTCCGTAATCGAGCCGAACGATACGTCGAAGCTGAAAATCGTTCCCGGCGAAGACCGGGTGACGTTGATGACGTGCACCCCGTACGGCGTTAATACGCATCGACTGTTGGTTTCTGCGGTGCGCTCGCCGATTCCCGACGTGGTACCGGCGGAGCATGATGCGGCGAAGGATGCGCGAACGATTGCGACCACGGCCGCGGTGGTCACGTTGCTGCTCGGTCTGCTGCTGGCATGGTTGCGCGGGCGACCGTGGCATATCCGTAGGCATGCGGCTTGGTGGCCGAAGCGTGGCTAACGACCGCTGTTTGCCGATGCCCCCTGCCGGCTTTTTTATTCGGGTATCACCCATATTGTGAAACGTTGCGATTGCAACGGTTGACGATGGTATAATACCTCGACTTTCCCGCACTTAGGGTGTGCATCTCCCGACGTCTTTTCTCCTATGTTCGAGGTTGGAGCGCTGGAAGTGTATCCGTACTGGACATGGCATGTGCCGGTGCGCGATGCGCGGACGGTGTTAGAGACGGAAACCGCGTTGAAGCGCGGTATTAAGGGGACAATGCGCATGAGGCATGTACATGAATCTGAGGCAAAGCCAAAGGGGAACTTTGCCAAGCGAATCGTAGCTGCGGTAGCCACGGTCGCCATGCTTGGTGGCATGGGCTACGCCACCACTTCTGCCGCGCTGGCCGATGACGTCAATGCCACTGTTGAGCAGCAGAATGGTATCAGCATTGGTCTGCATGATTACGATCGCAACTCCATCAACAATAATCATGCGTTGCATTTTATGAGCGGAGGAAACGAAGCCGGCTATAACCGCTATGTTCAAGATGGCAGAGGTGCGTACGCGGGCATTGTGAAGCCTCTGCTGACTAACGATTATCCGACCATGGCGGATGGCAACGGATCGCTGAATTATCTCTTCGGCGGTGCGTCTGATAAGGCTGTGACTAATTACACGCCGGACGGTGGTTTGCTGACTCCGGATGGTCAAGGGAATTACAGTTTCGATGCGGCGTCGAAATATGCGAAATATAACGGCAATAGCAATCGATTCGAATTGACCAAGCAGACCCAGAGCGGGGATCGTAACCCGTTATTCACGCCGTTTGGCAATGACAGCGACGCCGATAGGTATTCGTTCGGCATGAACCTTGGGGCCGATTTCTATATGCCTAAAGATGGCAAAGTCAACAATCAGAACATGGTGTTTGATTTCACCGGTGACGACGATGTGTGGGTGTTCATCGATGGTGTGCTGGTGCTTGACTTGGGCGGTATCCATCAGGCGATACGCGGAACGATTGATTTTGCTACTGGGAATATCACGTATGATCGAAATCAAAGTTATGGTTCGGAACGCGAGACGACAATTAACCAGGCATTCAGTAATGCGGGCAAGAACTGGGATTCCGCTGCATATAAAACCCATCATTTGAGCTTCTTCTATCTGGAACGCGGCGACGGCGGATCCAACTGCAAGATCAGCTTCAATTTGCCGGTGAAGCCGTCCAAGGCCATTGACATTGAAAAGCAGACATTGGGCACTATTCCAGCCGATCAACAGTTCCAATTCCAGCTGTTCGCCAATGGCTCGCAAACGCCATATGAAGGCAAATACAGCGTTTACGATGCGTCCACCAATCAGGTTGTCAGCTCTGGTTTGAACACCGGTTCGAACGGTGTGATCACTTTGGCCAAAGGCCAATTTGCTCGTGTGCAATCCAATGATTTCTCTGATGACACAACCTATTCGGTGCGTGAGCTGAATTCCGGCAAATACACTGTTTCCGCGAATGGTGAGGCGTTGTCGCAGCACAACGATGGAAATGGTGGTTCCTATGCGGAAACCCATTCTTTCAAGGTGAGCGATACCAGCCATGTGACTGTTATCAATTCCAATGTGAAGCCACAAAACAATAAGACCATCGAAAAGGTCGATGGTGATGGCGACCAGTACGAGTTGCATTTGAATGCTTCGGGTGATAGCGCTTCTTCCGAAACCACTACCGTCACGCCAGCCGACATTGTGCTGGTTATGGATAAGTCCGGCAGTATGCAGGATAAAAACGACAATCGTGATACTAACGCGAAGAACGCGGCAAATAAGCTTGCTGAGAAATTACTGACCGAGGCGAATTCCAAATTATCGGAATCTCAACAAGTCCAAATGGCGGTTGTGACATTCAGCGACAAGGCCTCGACTAAGCAGAGCTTCACCACATCTGTCAGCAAGATTAAAACAGCTGTGTCCAGCAAACCTGATGGTGGAACCAACTGGGAGGCTGCGCTTAAGCAGGCGAATGATCTGCAAGGACGCACGGGCGTGAAGAAGCACATCATTTTCTTGTCCGATGGCAATCCGACGTTCCGTATATCCAATTATCCGATTGGGTGCAGCAAAAAAAGGTGCAATCCTGATGATGATTGGCGTACTACACCTCAGGGTGTGCATGGTGCAGGTACCGAGGGTAGTGATAATTACTACGGTTACAACTATGCTGCCGCTCTGGCCGAGGCCAACAGGCGGGAGAGTAATGTTTCGCTTTATGTGGTGAAGGCTTCGACTGACGCCAATAGAATGTCCGATTTCGCCCGTGAAGCCAAGGCAGTGAACGGTAAGGAATTCGATGGCACGAATGCCGAGAATCTGACGCAAGCATTCGGCCAGATCTATTCCAGCATCACCTCATCCGCGAAGATCAAGGTCTCCTCCATCACTGACACCTTGTCCCAGTGGGTCGACCCGGTCGATTTCGCTGGCGTGGCCGACGGTGCCGATATCACACAGTATGTGACGGTGAAAAACGGCAATAAGGCGCTGACGGGCGGATATACGGCCACGTACGGTGTCGATCAATCTGGCAATCGCACGGTGACGGTGACGTTTAACGGCACAGACGGTATCGTTACTGAGAAAGCCGACAGCATCGACGTATCCTTCAAGGTCAAGCCAAGCGATGCCGCCTATGCCACTTATGCCGGCAACCAGCAATACCCGAATGTGGGAGAGCCGAATACTGGCACCGCATCTGCGGGCCAGCCGGGATTCTATTCCAATGTGGACGCGCGATTGAACTATTGCGTGCTTACCGAGGTTAATGGAACTACGTCATGCGCACCGACTGAAGTCGAGTATCCGCATCCTGTGGTGCAGGTGAAGCTCGGCAAGATCAAGATCGTCAAGCAATGGTCGGATGGTGCGAGCAAGCATGATGACGGTTCCGTTACGGTGCAGTTGCAGCGTAAGAAGAGCGGCGATTCCAATGCTCAGCTGGAGAACGTCGGTGGCGTAATCACGCTGAATAAGGGCAATGATTGGCAGACGACTGTCGACAACCTGGTTCCTGGATACACGTATTCCGTGGCGGAAATCTCTGGTGATGACCGATATGACGTCTCCTATATGGGAAACAATGTCGACTTGACCAAGCAGATGGTGTGGTCTTCCAATGCCGATGCGGGCACGTTGAACGCGACCATCACTAACACGTTGAAGACGGTTGCCCTGGAGAACGCGATTTCGGTGAAGAAGGACCTGGCCGGACGCGAGTGGAAGACCTCCGACACGTTCGATTTCACTCTGGCGGCGAAGGGCAATGCGCCGTTGCCGGATAAGTGCGAAGCCGATCAACCTTGTACGGTGAAGGTGAACTCCGATTCGGGCAGCCATACCGCGTCCTTCGGCAACATCACTTACAACGCTGGCGATGCCTCTTACACGTATTACGTGACGGAGGTCAAGGGCTCTATCGCTTCATTGCATTATTCGCAGGCGAAGTATGAGGTTGTCGTGACTGTCGCGAAGGACTCCAACGGAGAGTGGAAGGCTTCCGTGAAGTCCGTGACCAAGGTGCTGGATGACAACGGTGCAGCAGTTCCCGAATCGCAAAGTGCTGCTACTGAACCTGTCACCTTCACCAACCGATATGTCGCGGTGTCGGCGCTGCCGTTGACGGGTGGTGCGACGGGACGCCAGTGGCTACTGGTCGGTGGCGTGATCGGCGGACTCGCGGTGCTGCTTATCGGCGCTGCCGAAATTTGGAATAACAAGAAGCGACTCGTCTGAGTTGCTGTGTGAGGCCGGAATGCCTACCAACTTGAGGGCATTCCGGCCGGCAAATCAAAATTTGCGGATCGCGGGAGCAAGTTGGGTTCCCGTCTCCCGCGATTGCAAAAACAAGTAATCAAACAATAAGGAAGAGAGGATTCTCATGAAGATGAGGAAACTTTTCGCCGGCATCGCCGCCGCGGCGACGCTGCTGGGTGGCATGGCCCTGGGCGCAACCAGCGCACAGGCTGATGGCGCTACGGTAACGGACAACGCAACGTTCACGTTCACCGCTGATGATGCGGCTCAGCTGACTAATCGTACGCTGAATTTCTACAAGATTGGCGATTACGTCAAGTATGGTACTGACGATTCTGCCGGATACGGTGTTCAGACCTACGCGGCTAACAAGACCCAAGTGGATGCTGCATTGGGAACGGCGTTAGGCACTGATTACAACAAGACCGACATCGACAATCTTGCTAAGGCTCTAGCTGACGGCAAGCTTGATCAGTCGCTTACTCGTCCGTGGGCTGAAGGAAATACTCGTAAGTTTGCTGAAGCATTGGCCCAGCAGCAGAATCTGGCTGCTGTCACCCCAGCTCCGGAATTCACTGTGACTGGCACTTCGGCTACGGTTACGCTGCCAGCTGGTATCTATCTCGTCGTGGATAACACCGATGCGACTGCTGGCGTCACCAAGGCTGTTCCAATGATTGTCTCTTCTGGAGAAGTCAAGGATGGTGTGCTCACTAATCCGACGAAGGACACTACGGTGAATTTCAAGAATTCTGCCGTCAAAGAGCCTAGCAAGACTGTCTCCGCGACGAGTGTTTCTGTCGGTGAGACCCTGACCTATACCCTGACGGGTCATGTGGCTAACCCGAAGCCGGAAGCGTTTGTTTTCCACGATATTCCAAGCGTTGGCCTGACTGTCAAGGCTGATTCTTTCAGCGCAACCGTTGATGGGAATTCTGTTGTTTTCGCGGATTACTTCACTACTGATTTCAGCAGCTTGTCCGATTATAAGGGTAACGGTACTAATGAGTTCACTGTTACGGTGATTCCTGCAAAGCTCGCTGAACTTGCCGGTAAAACCATTGTTGTTACTTACAAGGCTGTGGTGAACTCCGAAGCCACGGGCAACGGCGTGAGCAACAAGCTGGTTAAGAATGACGGTAGTTATGACACCGTAACTACTAAGCTGTTCTCTTTCAACTTTGAGAAGCGGGATAACGATGGTAAAGCCCTTGCAGGCGCAACCTTTAAGCTGTCTGTTGCTGACAACCAGACTGGTATGCTTCCGACCGTGAATGGTCAGGAATACGGCACGACTCAGACTTCTGGCGGCAACGGTAACGTCACCTTCTCTGGCTTGAAGGCAGGTACTTACACGGTTACGGAGACTCAGGCACCGCAGGGTTATATGAACACTTTCTTGCCGTCGTTCACTGTCACCATTGACAAGAATGGCAATGCCACTTTCGATGAGGATGCTTTTGGCTTGGTCAACACGTCTGAAAAGACCGTGAAGAACATCAAGTCCATCACCCAGCTGCCGCTCACCGGCGCTGCGGGAACCATGCTGTTCACCGTTGTGGCTCTGCTCGTGGCTGGCGCTGGCGTGACCATCGCCATCAAGTCTCGTCAGAACGCCGAGGCCTGATCGCCCATCTCTGACGGTGTTCGTTAAGAACGCCAATTCGGAGTGATTTAAGGTCGACCCATTATGGGTCGGCCTTTTTGTATTGCTCTGTATTTCATGTGGGATTGCTTGGATTGCGCCATATTACGTTGCTTTGGACGTGCCACCCGATGTGGGTGGACATTGCGTTTTTCGAGGGTATAAGGCGTTTCAGTGGGATGTGTTGCAACAAACGGAATCTGGAAACGTGAACCGTTATGGGGGCTGTTAGTCAGGGGAGTGAAGTGGGGGTATTGCACGGAAGGAGGGCCATAGAATCGCAGGCACATCCGCAAAAGAAAGCAACGAAGCATCAATGGGAGGTATTGCGATGCGCAGTGGGGGAGCATTCAGTGATGAGGAGATTCAGCTGTTGCGTGGATTGCCGGCTGTTTCCAATGTGACTCGTGATCGTATCACCTATTCCGACACATTCAGGCAGGTGTGCACTATCCGATATCTTGCGGGGGAATCGCCAACCAAAATCTTTCGTGAAGCGGGTTTACCGCCGGAACTTGTCGGATACAAGCGTATCGAACGTAGCGTGGCGCGCTGGAAGGAAGCTGCCATCAAATCCGTGAACGGCAGCAACACCATGACCGATGGTGAGATCATAGCGCAGCTTGCGGCGCGGTATAAGCGTGCGTTGGCGACGAGGCGGAGTCTTGAAGACATCGCCAATACGGCCACTGAGCCGAAGCCTGCCGCAACGGCTGCGTCGAATGACGTTCATCCGTTGTCTCTCGGACTGTTCGACGGTGATACGGCCGGCATTATTATCAGGCAGCAGGCTCGTCGTATCGACGAGCTCGAGCGCGATGTGGTGAGGTTGCGCAACAAGCTGGACAAGGAAGTCGGGCCCAATCCTGCTTCCGCTGAGGCCTGACTTATGCTATCTAGCTTATAGATGGCGGATGGTGCGCCTTATTTGCCAGTTCAGGGGTACAAAACATGCCCCCGAACTGTCTATTCCCGTCCAACACCCGCCATCTATAAGCCAGACGGGCCCGGGGATCGGTCCGATCAGGAGATCAAAGCCTCGAGACTGTCGAAGTCCAGCACTTTGCCGTGCCGTGTGGGGAAGGATTCGCTGCCGCCATAGACGACGAACCGATGGTCTGTGTCCACTCCCATGATCGGCGCGAGATCCTCCAGGTTCTCGAAAGCGCTCGGCCGGTACGTGGCGGACGATTTGACCTCGACTGCGTACAGTGGCCTGTCACCCTTCCGATGCCCAGCAGATTGGCCGCCAAGCCAGTGTCATAGAAGTATAGTTTTAGAAAATCGCTCATGCTTAAGCGCACTAGGTAGGGTGCAAAGTCCGTCCGGAACGCCATATAATGTCCCTGTACTAGGTGGTTCAAGGGGGCTTAAACTGATGGCAGGCATTTTGCGAGGAGGCACGTGCGGCGGGTCGAGAAGCAGCGAGTCGCAAGATACGCGCACCTACGTTCCGCCGACGTTCGCCGAGGCGACCGATGTGTCCGAAGAGATTCGCGAGCGTCGTGCCGACGTGGGTAGATCCATTGCCATGCGCGTGCTTGCGGCGGTGCTGATTTTCTCCGCAATCGGCATTGGTCTTTTCCCGAAAGTGCTGCAATACCAGTCCGCGCAAAAGCTGGCGAGCACGTCCGCCCGTTCCGAGCAGAGCGTCGCGGGCTGGCCGTATCCGCAGGCCGACGAGGCATTCGCCGCAGCTGGGGCGTACAACAAGCGTCTCGCCGAATCGGGGCAGCCGGTGATTGGCGAGGCTGAGGATCCGCTCGCCGAGTTGTACAACAACAATCAGTCCGACTCCAGCGACGGTTCCGGTTCCAGCTCGACGGGCGCAGGCGCCACTGGCGATGGTAACAAGGATTCCGCTAGCTCCAAAGACGCGGAATACCAGCGTTTGCTGGATACTGGCGATGGCGTGATGGGTTCCATCCGCATTCCAAAGATTTCTGTGGATTTGCCGATCTACCATGGCACGTCGGAGCAAACGCTTGCGTCCGGTGCGGGGCATTTGTATGGCAGTAGTCTGCCGGTGGGTGGCAAGGATACGCATGCGGTGATTACCGGACATCGGGGTTTGGTTGAAGCCTCAATGTTTACGCGTTTGGATGAGATGCGGGTTGGTGATTACTTCTATATCGATGTGATGGGCCATACGCTTGGCTATATGGTGGATCGTATTACCGAAATCGACCCTAACGACACATCGCAATTGAAGATTACCTCTGGCGAGGATCGGGTCACGTTGATGACATGCACTCCGTACGGTGTGAATACGCATCGTCTGTTGGTTTCGGCATTACGTTCCGCCATTCCCGAAGAGATTCCCGCGGAGGATGATGCGGCAAAAGATGTGCGTGTGATTGCGGGCGTGGTGTCAGCTGCCACGTTGCTGGTCGGTTTGTTGTTGGTTTGGCTGCTCCGCTGTCCGTGGCATGTCCGTAGGCATGCCGCTTGGTGGCCAAAGCGCAACTAGGGGTTGATGGCGTTAATGTTGCACTTGACAGATGCTTTTTTGTCGGGGAAAATTCTGAAAGAGACATGACAACGTTTGCTTATAGTTTTTGCATCGCGATTTACGGGGGCAAGAATACTCTAGAATCGCGATGATATGTGCGATTTCAAGGAAAGTATATCCCCTTGATTACCTCGTTGGGAGGGTATGTATCCCTCTGTTTTTCTCCTTAAGGTTTAGGCAACGAAGCGATTGTCGGACGGTATGTGAAGCGAAGACGCATCAAATATACCGGTCGAAGGAGGAAGGTATTTCCCCGATCGCTTAACGGTACAAGGGGGTAGGCGTATGAGACACGTCTTTGAGCGAAACAGGGCGAGGGGCACAGGTCTGTTCACGCGTCGTGTCATTGCGGCCGTCGCGACGGTCGCAATGCTCGCCGGCGTGGGGTGCGTCACTGCTTCGTCAGCGGCGGCGGCAGATGCCACGGGAGCCTTGGAACAACAAATCGAGCAGCCGGTATTGCAAGAATCTGGGCAAGAGGATTCACAGCCGGTGGAACAAAATTTGATGGTGGGAGAAGAGCAGCCGTCAGAGCAAGAGCAGCCGTCAGATCAAGAGGCTTACCAGCAAGTCGAACAAGAAACGGAACAAGAAACGAAAGAAGAGACTGAGCAGTGGGCTGAGCAGGAGGTTGGACAACAATCTGAACAACAATCTGAACAACCTGATGAGCAGCCAGTTACGTTGTCCGCTCAACCGATTGCGCGAGCAAATCGGGCGCAGTCGGTTGCGCAGAACGAGACCGGTTCTCAGTTGGGCGCTCCGGAGAAGCATAAGCGCATCAAGAAGAACGATGATGGCAATTACACCGTGAACGTGGATGTGAAGGGCGCCGTCAACAGCACCACGGTCACCACCACCCAGCCGATCGACTTCACGCTGGTGCTGGATGTGTCCGGTTCGATGGACGATCCGATGAGTAAGACGGATCGGACCAGGCGGTTAGACGCACTGAAAGAAGCGGTTAAAGCATTTCTTGATGAAGCTGCGAACACTAATACGGAGGCCGGTTCCGAACTGGTTCACGTTGGACTGGTGAAGTTCGCCGGCAACGAAAAGGACAAAATCGGGGATGACACGTACCGAAGTGGTGGGTACACCTACAACTACTCCCAAATCGTTAGCGATCTGACTGCGGATATGAACGGTCTGAAGAACAAAGTCAGCAAACTCAAAGCCGCTGGCGCCACCCGAGCCGACAATGGATTCAATCTTGCGGCCAAGATGATGGGCAGTGCTCGAACCGATGCGAAGAAGGTCGTTATCTTTTTCACGGATGGTTCGCCTACATCGTCTAGTGGCTTCGAGGGTAAAGTGGCAAATAAGGCCGTCGAAGCTGCCAAGGAATTGAAAGATGGTGGCGCCACGGTGTATTCCATCGGCATCTTCGCCAGTGCCAACCCGTCCTCGCTCTCCAGCAACGAGAACCAGTTCATGCATGCGGTGTCCAGCAATTTCCCAAAGGCAACGAAATACAACCAGCTCGGTGAAGGGAATATCGAAGCCGGCTATTATAAAAGCGCGACGAACGCTTCGGAGCTGAATACCATCTTCGACGAGATTGAAAAAAGTGAGACCACCACGTCCGCATACACCAATGTGGTCATGGAGGATACGCTCTCCGACTATGTCGAGCTTGCGGATAGCAACTACAAGGTCGTTGCCAAGGATGCTTCCGGCAAGGTGGTCTCCTTGACTAAGAATGTCGATTACACCTTGACGTATGACGCGAGCACGAAGAAATTCACGGTCGCATTCCTGAAGGCTCTGGCCCACAACGTGACGTACACGCTGGAATACAACGTGAAGCCCACGCAAAATGCATACAACGACTACGCCTCTAATCTGAATGCCGGCAAGGATGGATATGCCGGCGTGAAGGGTGACGCGGATACCGATCTGGACGGGAACACCACGTCCTCGAACCGGCCTGGTTTCCATTCGAACGATTCCGCATGCCTGTCATACACGGCCGATGGCGTGGATCATGCATGCGGCGGCAATCTGTATCCGCATCCGGTGATCCAGGTGGTTTCCTCGACGCTGCATATCGAAAAGCGGTGGAGTGGAGACGGTGACAAGCCGGGAAGCATCACGGTGGATATCAAGCAAGGTGGCAATAGCTACAAGACAGTCACGTTGAAGCCGGATGCGAACGGAAACTGGTCCACGGATGTGATCATTCCGGCCGGTGCCGCGAAAACGTACACGGTGACGGAAACCGAACCGGAGAACCATCAGTGGCAGGCCTCCTACCAGCACAAAGTCGGCAATGGTGCTCTCGCTGACGGCAATGTGGTGACGGTGCCGGAATCCACGGCATCGCAGAACGCCACAGTAGTCATCACCAACACGTTGAAGACGGCCACGTTGAAGAACGCAATTGGCGTGAAGAAGGAGCTGGTCGGCCGCGATTGGAAGGATTCCGACGAGTTCACTTTCAAGCTGAAGACAGACGATTCCAATCCAGACGCGCCGATGCCAGCTTCCTGCAAGAACCAGTCGGCGTGCACGGTGACGGTGAAACGCGATTCGTCTGACGATCACGTTGCTTACTTCGGCGACATCACGTATGACGCAGGTGAAGCCGAGTACACATATCTTGTGACGGAGAACGCTGGTAATGCTTCCGCAATGTATTACTCGCAGGCGGAATACCGGGTGGTCGTGTCCGTGATGAAAGACGGAACGTCCGGTGAATGGAAGGCCGTTGTCGAATCCGTGACCCAGCTGAAAACCGATTATGGTGCCGCTGGTTCGAATTGGGACGAGACCCAGCCAATGCTGTTCACCAACCAATACATTTCGGCATCGTCACTGCCATTGACGGGCCGCATGGGTGCGGAACGATGGTGGCAGATTGCGGCCGGCGGAGTTGGCGTACTGGCATTGCTCGCCGTCGCTGCGGCCGACCAGTGGAGACGCAAGAAGCGGCTCGGCTGAACAACACAGGATTTGCGGATCGCGGGGGCATGTTGGGTTCCCGCCTCCCGCGATTGCAGAACACAGTAACCAACAATTAGGAAGAGGAGATTCTCATGAAGATGAGGAAGCTTTTTGCAGGGCTGGCCGCCGCGGCAACGTTGCTGAGCGGCATGGCCATCGGCGTCGCCGCCGCACAGGCTGATGATGCTCCATTGCTGCAAGTTAACCACGCACAGGAAGACCATACGTACACGCCATACAAGTTTGCCACGTTCGAGAATCCTGGCGATGGCTCGGTCGAAGTGAAAACGGTTGACGCATGGAAGGGAGCTGTGACCACCGCTGCTGACGCGGCTGATGGAAGCTACAACGGCATCCCGACAGAGTACAAGGATAATCCAGCCGCCTATGTGGCGACGTTCACTGCGGATCAGCTCCGTGTCTTCGCCAAGACCTTGGCTGGAATTACTCCGCCGGCAGGACCTGATGGTACTGGCCTGACCGTAACTACGGAGCAGGCAAATACGAGCCAGGCGGTCAATGTGAACGGAGAAGGCTGGTATCTGGTGAAGGATACGTTCACCAAGGCTGGCGAAACGACTGTGACGTCGGGAACTCCGGCTGTGGTGGCCACCACCGTCAATGGACTGTCCAATCTGAGGATTGCTGCCGATGCGACGACCGGTCAGGGCAACATCACGACTGAAGGCCAGTTCAACGCGAAGAACGCGAATCCGACCGACGAGCCGCTCAAGTTCGCCCGGATGAATGACGTGGATGTGAACGGTAAGAGCGTAAAGGTGGGCGACACCGTGGACTTCACTGTGGCCGCGGACGTTCCTCATGCTGCGGCTGGCTGGGATGCGTACCCCTTTACCATTACCGATACCGCGTCCAAAGGTTTGCGGATTGCGGAAACGAGTGACTTCAAGGTCCAGTTCGGAGATCATACTACTGTGAATCCCGATCTGTACACGATAACGCAGGAAGGCAATGCTCAATCCGGCACCACCACGACCATCTATTTTGCCGATGCCACAACGCTGGCCGGTAGGACGATCGTCGTGTCGTACCAGGGCACCGTCACCAAGGATGCGTTGGGTGGCTTGAGCGGCAGTGTGGACAACAAGGCCACAATCACCACCAAGGATGGTACCAGCGGTGAAGGCAAGACTGTCCTTAAGACCTACGGTTTCCAGTTCACGAAGATTGGCAAGGAAGGGAATGAGGCCAAGCCTCTAGCCGGCGCCAAGTTCGTTGTCAAGAATGCGGAGGGCAAGTTCCTTAAGCAGGCTGAGGACGGTGCGTGGTCGTTTGTTTCCGATCAGAATGATGCCAAGACGTTCACTACTGAGAATGATGGTTTGGTGAAGGTCGCGGGTCTTGCGGCAGGAACCTACACGGTTGTGGAGACTCAGGCTCCGACCGATTACGCCCAGAACTTCAGGGTCACTTTCAATGTGGAAATCACAGATGAAGGTCTCATCACCTTCGAGCCGGATGCCCTTCGTCAGGTCCAACCGGTCAATAACACCACTGCGAATGCCACCGCTACCGTGCTGAACGTCAAGTCTGTCACTCAGCTGCCGCTGACCGGTGCCGCGGGAACCGTGTTGTTCACCGTCGTGGCGCTGCTGGTGGGTGGCGCTGGCGTGGCTGTGGCGGTCAAGAGTCGTCGCCGCACGTACTGAGCGCATGCGTTCGGTGTGAGTGAGTTGTGAATTGACTCACTCACAATAAAAGTCAATGCGGGCGGTTGTGGGTATTCCATAATCGCCCGCATTGACGTGTGGCCGATCGGTTGAAGCAATATACGGTCAGCAATATTTGAAAAGCTGCTTGTGAGAAGTCGGATATACACTTGCTTCATCACGGGGTATAGCAAAGGGGGTAAAACGATGCGCGGTGGAGGATCATTCAGCATGGAAGAGCTCCAAATGTTGCGGGATCTGCCGGCGGTGGCTAACGTGTCGAAAGACCGCATCACGTACTCCAACGCTTTCAAACAGGTGTGTGTCATACGGTATCTTGCGGGGGAATCGCCGACCAAAATCTTCCGCGAGGCGGGATTGCCGCCGGAACTGATTGGGTATAAACGTATAGAACGAAGTGTGGCGCGTTGGAAGGCTGCCGTCCTCAAATCCGTGAGTGGTAGCAGTAACATGAGTAACGGCGAAATCATTACGGAGCTCGTCAACCTGTATGTTCATGCGGTGACGCGCAAGGAGAAACTCGACGGCATCGCAGGAATCGCCAATTCCGATAAGGCAAATATTGAAAATGCTCCGCATCCGCTGGACGGGGCGAACGTGTCGGG
>ERZ1106943.1469-NODE-1469-length-24102-cov-3.919491_pt1 | contig 24102 bp, 10 predicted proteins | sample MGYA00403671_ERZ1106943 | MGnify/ENA primary metagenome ERZ1106943 (study PRJEB35170, sample SAMEA104062427) | human gut metagenome | biome: human gut; feature: human-associated habitat; material: faeces | place: Denmark | collected 2012-06-14 ...
AATGTGGGATTTGTGGATGCAAATATCTCATCTTCGAGCACAGGTATTGGCATTATAGCCGGTTATGTAGGGTTAGCTGCCGGTGCAGAAAACTACACAGGCAAGATAACCAATTGCTATACTAGCGGAATATTAAAAGGGTCGGGAGCAGCAGGTGGAATTGGTGGTGTACTTGGTGGTTCGGGATATATCAAAAATTGCTATTCCAGTGCTACTGTTATTGATCAAATTGCTAACAATACAGGTAAAGCCGGTGGAATCATCGGAAGGGTGAATGGCAATGCCAGTGGAAGCAGTATTGAGAACTGTTATTCTAGTGGTGATATTAGTGCCATAGGTGGAGGAAATGTAGGAAGTATAGTGGGCAAAATAGATAAAGGTAAGCTAACTGTTAAGAATTGTGTTGCCTGGAATACGATGTTGACCAGTACTGATAAAACAAAAATAGGACGTATAGTTGGAGGTACCGCTAATACTGCTTATGAAAACTGCTATGCTTATGATGGTATGATCCTGAAAGCAGGAGAAACTATATTTACCGTTTCAGATGAGACATCACCGTCCGGTAGTAGCTTCCAGGGAGTAGCTAAATCTACTAACGAACTGAAAAGTACTGTCATAAGCTGGGATTCTTCTCTTTGGAAAGAAGGGAGCAATGGCTATCCGGTATTTAAATGGAGTAAATAAACTGATATTTAATAATTTGTAATATGAAGTGCTTTATAAATAAGAAATATTATTTCCTGTTTTTGATTTTACTTTTTGCCGGAGAACTTCCGGCAAAATCTTTGAACTTAGACAAAACGAAACCGGAAGATATTATTCGCCTTGCATCTTATAACATCCGCACCAAAGGAGACAAGGGGGATAAGGCTTGGGAAGTTCGTCTGAATGCATTGGTGGATGTTGTGCGACGGAATAAATTTGATATGTTTGCCATACAGGAAGGACGTACCTCTCAATTAAAAGATATGATGATCTTGAACGAGTTTTCTTATATCGGTCGTGATCGTGACGGGGATAATAAAGGAGAACATTGTGCCATTTTTTATAAAAAGGATCGTTTTAAGGTGTTGAAACATGGTGATTTCTGGTATTCGGAGACTCCTGACATACCTTCTTATGGTTGGGGAGCACGTTGTCGCCGGATTTGTACTTGGGGATATTTTAAAGACCTCCGGACTGGGAAGAAATTCTATGTGTTTAATTCGCATACGGATCATGAAGCAACAGAAGCAAGACGACAATCTTCGTTTATGTTGTTGGAACAGGTAAGGAAAATCGCTAAAGGTAAACCGACCTTTTGCACCGGTGATTTTAACGCTACTCCAGACGAAGAGCCGATACAACTTCTCCTGAAAGATAGTTTATTACTGGATTCATATAAATGTACTTTGACGCCTCCTAAAGGACCGTCCGGTAGTTTTTATGCCTATGACAAAACTGGAAAAACAGCTAAGCGCATAGATTTTATTTTTGTGACTCCAAAAATAAAAGTACTTTCTTATCACACCATTGATGATGATATAAAGTATAATAAATATTCTTCAGATCATTTTCCTGTAATGGTGGAAACACTACTGAAATGAGAAAAGGAATAAACTTTGAATAGTTATAAGACAATCAAGTTGTAAAGGTCGTTCATAGCCATAAATGTATAGATATATTTGTATATATCGCATTAACGTTGTTTCGACCTTTACACTATTTCCTTTTTTCTCATACAAGATGCTAACAAACTCATAGAACGTTTAGCAAATATACTAAAAAAAAGAAAAGTCAATAGCTTTTATTTATTCGAGATCTACAAAACTGCCCAAATATATTGATCATATCAATATTGAAAAACCAAACATTTGGACAACTCTTTTTATAGTCAGTCTAATCAGCAGCGTGGTACGGATGTGTAAACCAAAAACAGGAGCCGACTCCTTCAGTTGATTCCACGCCAATTTCTCCTCCCATTTGGGAAACAATGCTCTTACAGATAGAAAGTCCCAGTCCTGTACCCTGAACAAAAGTATTCAGCTTCACAAAACGTTCAAATACGCTCTTTTGCTTTTCTTCCGGTATTCCCATTCCGGTGTCGCGCACATAGAATTTTATTTTCTGATGGGATACTTGTTCATATCCCAGGGTGATACTGCCTTGCTGGGTGAACTTTAACGCGTTATTTATAAAGTTACTGATTACTTGGGTGAATCTGTTTTTATCCGTATAGATATAACATTCCGGGAATGGTTCCTCAAAAATCAATTCAACACCTTTACTCACTTTCATACTCATTGATTTGATGATTTCAGCACACGTCTCATTTACATCCACATTGGTATATACAAAATTAAATGTTCCCGCTTCGATTTTCGAAAGATCGAGAATGTCCGATATCAGTTGTAAGAGAAGTTCGTTATTCTCTTGCACAATCTTAATGTATTCCTGCCGTTCGCTTCTGCTATCCGTTTCTGCCAGAAGACTGGAAAAGCCGACAATAGCATTGAGAGGAGTACGGATCTCATGACTCATGTTAGCTAGGAAAGCCGACTTCAGACGATCCAGTTCTTCCGCTTTGTCACGAGCTATAATCAATTTCTGTTCAGTTTCTTTCAAAGGCGTGATGTCATAATTGATACACAACATCTCAATAATGCCGTCTTGCGGACGATAATCTCTGACCATTACGTTAATGCTGGTCCATGTATATTTGCCATTCTCCCTGCATACACGAACTTCTTTACGCAAACTGGTTGCCTTTCCCGTTTTCACTTCACCTACAAAGTTTTTCAGAACAGCCTGATCTTCAGGAACCACATGTGCATATACTCCGATAACCTGTGGCATGGGAATACCTTCTTTCTCTCCCAAATTCCTGTACCATGTATCTTGGGCATATCCGTCTCTTGTCAATACATTGAAATGAGCAAATCCTACCTTGGCGTAATCACCGATTAGAAGAAACAGATTCTCAAACTCCTGTATCTTGGTGTATGCATTGGTCGTTTCCGTTGTATCTATATTGATAAACAGATAGTTGATAAATCGATTTTGAGAATCATAGAGAGCAGTAACCTTAGTGGTAAGATTAATAATCCCATTTCTCCGGCTATCTACATATTGATTTATTTTTGAGAAGTCATAATTGATGGAGAAGTTTACATCTTCTTTCGCTCTCAATCTCTCTTTAACCTCTAAAGGAATATTGGGATTGTCGAACAGATTAACTCCCAATGCCTCATGCTTGTCAGACAAGCCGAATATTTCAAGCTCTTTATCATTAATATCTACCAGATAACCGTCTTTGTCATAAAGTTCGACACCAGCCGGAAGATTCTTATAGATGTTTCTCAATATCTTCTCGCTGTTGTCCAAAGCAAGACGATCTTCTTTGGCTTGTAATTCCGACTTTCGCAATTCGATGCAAATACTGATAATATTAGCAAGAGAGGAAAAGCATTGATAATCCACATTGCTCCAGCTACGCTGCGTTCTTACCATATCAATTCCCATATAGCCCCATACCTCTTCTTTAGAGATTAGCGGAACTACCATCAGCGACTTGATATCCTGCATCTCCAACGTCTGACGATATTCCGCAGCTTCTTCGGGCATGTCGTCCAGCGTGTTCAGTATGATAGCCCTTCTTTCGGCTATCTGATGATTCCACCAGGTAGAAGGGTCCCAGGGAATATTACTCAAGAACTCCTGTTCCTTGGATATTCCTTCGGCGGTAACCTCATAAGTGCAATCCTGGCGTTGTTCTTTTCTGTTTATTTCGAAGATATAGATACGATCGCCCAAAAACTGGTTGAGGAGATCTCCTAATGTCTTGTTAACCACTTGAGTGACATCATCACATTGCAGAAAAGCAAGCAATGAATATGAAATATTAGTTTGTTGATAAAGCAAATTGCTCACTTGAAAGAAATCAATGTTTCCATTCGTAGTATCGATCGGTCTGTCAATATATTGCAGAAAGCCCGTCATATTCCTATATCCCTCTTTATCGGGCTTTTGGAAATTAATCTTAGAGTACACCCATATTTCCCCGTCTTTTGCCCGGATTGGGAACATTTGTTCGTATGTCTCCAGATAAGAAAGAGACATATATTCATTTTTAAGACGCAGCCGGTGGTCTTCACGTATTCTTTGGTGGAATTCGGTGAAACTGATGCGGTTACTTTCAAGACCGAGTAAGTCAACAATAAAGTCAGAGCAGATATATTCTTTATTCTTCAAATCTGACTCCCACCATCCCATTTTGGCCATCTGTGCTATCTGAACGTATTTTTCATAGTCATAATTTGTTTGTTCTTTCATATTGTTTGCTCTTGTTTTCTGTTTTTATATTATAAGACACTAGCCTGCAAAGATAAGCATAACTTTTAAATAATGAGGCATTTGCATATCACAGCAGGATGAAAGTGGAAATTTGGTGCTGAAAAGTGGAAAAAGAGACAAATGAGTACAAACAGAGGATTATTTCGTCTTTCTCTTAGTGAAGAAATGAATTATATAATCTATAATATATATCAGAAGAATGAAAAATACCAGATTATTCATGTTTGCGGCATGCACACTTTTTTTGGCAGCGTGTGGCAGGCAAACCGTGAAGATTATGACTCCGCCGGATGCGTCAAATCGTGTTCTGTTTGGTGCGGAGCAGTTACAGACTACCTTGGATAAAGCCGGTTATCAGGTAATGATGCAACAGGGAGACACGACATTCTCCGATCCCGAAATCAAAACGATTCTCTTGACGGAAGTAAATGACACGACGCTCAAGAAAGAAGGTTTTCATATTTCGACGACGGGCAATCTGACCAGAGTGTCCGGCAGGGATGGGAGTGGTGTCATTTACGGATGCCGTGAACTGATTGACCGTGTGAATGATTCGGATGGTAAGTTGAACTTCCCGGAGGAACTGAAAGACGGTCCTGAAATGGTATTGCGTGGTGCATGTGTAGGATTACAGAAGATGACCTACCTGCCGGGACATGGTGTATACGAATATCCGTATACGCCGGAAAGTTTCCCCTGGTTTTATGATAAAGAACAATGGATTAAATACTTGGATATGTTGGTTGCCAACCGCATGAATTCGCTGTACCTTTGGAATGGCCATCCGTTTGCGTCATTGGTGAAACTGGAAGATTATCCGTTTGCATTGGAAGTAGATGAAGAAACGTTCAAAATGAACGAAGAAATGTTCTCTTTCCTCACAGAAGAAGCGGACAAACGCGGTATCTTTGTCATACAGATGTTTTATAATATCATTCTTTCCAAACCTTTTGCTGAACATTACGGACTGAAAACACAGGATCGTAACCGTCCCATTACTCCTCTGATTGCCGATTATACACGCAAGAGTATTGCCGCTTTCATTGAAAAGTATCCTAATGTAGGATTACTTGTTTGTCTGGGTGAAGCGATGTGTACAGTGGAGGACGATGTGGAATGGTTTACTAAAACAATTATTCCGGGAGTGAAAGACGGATTACAGGCTTTGGGACGTACGGATGAACCGCCCCTTTTATTGCGTGCACACGATACGGACTGTAAACTGGTGATGGATGCTGCACTGCCACTCTATAAGAATCTTTATACGATGCATAAGTATAATGGTGAATCGTTGACTACCTACGAACCTCGTGGTCCCTGGTCGAAAATTCATACGGATTTGAGTTCGTTGGGTTCCATTCATATCAGTAACGTACATATCCTGGCAAATTTGGAACCGTTCCGCTGGGGTTCTCCGGATTTCGTACAAAAGGCGGTCACTGCCATGCACAATGTACACGGTGCCAATGCGTTGCACCTTTATCCGCAGGCTTCATATTGGGACTGGCCTTATACAGCTGACAAACTACCGAACAATGAACGCGAATTCCAATTGGATCGTGATTGGATCTGGTATCAGACTTGGGGACGCTATGCGTGGAACTGCCATCGCGACCGTACAGATGAAATGGGTTACTGGGACCATCAGTTGGGCAAGTTCTACGGAACCTCTGACGAAAATGCAAGTAATATCCGTGTAGCATACGAAGAAAGCGGAGAGATTGCTCCGAAGTTGTTACGTCGTTTTGGTATTACAGAGGGAAATCGCCAAACGTTATTACTGGGTATGTTTATGAGTCAGCTTGTCAATCCGTACAAATATACGATCTATCCGGGATTCTATGAAAGCTGCGGACCAGAAGGAGAGAAGCTGATAGAGTATGTAGAGAAAGAATGGAAAAAGCAACCTCATGTAGGTGAAATGCCTTTGGATATTGTTGCTCAAGTAATAGAACATGGAGATAAAGCAGTAGCGGCTATTGATAAAGCAGCAGGTTCCGTCTCTTCAAATAAGGATGAATTTGCACGTTTGCAGAATGATATGCATTGTTATCGTGAGTTTGCGTATGCGTTCAACCTGAAAGTGAAAGCTGCCAAACTGGTATTGGATTATCAATGGGGAAAAGAGATTAAGAATCTTGAAGAAGCTATTCCTTTGATGGAACAAAGCTTGGAACACTATCGCAAATTGGTGGAACTGACGGATGAACATTACTTATATGCCAACAGTATGCAGACTGCCCAACGTCGTATTCCTATCGGTGGAGATGATGGAAAGAATAAGACTTGGAAAGAATTGCTGGTACACTATGAGAAGGAATTGGAAAATTTCAAAGCCAACCTCGCTTTGTTGAAAGAAAAACAGAATGGAAATGCGGTGACTGAAACTGTCGAGATTGCTGCCTGGACTCCTGCAAACGTGAAACTGATTTCTAATTATCCGACAGTGAAAGTGGATGAGGGTATTTCTTTATTTGTGGATGTTCCAGGTAAGATAGAAGCAGTAGCTCCGGAATTGAAAGGAATGAAGGCGCTCCGCTTTAATGGAAATGAGCAGAGAGAGAAAGGCACAAGCATCACTTTCGAAACGGATGCTCCGGTGAAATTGTTAGTCGCTTATTTCAAAGACGACCAGAAAAAATATGCAAAAGCTCCGAAACTGGAAATCGATGCGTCAGCCAATGATTACGGTCAGGCGGAACCTGTATTGACGAATGCTGTCCGTATCAATGGAATGCCTTTGGCAAATGTGCATGCATATAGTTTTCCGGCTGGAAAGCATACGTTGATGTTACCCAAAGGCTATCTGCAAGTGTTGGGATTCACGGCTGCAGAAACGAAAGTGCGTAATGCCGGGCTTGCCGGGGATGAAGAAACAATGGATTGGTTGTTTTATTAATGATAATTTATATTTCACCACAGAGGACACGGAGGTTTATTATTTTTAGTAACAAAGAGTCTTACGTATTTATAATCGTATGTATCGCTCTGTTTTACTTGCGGAAAAGAGAGAGAGAAGAACTCTGTGTCCTCCGTGTCCTCTGTGGTGAAATATTAAGTATTAAACGATTAGAAAAAGTATCATGAAGAAGTTATTGCTGGCAGTTTTTAGTATAGCCACCACTTTCTCTCTATATGCGCAACGGGAAGTTCCGCAAGAACGAATGGAGCAGATTTACGAGGAAGTAAAGACACCATACAAGTACGGGCTCGCAGTTGTCCCGGCAGACAATTATCATAAGATTGATTGTCCTACCGTTTTTCGCCAGGGAGACAAGTGGCTGATGACTTATGTGGTTTACAACGGTAAAGGTGGAACCGATGGTCGTGGTTACGAAACGTGGATAGCAGAAAGTGATAATCTGCTCGAATGGCGCACTTTGGGACGGGTTCTTTCTTATCGGGATGGAAAATGGGACTGCAATCAGCGTGGCGGATTTCCTGCATTGCCGGATATGGAATGGGGTGGAAGCTATGAGCTTCAGACTTATAAAGGTCGCCATTGGATGACTTATATCGGTGGTGAAGGAACGGGCTACGAAGCTGTAAAAGCCCCGCTTTATGTCGGACTGGCATGGACGAAAGGAGATATTTCTACGGCACATGAATGGGAATCTCTGGACAAACCGATTTTGAGCATCCATGATAAAGATGCCCAATGGTGGGAAAAACTGACTCAATATAAGAGTACCGTTTATTGGGATAAAGATAAAACATTGGGAGCTCCGTTTGTAATGTATTACAACGCGGGCGGGCGTCATCCGGAAACGGATTTAAAAGGCGAACGTGTCGGCATTGCGCTTTCCAAAGATATGAAAACATGGAAACGCTACTCCGGCAATCCGGTCTTCGCGCACGAAGCAGATGGAACCATTACAGGAGATGCGCATATCCAAAAGATGGGAGATGTGTATGTGATGTTCTATTTCTCTGCTTTTGAACCTTCGCGTAAATATAAAGCATTCAATACATTTGCCGCCAGCTATGATTTAGTGAACTGGACCGACTGGAAAGGGGCCGACCTGATTATCCCCTCCAAGAACTACGATGAACTGTTTGCTCATAAGAGCTATGTGGTGAAACATGACGGAGTGGTTTATCATTTCTATTGTGCAGTAAACAACGCAGAGCAACGTGGCATTGCCATTGCTACCAGTAAGCCAATGGGACGTTCGGCTGTCCGTTTCCCGGTTCCGGAGAGTAAGAATCGCCGGCAAATCATGACATTGAATGAAGGTTGGAAAACCTGGATTACAGAGGCAACTCATTTGAAAGGTAATTTTATGATGCCTGCAAAAACGGTGAATATTCCTCACAATTGGGACGATTATTATGGATACCGTCAGTTGACACATGGAAACCTGCATGGAACAGCTATGTATGTGAAAGATTTCACGGCAGATGTAAAATCCGGGAAACGGTATTTCCTTCGTTTTGACGGAGTGGGTACATACGCCACCATTACAGTGAACGGAAAGAATTTCGGTCGCCATCCCATAGGGCGCACCACATTGACTTTGGATGTCACAGATGAATTGAAACAGGGAGTAAATCGCCTGGAAGTGAAAGCCGAGCATCCTGAAATGATTGCCGATATGCCTTGGGTATGTGGGGGATGTTCGTCGGAATGGGGATTCAGTGAGGGTTCCCAGCCGTTAGGAATCTTCCGTCCTGTGGTATTGGAAGTAACAGATGAGATTCGCATAGAACCTTTCGGTGTACATATTTGGAATGACGAAAAGGCTGCTAACGTATTTGTAGAAACAGAGGTCAAGAATTATAGTAAAACAACAGAAACGGTAGAGTTAGTCAATAAACTAAGCAATGCCGATGGAAAACAAGTTTTCCGTTTGGTTGAGAAAGTTACTTTAGCTCCGGGAGAAATGAAAGTGATTCGCCAGCAGGCTCCTGTTGAGAATCCTGTCTTATGGAATACGGAAAATCCATATCTCTATAAATTGGCCAGCATGATAAAGCGTGATACGAAGACGACGGATGAAATTTCGACACCCTTCGGTATTCGTACCATTAGCTGGCCGGTAAAACGAAACGATGGAGACGGACGTTTTTACCTGAATGGGAAGCCCGTGTTTATCAATGGAGTATGCGAGTATGAGCATCAGTTCGGACAAAGCCATGCGTTCAGTAATGAACAGGTTGCCGCAAGGGTAAAACAGATACGTGCAGCCGGTTTCAATGCATTCCGGGATGCTCATCAGCCCCATCATCTCGATTATCAGAAGTATTGGGATGAAGAGGGAATCTTGTTTTGGACACAGTTTTCTGCCCACGTGTGGTATGACACTCCGGAGTTTCGTGAGAACTTTAAAAAGTTGCTTCGTCAATGGGTGAAAGAACGTCGTAATTCTCCGTCAGTGGTGATGTGGGGATTGCAGAATGAAAGCACTTTGCCTCGTGAGTTTGCACAAGAGTGCAGTGATCTTATCCGGGAGATGGACCCGACTGCCAAGACGATGCGTGTCATAACAACCTGCAATGGCGGTGAGGGTACAGACTGGAATGTGATTCAAAATTGGAGTGGGACGTATGGAGGAGATGTGACGAAATATGGTTGTGAGCTCTCTCAAGCGAACCAATTATTGAACGGGGAATATGGAGCGTGGAGAAGCATCGACCTGCATACGGAACCGGGAGATTTCCAGGTGAACGGAGTGTGGAGTGAAGACCGTATGTGTCAGCTGATGGAAACTAAAATCCGTTTGGCAGAACAGGCTAAAGATAGTGTTTGCGGACAATTCCAGTGGATATATAGCAGTCATGATAATCCCGGACGTCGTCAACCGGATGAAGCGTATCGCAAGATAGATAAAGTAGGTCCGTTCAATTATAAAGGATTGGTTACTCCGTGGGAAGAACCGTTGGACGTATATTATATGTATCGCGCCAACTATGTTCCGGCTGCAAAAGACCCGATGGTTTACTTGGTATCACATACATGGGCCAACCGCTTTGAAAAAGGACGTCGCCGTGCCACTATCGAGGCTTACAGCAATTGTGATTCTGTATTGCTATACAACGATCTGACAAATGAAAAGGCAACCTTCCTCGGACGTAAAAAGAACAACGGAACAGGCACTCACTTTATGTGGGAAAACCGGGATATTCGTTATAACGTACTTCGTGCAGTAGGATATTATAAAGGTAAACCGATAGCAGAAGACCTGATCCTATTGAATGGCTTGGAGCAAGCCCCTAACTTCGAACTTCTTTATCAGGATGATAAAAAGATCTTGAAAGGAGAGGCAGGATATAATTATCTGTATCGTCTCAACTGTGGAGGGGATGATTATACAGATAGCTTCGGACAGCTCTGGTTGCAGGACAATACGAATTATTCCCGTTCATGGGCGGAGAATTTCAAGGATCTGAATCCTTATCTTGCCAGTCAACGTACCACCAATGATCCGATTCGTGGCACCCGCGACTGGACATTATTCCAACATTTCCGCTTCGGACGTCATCAGTTGGAATATCGTTTCCCTGTGGCAGACGGAACATATCGTATTGAACTGTATTTCACAGAGCCTTGGCATGGCACGGGCGGAAGCGCTTCTGCCGACTGTGAAGGACTGCGCATATTCGATGTTGCCGTGAATGATTCTGTTGTATTAGACGACTTGGATATTTGGGCTGAAAGCGGTCATGACAGAGTTTGTAAGAAGATAGTATATGCCACAGTGAAGGGTGGAATGTTGAAAATTCATTTCCCGGAAGTGAAAGCAGGACAAGCCTTGATTTCAGGCATTGCTATTGCCAGCACAGATCAGGAACTGAAACCGACGGTATTCCCTGCGTCCGGCTGGAGTTGGGAAAAGGCGGATAAAGAAGTGATGGAAAAGACTCCGAAAGAGCTGCTTCCGGAAGACAAAAATGCTCGTGTCAGTATATCATACGAAGCGGAAACCGCTGTACTGAAAGGCAAATACCAAAAGAAAGAACATCGCAAACAGACGGGAGTGTTTTTTGGTAAAGGAAAAGGCAACAGTATTGAATGGAATGTTTCTACCGGATTGGCGCAAGTGTACGCGCTTCGCTTTAAATATATGAACACTACCGGAAAGCCAATACCTGTCTTGATGAAATTCATTGATTCAAAAGGAGTTGTATTGAAAGAGGACGTATTGAACTTCCCGGAAACACCGGATAAATGGAAGATGATGAGCACCACTACCGGAACCTTTATCAATGCCGGACATTACAAAGTATTACTTTCGGCAGAAAATATGGACGGTCTGGCATTCGATGCATTGGATGTTCAATAAGTTTTTTAGAAAAACACACATATAAACAGAAAAATAGAAGCGGGACATTAAGAAGTTTGAATATACTTCCGGTGTCCTGCTTTTCATATTCTGATACTTTCTTATAAATAAAATATAGATGTTATTTTTTTAAGATTCGATGTTCTGATTTTAATTATTCGAGGGAGAAACTTCAAATAATCCCTATATTTGAAATCAAAAACAAAATAACACAATGGAGAGCGATTTACCTAATTTTGATTTGCCGTCTGATTATATTGTTGGAGAAGGGTATGGGATAAATTTATTAAAAAGGTATAAAAACTTTCCTTGCAGGGTAAAAGCCGGTTTTTTCATTCTTTGTGTAAAAGGGATAATGCAAACGACAATCAATGGGAATCTTCAAAATATTGGTGAAAATGATTTGATAACCTTACCGCCCGGATATTTTATGGAAATTCTTGATTTTTCACCGGATATTCATATCTATTATGCCGGGTTCTCATCCGAATTCATAGAGGGTATAAATCTAATGAAGTCTACAGAACATCTTCTCCCTATAATTATGGAAAATCCGATAATAAGATTATCTCCATTGCAGGCTTGCAGTTATAAAATGTTCTATGAATCGTCAATTCTTTCGTATGCTTCTCCAAAAACATTGGCAAACAAGGAAATAGTAAAGGCGGTTCTTACCATGTTCCTTCAGGGAGCCACTGAAATCTATAAAATGCAAAATAACTTGTATTTATCTTCCCAGTCAAGAAAGTACGAGATTTATCAGGAATTTTTGCAATTGGTCATGAAATATTATACTATTCATCACGGAACCTCTTTTTATGCCGAACATCTAGGACTTAGCTTGCCGCATTTCTGTTCAACAATAAAAAAGGTTGCAGGAAACACTCCTTTAGAAGTCATAGCTTCCATCATTCTGATGGATGCCAAATCCCGGCTGAAGTCAACCAATGAACCGGTGAAGAATATAGCCTTATCTTTGGGATTTAATAATATCTCTTTCTTCAATAAGTTTTTTAAGCAACATACGGGTGTTACCCCACAGGAATACAGAGGACATTAAGCTTCCACCGGCTGTTTTTCGAGTGGTAATGTAACGGTAAAACGGCTGCCTCTTCCTACTTCCGATACAACATAAATACACCCTTGCAGATGTTCTACAATCGTTTTGCAGATAGAGAGTCCCAACCCCGTACCCTGCTTGAAAGTATTGACTTTATAAAAACGGTCGAATATTTCTTTCTGGCATTCTTGGGGAATACCTTCCCCCGTGTCCTCCACAAACAGACAAACTGAATCGTCATTTTCCGGATTAACCATAAAACCGAAATGAATATATCCTTCTTCTGTAAATTTCCGGGCATTATTTATGAAATTGCATATTACTTGTTTCAAGCGTGTAGCGTCAGTAGTTATGTAAATATCATCATCCGGCAAGATTGCTTTTATTTCGATTTCCGGCACATTTTTCATGACCTGCTCTTTCTCTATATCCTTCATTATGGATTTGAGGGAGTAATTGGAATAAGTAAACTTGATAGTGTTTGATTCAATCTTGGACAAATCAAGTATATCGTCAATCAATCGTACTAAATGTTCGCTATTGATGCTGATTAGTCGCACGAAATCGGCACGTTCCTCTTCACTTAACTCATCATAAGTAGAACCTATAACATCAGAAAAGCCGACTATTGCATTCAGCGGCGTACGGATTTCATGACTCATATTGGCTAAAAATGCCATTTTAAGACGATCGCTTTCTTCTGCTTTTTTACGTGCCTCGATTAAGGTGTTTTCTATGTCTTTATATTCCTGAATACTCAAGCAGATTCCCACTAACCGATAGGGATGACCGGATATGTTTGCAATATAAGTTGACTGCCCTTCAAACCATTCCCAAGTACCATCCCCCCGGCGCAAACGGAATGGAACTGTTTTGTCAAAAGTTGTATTACCACTAAGTTGTACAACAAAGGCGTCAGCCATAGTTTGCCGATCGTCCGGATGAATCATATTCACATATTCCTCCATTGTCAAAGTATTATTCTCTCCGGCTGGAATACCTAAATGTTCAAAATAACGATCGTCAAGAGTAAATTCACTACGGCTTATATCATAATACCATGGATAGATTCTGGTTCTTTGCAAAGCAGTATTCAGAATATATTCCTGTGTAAGTTCTACTGTAATATTGCGGAAAAAGAATAAGATATTTTTTTCGCCCTCTTCATTTTCCATTGTAGCAAATTCTCCTCTTATCGGGAATTGTGTATAGTCAACTTGTTCCTGCATAAATGTATGTTCAGGCAGCGAGTATACTTTTTTGCCCTGACGGATTTCTTCCAAAATGGTCGAGAGTATATCTTCTTTCTTATTTAACAGCTTGAATATCTTGTTGGTCGGAAGAGGCATCATCGCATTGACTGACGAATGTACATGAAGTTCCGTAAAAGCTTGCTGATTCAGTTGTATGACTTCTCTATTTATATCCAATATGATAACTCCGTCAGGTAGGATATTCAGCAAATCATCATTGTAGAGTGTTTGTCCGTTCGCTTCCATATTTTGTTATTTTTCGTTCAATGTACAAGATAATAATTAAATTCATAACAAAGAAAGCCATTTTACTGAAGAAAACATTATTTCAACAAACCTTTTGTACCTGTTTATACAGCTATTTTAAATTGCAACACATTGAATGTTAATACGATATTCCTTTTTTAAGATTCGATACTCATTTATTAAGCCTCACTCTGTTTATTTGCCAGTCATTTTTTTCTGTTCCTTCAGTGAAATTGAATGATTGCACAGAAGAAGATAACGGTTCGAATGTGAGTGAAAATTCTGCTTCGCCGCTTTCAGGCAAATAAAAGTGCTCACCGGGTTTAATCCCATCTGCTTTCTTTAAGGTATACATTTCACCTTTCTCATCTACCAATCTACAATTCGGGCTGACTCGTATCCAGTATTTGGGAATATAATAAGCGTTGAAATGTACGATGGTAGCGGTGTCTGTCAGTACCACTTGCTTGACTTCAAGAATATCGGTATTGGTTGATTCCGACACCGGATAGTTAACGACTTTTGTATTTCCTTGCCATGTAATACTCATTTCATGTTTGACAGCATCCAGATACCTGCGCATTTTTAGTTTCAAACTGCCTTTGCCATAACCCGACCACATTTTCATGATTTTGCCTTCGGGAGAGATAAGGACATAGTTGGGAATACCTCGAACTCCATATTTAGCGTATAATCCGGCTGTTTGTTTTAAGTCATTTAAATTCTGCCAGGTCATTTCATGTTTTGCCGAAGCTGCCTTCCACCTGCTTTTCGTATCGGAGCTTAGACTAATGATAGTAAGACGCTCTTTATATTGTTCTTGAATCTCTTTCATCTCTGGTAAAGCCATAATGCAAGGACCGCAACCGCTACTCCAGAAATCAAGCAATATATATTTTCCATTGAAATCAGTCAGATGATGAATCTTTCCATCCAAATCGAAAAGTTCGGTATCTGCCATTTTATCTCCCTCTTTCACAACTGTAGGCGGGAAAAGATTAACTGTAATTTCCTGTCCTGTTATAGAAGTTTTTTGTGCTTCATTCATTCTATTATACAAAGCCAGTGTTTCATCTTTATAAGAGAAATTTGGATTGTACTTCACCGACATGCTCAATTTATATAGCCTGTCCATCCAAATGTTTGATACAGGAAGTTCCTGCATCAGTTTCATTTCACGTTTGCTGATTAAAGCTGAAATACTGTCTTCTTTCGCACGTAGAGCCTTCCGTTCTGCTTCCGGGGCAGAACGCAGACTTCTTGCTTTGATAGACAAACGTTGATACTCATCCCATAAATCGTGTGAATCTTCAATAAACCTATTATATTCTATTTGTTCCTTTACAGGGCTGTCTACTGTCCACGTATGTATCAAGGTATTCGTTCCGGTTACTTTGATTCTTGCATTAGGAGTCGCATAAATCTCCAGCGACATGGAAGGAAAATTATCATTACGGGTACACATTAGAGATAATTTGTCTAAACCATCTTCTCCGGCATTTCGTTTGAAGAAGAAAGTACCGTTTTGTATGGTATCCATGGCTACTGTACTTCCTACATTTCCGTCAAGTAGAAAAAGAGAAACAAGAGTTCCATCCTTTACACCTTCCACTTTACCTTCAATCGTATACTCGTGTTGTGCTTGTGAAACGAGACTGCCAAATAAAAAGAGGCTGCTAAATAGTAGTTTTTTCATCATCATAATATTAGAAGTAATTATACGCCACAAGGTAAAGCTTTTCTTTATAGAGTGTTACTCCTTTTATTGTTCTTTAATATTTCTGTAAAAGAAAGGGGTACAAAATGCCCTTTCGTTCGTCTACTTGATATGAAGAAAAAAGAACGAATGAAAATATATACTTTACTGCTTGGCGCATTGTTTGTAAGTCCTACACAGGCACAAACAATGCATGATTGGGAGAATCATCATGTTCTCCAGATCAATCGTGAACCGGCAAGAGCCGCTTTTACCCCTTTCTCTGTACAGAAAGGAGACGGTTCAATCTCTTTAGACGGAACCTGGAAATTCCGTTGGACTCCCGTTCCCAATGAAAGAGTCATGAATTTCTATCAGACAAATTTTGATGATAAAGATTGGACGGATTTTCCTGTTCCCGCCAACTGGGAAGTGAACGGATATGGCACGCCTATCTATGTTTCAGCAGGCTATCCGTTTAAAATAGATCCTCCACGGGTGATGGGAGAACCGAAAACTGACTATACCACGTATAAAGAAAGAAACCCGGTAGGGCAATATCGCCGCACCTTTGTTTTGCCGACCGGATGGGAAGCGGATGGACAGACTTTTCTACGCTTTGAAGGTGTAATGAGTGCGTTTTATGTTTGGATCAACGGCGAACGGGTAGGGTATAGCCAAGGCAGTATGGAACCGAGCGAATTTAATGTCACGAAGTATCTGAAATCCGGAGAAAATCAGATTTCACTGGAAGTCTACCGATATAGTGACGGTTCTTATCTGGAAGATCAGGATTTCTGGCGTTTTGGTGGTATTCATCGTAGTATTCATCTGATACATACGCCGGATATTCATGTCCGTGATTATGCGGTACGCACTCTTCCCGCATCTGTGGGTGATTATAAAGACTTTATTTTGCAGATTGATCCGCAATTCAGTGTATATCGAGGGATGACCGGAAAAGGGTATGTCTTACAGGGAGTATTAAAGGATGCTTCAGGCAAAGAAGTTGCCACATTGAAAGGCGATGTGGAAGATATTCTTGATTTGGAGCATAAAGCAAGCCGGATGAATGAATGGTATCCGCAGCGTGGCCCGCGTAAGATGGGACGTTTGTCAGCTATTATAAAATCACCGGAAAGATGGACGGCAGAAACACCCTATCTTTATAAACTACACTTAACTCTCCAAAATGAAGAAGGGAAAGTCGTAGAACAGATAGAACAGGCCGTAGGTTTCCGCTCTGTAGAAATCAAAAAAGGACAACTGTTAGTGAATGGTAATCCGGTTCGTTTTCGTGGAGTGAATCGCCACGAACATGATCCACGGACGGCACGTGTCATGAGCGAAGAACGGATGCTTCAGGATATTCTTTTAATGAAACAGGCGAATATAAATGCCGTACGCACCAGCCATTACCCCAATGTCAGCCGTTGGTACGAGCTATGCGACAGCTTGGGATTGTACGTGATGGACGAAGCGGATATAGAAGAACACGGATTGCGTGGAACACTCGCAAGTACCCCCGACTGGCATGCGGCATTTATGGACCGTGCGGTCCGTATGGCGGAACGTGATAAGAATTATCCATGTATTGTAATGTGGAGCATGGGAAACGAAAGCGGTTACGGACCGAACTTCGCTGCTATTTCGGCATGGCTGCATGATTTCGATCCCACTCGCCCTGTACACTATGAGGGGGCACAGGGAGTGGACGGAAATCCTGACCCGAAGACGGTAGATGTTATCAGCCGCTTTTATACCCGGGTGAAACAAGAATATTTAAATCCCGGTATTGCAGAAGGAGAGGATAAAGAACGCGCTGAAAATGCACGTTGGGAACGGTTGCTGGAGATTGCGGAGCGTACCAATGACGACCGTCCGGTGATGACGAGTGAATATGCACATTCCATGGGGAATGCATTAGGAAATTTCAAGGAATATTGGGATGAGATATATAGTAATCCCCGTATGCTGGGTGGTTTTATATGGGATTGGGTAGATCAGGGAATCTACAAGACATTACCCGATGGCCGTACCATGGTAGCATACGGCGGTGACTTTGGCGATAAGCCGAATTTAAAAGCTTTCTGCTTTAATGGATTGCTGATGAGTGACCGTGAAACTACACCTAAATATTGGGAGGTAAAGAAGGTATATGCACCGGTTGAGTTGAGAGTTGAGAATGGAGAGTTGAGAGTAACCAACCGGAATCATCATATTGATTTATCACTTTATCGTTGCCTGTGGACATTATCAGTGGATGGTAAGGAGAAAGAACGGGGAGAAATAACATTGCCGGAAATAACCCCAGGCGAAAGTAAAACAATTGATTTGCCGGCTTTCCGATCATTAAAAGGCGCTTATTCTTTAAGTAATAAAAGTGAGGAAATTAGTAAGACAAATAAAAAAACGGAGAAAACTCTTTCCGATTGCCAACTGAAAGTAAGCATTGTTTTGAAATCGGATGCTCTTTGGGCAAAGGCAGGACATGAAGTGGCCTGGGAACAATTCTGTTTGCAAAAAGGAGATTTAGCTTCTGCTGATTTAATTAATAAAGGAGCGCTTCAGGTGAAAGAGGATGATAAATCTTTATTGATTAGCGGACGCGGTTTTTCTGTTCAGTGGGAAAAGAAAGTGAACGGAAGTATGACCTCCCTTATATATAAGAACAAAGAAATGCTGGCTCACTCCGATGATTTTCCGGTTCAGCCTGTCACTCAAGTTTTCCGTGCTCCGACAGATAATGACAAGAGCTTCGGAAACTGGTTGGCTAAAGACTGGAAATTGCATGGAATGGATCATCCGCAGATAAATCTGGAATCTTTCCACCATGAAAAACGTGCAGACGGGGCGGTCATTGTCCGGATTCAAACAAGTAATTTATATAAAGAAGGAAAAGTGGTGACTACTTCTGTCTATACAGTCTTTTCAGATGGAACAATTGATCTGAAAACAACTTTCTTGCCACAAGGAGTTCTTCCTGAAATTCCCCGTTTAGGTATCGCATTCTGTCTGGCGCCTGCTTATGATACATTTACCTGGTATGGCAGAGGGCCACAGGATAACTATCCTGACCGCAAAACATCTGCTATGATAGGGCTTTGGAAAGGAAGCGTTGCAGAACAGTACGTACATTATCCACGTCCGCAGGACAGTGGAAACAAAGAGGAAGTGCATTATCTGACCCTGACCGACAAACAGAATAAAGGTATTCGTGTTGACGCGGTAGAAAACGCATTTTCTGCATCTGCCCTGCATTACACTGTACAGGACATCTATGAAGAAACTCACGATTGTAATTTAAAACCACGTGCAGAAGTTATTCTTAGCATGGATGCTGCCGTACTTGGATTAGGAAACAGTAGTTGCGGACCGGGTGTATTGAAGAAATATGCCATAGAGAAAAAAGAACATACGCTGCATCTCCGCATCAGTAGTAAACAATGATAGCAATAAATAACTAACACAATTATAAAAGTAACAATGAAAAAAGTAACCACTTTATTATCGACCTTAGCGTTGGCAACTACCCTGGCTGCTCAAAACCTTCCACAAACGGAAAGGCAATATCTCTCCGGTCACGGATGCGACGATATGGTTGAATGGGACTTCTTTTGTACCAACGGACGCAATTCCGGCAAATGGACGAAAATTGGTGTACCTTCCTGTTGGGAATTGCAAGGCTTCGGCACTTATCAGTATGGGATCACTTTCTATGGAAAACCATTTCCTGAAGGTGTTGCTGATGAAAAAGGTATGTATAAGTATGAGTTTGAAGTTCCGGAAAAATTCCGCGGCAAACAGGTCAGTCTTGTATTCGAAGCTTCAATGACAGATACGGAAGTAAAAGTGAACGGACGCAAAGTTGGTTCCAAACATCAGGGAGCCTTCTATCGTTTTTCGTACAACGTCACGGATTTCCTGAAATATGGCAAAAAGAATTTACTGGAAGTCACTGTTGCCAAAGAGAGTGAAAATGCCAGTGTGAACCTTGCCGAACGTCGTGCTGATTATTGGAATTTCGGCGGTATCTTCCGTCCGGTGTTCCTGGAGGTGAAACCAGCCGTAAACCTGCGGCACATTGCCATTGACGCAAAGATGGATGGAACTTTCCGTGCCAACTGCTACACAAATATTTCTAATGACGGAATGAGCATCCGTACACAGATTTTAGATAAAAAAGGAAAGAAGTTAGCGGAAGGCACTGTACCTGTAAAAGCGGGTGGCGACTGGACTTCTTTGCAACTGAATGTCTCTAACCCTGCACTATGGACTGCGGAAACTCCGAATCTTTATAAAGCTCAATTCTCCCTGTTGGATAAGGCCGGTAAGGTTTTGCATAGTGAAACAGAAAATTTTGGTTTCCGCACGATTGAAGTACGCGAAAGCGACGGACTTTATATAAACGGAGTACGTATCAATGTACGTGGTGTCAATCGTCATAGTTTCCGTCCTGAAAGTGGCCGTACATTAAGTAAAGCGAAGAATATCGAAGACGTTCTTTTGATGAAAAGCATGAATATGAATTCCGTCCGTTTGAGCCATTATCCGGCTGACCCGGAATTTTTGGAAGCCTGTGATTCTCTCGGACTTTATGTGATGGATGAATTGGGAGGCTGGCATGGCAAGTATGATACCCCCACCGGAGTACGTCTGATTGAAGGCATGATAGAACGTGACGTGAATCATCCGTCTATTATTTGGTGGAGTAATGGTAATGAAAAAGGATGGAATACCGAACTGGATGGAGAGTTTCATAAATACGATCCGCAGAAACGTCCGGTTATTCACCCGCAAGGTAACTTCTCCGGTTTTGAAACCATGCATTACCGCTCTTACGGAGAAAGCCAGAACTACATGCGCTTACCGGAAATCTTTATGCCTACGGAATTCTTGCATGGTTTGTACGATGGCGGCCATGGTGCCGGATTATACGATTATTGGGAAATGATGCGCAAGCATCCCCGTTGTATCGGTGGCTTCCTTTGGGTATTGGCAGACGAAGGTGTGAAGCGTGTAGATATGGACGGATTCATTGATAACCAAGGAAACTTTGGAGCAGACGGTATTGTAGGACCACATCACGAAAAGGAGGGTAGCTACTACACTATCAAGCAGTTATGGAGTCCGGTGCAAATCATGAATACTTCTATCGACAAGCAATTTGATGGCAAATTCTCCGTAGAAAACCGTTACGATTATCTGAATCTGAATACTTGCCGTTTCCTTTGGAAGCAAGTAAAATTCCCGCTGGCAACAGATGCTTCCAATGCCGCTGTTCAAGTACTGAAAGAAGGAGAGGTGCAGGGTAGTGATGTGGCTGCTCATTCGGCAGGTGTCTTAGATATAAGAACAAATATCCTCGCTGATACAGATGCTCTTTACCTGACAGCAATCGATCCATACGGCCATGAACTTTGGCGCTGGACTTTCCCGGTCAACAAACTGAATCAGCAGACAGAACAGCTTTCTCCCTTGTCCAGTCGTCCTACTTATACAGAGACAGAAAATGATCTTACTGTGAAAGCGAATAAGCGTACATTCATCTTCTCAAAGAAAGACGGACAACTGAAAGGGGTATCTGTAGATAACCGTAAGATTAGTTTCGCCAATGGCCCCCGTTTCATTGGAGCCCGTCGTGCAGACCGCTCATTGGATCAGTTCTATAACCACGATGATGAGAAAGCAAAAGAAAAAGACCGCACATACAGCGAATTCCCTGATGCTGCCGTATTTACGAAACTGGATGTGAAAGAAGACGGAGGTAATCTGGTTGTTACCGCCAATTATAAACTGGGCAATCTGGATAAAGCTCAATGGACAATCAACCCGAGTGGGGATTTGGCTTTGGATTACACCTACAATTTCTCCGGTGTCGTAGACTTGATGGGTATTCGTTTCGACTATCCTGAAGATCAGGTAATCAGCAAACGCTGGCTGGGTGCCGGACCTTACCGTGTATGGCAAAACCGTATTCACGGAACGCAATACGATGTATGGGAAAACGACTATAACGATCCTATTCCGGGTGAGACCTTCACATATCCCGAATTCAAAGGATACTTTGGTAATGTTTCCTGGATGAATATCCAAACGAAAGAAGGCACTATCAGTCTGACAAACGAAACTCCTGACGCGTATATCGGAGTATATCAGCCTCGTGATGGCCGCGACCGTTTGCTTTATACTCTCCCCAAAAGCGGAATCTCTGTCCTGAACGTGATTCCTCCGGTACGTAATAAAGTAAACTCCACCGATTTGTGTGGTCCCTCTTCACAACCGAAATGGGTAAATGGTCCACAAACCGGACGAGTCATTTTCCGGTTTATGTAAATGAATCATATAAAGGTATCCACATTGCGTTGGGTACCTTTTTTATTTGGCCTTTTGAAGTTCGGGAATGAAAATGGCTACAAAATTCTTTTCCATAAAATAAATTTTCTATATTTGGAGGCAAGAATTCTTATTTATTTGAGGTTTACGAATTTTCTAATATTCAAACACGATGAAACACTATTATTCCTTTCTGATAATAACCTCATTGTTATTAGCCGGATGCGGGCAAAAAGACCGGGCAAAATTTCAATTCGAATCATCTGTACAGACAGAAGAAAGTTATCCGTTAGCGAAAGAATATATTAAAGAGGCTGTTATCACAGGAAAAGTGTTGAACCGGGATTTTTATCCTCAAGAAAAAGAATTAACTCTCATCATTCCATTTTTTTGGAAAATGGAAAATCAATATCGTACCCCCATACAAGAAGATGGCTCATTTTCATTCCGCTTTCCGGTTTATGCAAAATTAAGAGAAGTTTCTATTCGTAATTATGCAGAACATTTGTATATCCACCCGGGAGATAGCATACATGTGGAAATAGACTTCAAAGATCTTTTTCATCCCAAAGTAACAGGTAATGCAGAAAAACTGAATCAAGAAATACTGGCGTTTACAGAAAGCGCCTATTATTACATACAGAATTATAGTATAAATCCGAATTTGAATATTAAAGATTTTGAGGCTGAATTAAAGAAGGAATATGATTTTCGTTTGGAGCGGAGAAACGAGTATCTGACGAAGTATAAGCCAATGGAAAATGTTACGTTATTTACTGAAGAGTTACTGAAACAGGGCTATTATTACGCTTTGTTATCTTATGGTAATCAATGCCAGTTTAAAACAAAAAAAGAAATGGACCGGTATCATAAACTTCTGCCTGCAATCAATAAACTTTATAATAAAGGGATTCTTTCGGCACGTTTATATGATATTGCCGATGAGGTAGAGCGCTATATAGCTTATGGGATAACATACAAAGATAAAAAAAATCCATCTGTAGAAGAGATTATGTCGGCAGTAGGAGAGAATGAACTGAACCAGTATATATATACTAAAATGGCAGTTGGCTCTTTGAATGCAAATGATACACTTGCTTTAACAACGAGGCATACACAGTTTGATTCGATCGTAAAAATGCCGCATTTGCGTGCACAAGTGATGCAGATATATAATCAGACTAAATCTTACCTGGAAAATCCGCAACCAGTTTCCAATAATTTATTATATGGTGAGTTTCACGAAAACTCAAAGCTAAAAACATCTATGCCTTACATGGAACCCGTCTATAATATACTTGAGAAGAATCACGGGAAAGTGATCTATTTCGATTTTTGGGCTAGGTGGTGTCCACCATGCCTGGCAGAAATGGAACCTTTGAAACAATTGCGAAGTAAGTATTCCACCAAAGACCTGGTCATATATTCCATATGTGTAAGTGAACCCAAGGAAGAATGGGAAGAGTGCCTGAATGAGTATTCATTGAAAAACCGGGGAATTGAATGTATTTATGCATCTGATTATTTTGGAAAAGATAACTTACAGAAAATTCGCAAACAATGGAAAATAGATAGAATGCCCTATTATCTGTTGATTAATAGAAAAGGGCAAATTGTAGATTTCGGAACTACAGTATGTCCCAGTAATCCGCAATTTGTATCTCGAATTGAGGAAGCCGTAAAGGACAGCAAATAATGTTGTAAGAGAAATAAGGCAAACAAGAAAAAGTATAACAACCCACACAAAAAACATCAAATACTTCTGATTTATCATATATTAATATATGTTGCTGTGTTGAATTAATTTAGGATAGTTAAAGAACTATCTATCAACACATTGATTCTTTCCATATTGCATCTTCGTCAAATATTTGGTGTGCAATAGGGAAGTGT
>ERZ1106943.1481-NODE-1481-length-23858-cov-3.535101_pt1 | contig 23858 bp, 9 predicted proteins | sample MGYA00403671_ERZ1106943 | MGnify/ENA primary metagenome ERZ1106943 (study PRJEB35170, sample SAMEA104062427) | human gut metagenome | biome: human gut; feature: human-associated habitat; material: faeces | place: Denmark | collected 2012-06-14 ...
TCCAGACAATTGTCAATTATCATCTGGCAATTATTCTTTTTGCGGATTCCCGCAAAAAGAATCGAACCTTTTTATGGTGAATATCGCAGCATATCGGCGCATATATGAATTGATTGCCAGGCAGATCAGCTTCGGTTTAAATCCTGCTGAAGAAGAAGAATTGGAATGTTGGCTGAAAGAATCGGAAGAAAACAGGCTTTTGCATTCCCGGCTTACTGATCCTCATTACCTTATCCGGCAGGAAGAGAAGAGAAATTCGGTTGATGTGGAAAAACATTGGCGAATAGTTCGTAATCGTTTGACTGAGAGTAAAGGCGATAAAGGCTTATCCGGTCGGTATTGGAAATATGCAGCAATTATCATGTTGTTATTGGGAGGAGGAGTGTTGGGATGGTTTATGCAGCGGGAAGAAAATGTTCCTGTTGATGTGACGCAACAAATTCATCCCGGTATTTCAAAGGCCCGTCTGGTATTGGCCGATGGGAAAACTGTCGAGTTGGAGAAAAGAAATGGAGATACCCAATTGATCGATTGTGACGGTATGCTTATCAGTAACGATTCTTGCGGTTTGAAATACAACGGCCAAATAGAAATGCCGGTAGCAGACTGGCATACCCTGGAAGTTTCTAAAGGGGGAGAATATATAATGACTTTGCAGGACGGAACGGTTGTTTGGTTGAATTCAGAAACGAAAATGAGGTATCCGGTACAGTTTTCCGGACAGAACCGGGAAGTTTGGCTGGAGGGAGAAGCTTATTTTAAGGTAGCGAAAAATGAGAAACAGCCTTTTGTAGTAAAGACTGAAAATATGGATGTGAGGGTATTGGGTACCGAGTTTAATTTAAAGGCTTATGCCGATGAAAAATGGGTACAGGCTACTTTGGTACGGGGAGAAGTGGCTGTATTTACGGGGATGGATAAGTCTGTCCGGAATACGTTGAAGCCTGAACAACAGGCTGAGTGGGATATCGAAAAAGGAAAACTGGACGTGAAAACAGTAGAGCTCGATCTTTATATTGCGTGGAAAAACGGACAGTTTGTGTTTCGTGGACAACGTCTGACAGAGATCATGACTGTTTTAGAAAGATGGTATGATTTCGAGGTTTGTTATCAGGCGGATTGGATCAAAGAAGTTGAATTTGCGGGTAAATTGAATCGTAGTGCTTCTATCGAACCGATATTGGATGTCATTCGCTCGACTCATAAAATAAATGTAAATACAAGAGGTAAAACAATTGTATTTAGTGCAAAACAATAATTTTTAAACCAAACAAACGATGAACAAAATGCAAACAATCCACCCTTGGTTGGTGTGGAGAAGAAAAATTCTGATGACAATGAAATTAGGTGTGTGCTTTTTGTTGTGTACAGTGTTTCAGGTGTCGGCCCGTGTCACTGCACAAAATGAAAGAATGAATTTCAAGATGCATGATGCCTCCCTGAAAACTATTTTATGGGCACTTGAAAAGAAAAGCGAAATGTTTTTTTTCTATAGTGTTAAGGATATCGAACAGGTGACCGGAATCGATGTCGTGGCAGAGAATAAAACTTTGGACGAAATTCTGAGTGAGGTGTTGAAAAATACCGGTATCACTTATGAGGTTACCCATAATACGGTCGTGTTGCGTAAAGGGAAGGTGAATGCTGCTTTGCCTCAGAGTAAAACATCGGAAGTGACAGGTAAAGTGACTGACCGTTCGGGTAGTCCGCTTCCCGGAGTAACTATTTTAATCAAGGGTACCTCCCTGGGAACAGTAACAGATACCGAAGGGATTTTTAAGATCGCTTTGCCGCAAAAGAAAGATGTGGTGCTGGTATTTTCATTTATCGGAATGAAAACACAGGAAATAGCGATAAAAGGCCAAAAACAAATCAATGTGACTTTGCAAGAAGACAGTAAGGTGCTGGATGAGGTGGTTGTCATTGGTTACGGAACAGCCAAACGAGGCGATTTGACCGGTTCTGTCGTATCTGTAAAAAACGAAGACCTGATGCAAACGCCCACCTCGGATGTGGCTCAGGCTTTGGCAGGGCGCGTGGCAGGCGTGCAAATCATGCAAAGCGAAGGCGAACCGGGAGCATCTGTCTCTATTCGTGTGCGTGGCGGTATCTCCATTACCCAAAGCAACGAACCGCTTTATATCATTGACGGTTTTCCCAGCGAAGACGGCATGAGCAGCCTGGATCCCGGTGAAATTGAGACTATCGATATTCTAAAAGATGCTTCTTCAACAGCCATTTACGGAGCTCGCGGAGCCAATGGCGTAGTAGTGATTACTACGAAAAAAGGCACGAAGGACGCTTCAAAAATGAACGTCAGCTTCAATAGTTATATAGGAATACGGAAAGTTAATAAAAAGCTTGATGTACTTTCGTCTAAAGAATATGTGCTGCTGGACTATGAACGCAATTTAGCTTTATATGGAGAAAGCGGCATACGACGGTTCCAGAATGCCTACGGCTCTTTCCAAGAAATAGAAGAAAATTACGGAAACAGAAAAGGCGTAGACTGGCAAGAAGAAGCCTTCGGCCGGGTCACCACCTCACAGAATTATCGCGTGAACATTTCCGGTGGAAATAAAGAACTGAAATACAGTCTTTCCTATAATTATGTAAAAGATCTGGGAGCCATGATAAAAAGCGGAATGGACCGCCACAACGTATCTTTCAACATCTCGCATAAAGCATCCAGCCGTTTTCAAGCCAACGCCCGCCTCAGCTATGACGAATCGAAAACATACGGTATGGGAACTTCGGAAGGAAACAACCGTTTCAACAAAATGGAACATATCTTGCAATACCGCCCTGTCAATTCACTGACAGGCAACGATCGTGATTTGATCACCGGAGATGATGACCTGATTGACGATGAGTCCAATCCGATGCAAAGCCCCATTCTCTCTGCACAAGAAGAAACAAAAATCCGCAAAGTGCGTAGCATGCAGGCTAACGGCGGCTTCACCTTCAACTTCACCAAACGGTTCAGCTTCCGCAACAGTACCGGTATGCGCTATCAGACTTCACGCCAAGACATCTTCTATGGCGAAAAATCCGTTGCCGGCAAACGTTCCAGCATCAACGGCAACATAGCTTACAACGAAAATGGCAGTTTCCAGACCTCCAATGTATTCACTTACGATTATAGAGGTAAGACTCATAAACTGAATGTAATGGCCGGTCAAGAATGGATTTCGCGCTGGTCCAAATACTTGGGAGCCTATGCCACCAACTTCCCGAACAACGACATCGGATTGGACGACATGGGGTTGGGAACTCCGAGTGAAATACGTTCCAGTGTCAACGACGACGACCGCCTGCTTTCATTCTTCGCACGTGCCAACTATAATTTCCGGGAAAAATATTTGTTGACTGCCACAGTACGTACTGACGGCTCTTCCAAATTCGCCGCGCACAACAAATGGGGCTTTTTCCCATCCGTCTCCGCAGCATGGCGCCTAAGCGAAGAAGAGTTTATCAAGAAATTAAACCTGTTCTCCGACCTTAAACTCCGGGTGGGTTATGGTTTGGCAGGTAACAACCGAGTAGCAAGCTATACATCGCTTGATTTACTAACGTCCACCCGCTACCCCATCGGTGAAGCGCTCTCACCGGGATATGCCACATCCGGAATTCCGAGCACCGATCTTAAATGGGAATCGAACAAGACATTGAATGTCGGCATAGATATGGGATTTCTGGAACAACGGATCATTGTTTCTCCGGAATTCTACCTCAACAAAAGTTCCAACCTGCTGCTGAATTCACGCGTGCCGACATCTTCCGGACACAAAACCATGATGCGGAACATCGGAAGAACCAGCAACATCGGTTTCGACCTCAGCATTACTTCCGTCAACATACAGAAGAAAAACTTTACGTGGACCACAAATTTCAATGTCTCGCACAACCGTAACAAGATTGAGGCTCTATCAGGAGAACAGTATTTCCTTGAAGAAGCCCGCTTCGGCTACGACCAGAAAACACACAAAATCGAAGTTGGCAAACCGATAGGACAATTCTATGGCTATAAGACATTAGGATTATATCAGGTTGAGGACTTTGACTACAATGCCAAAGACCAGACCTACACCCTGAAAGAAGGAATTCCTTATATGAGCGGCACATTCAACCGTAGCGACATACGTCCCGGTATGTGGAAATTCGATGATCGGAACGGAGACAAAGTCATTGATGACTCGGACATGAGTGTCATCGGCAATGCCAATCCCGACTTCTACGGCGGTCTGAACAACCAGTTCAAATACAAAGGGTGGGATTTCAACTTCTTTTTCACCTTCAGCTATGGCGGTGAAGTGCTGAATGCAACCAAGCTGACCAACACCAAAACAGCTACCACCAATTACAGTGTGCTGAACATTGCCAACAGCAGCAACCGATGGATGACCGTCAACAGTGAGGGACAACTTATAACCGATCCGGAAGAAATGGCGGCCATCAATGCCGGAAGAACCGTTGCATGCATATATGATATGGAAGCAGGCGACAAATACATCCATTCATGGGCAGTGGAGGATGCCTCGTACCTGCGTCTGAGCAACGTGAACCTGGGATACACTTTTGACCGCAAAAAATTACGCAATTTCAACATCCAGAGCCTGCGCCTCTATTTCACAGGCAGCAATCTCTTCGTATGGACACCTTATAGCGGCTTCGATCCGGAAGTATCCACTAAAGGGAATAACCTAACACCGGGTGTGGATTACGGCGCCTACCCCCGCAACCGTTCTTATGTATTCGGACTTAACATCACTTTCTAAACAAGATACAACCATGAAAAGAAATAATCCCCTATATACTATCTGTTTCTTATTGGCAGGAATGTGTATCAATACCTCCTGTGAAGACATTTTAAGCGAGTCTCCCAACTCTTCATATGAACGGAAAGACTTCTTCCTTACCGACAAACAGGCCGATATGGCCGTATTGGGAGTATACAGTATATTGCCCGGCATTTACGGAGACAAAGACGGCATGGCTTTTCCCTGCTCCGATGACACCTACTATGCCAGCGGAACCAACAGCGACAATACCCGTCGTGATATCTGCCATTACACCATCCGCCCTGCCAACACATGGGTAGACGCAGTGTGGGTAGGGAAATACCAGCAAATCAATCGCGCTAACTATGCCATTACGGGAATTGAAAATATGGACGGATACAGCGACAGCAAAGTTCTGCAGGCTTTCGCAGCCGAAGCGAAATTTTTACGTGCACAAGCAGCTTTCGACTTAGTACGCTATTGGGGAGATGTTCCTTTCAGCATAGATTACACAACCGACTATGAAACTTCTTACAAACCACGTACAGAACGTGAAGAGATATACGAACAAATCATTAAAGACCTGGATTTTGCCAAAGAACATTTGGCATGGGCCAATGATAATTCTTCGCCCGAACGTGCCACTCAAGGAAGCGCACGTGCATTGCTGATGCGTGTACTGCTGACACGAGCAGGATACAGTCTGCAATTGGACGGAAAGACAACCCGCCCGAATGAAGCATTACGTACCCGATATTTTAATGCGGTTATCAAAGAGTGGGAAGCTTTCCAATCAGAAGAAGGACAGTATCATGGTTTTTACGAAGGAGGTTACGAGGAGTTGTTCAAAGGCTTCTCGGCCGGAGTCCTGAACAACCGGGAGAGCTTGTTTGAAGTTTCTTTCTATTACCCCGGCACTAAAGGATATTGGGGAACATATATCGGCATAATTGTAGATGCACCGGCCAATTCGGCAGACGCCAACAAAGTTATGGGTCGTGCAGCAGTCTCCTATCGTGCCGTACCCGAATGGTATGATCTCTATGAAGCACAGGATGTGCGCCGCGATGTGGCTATCGGAAGGCACAGCTGGACATGGAATAAGACAACCGGTGTGCACGAAAAGACAGACTTGTCTAAGAAAAAAGGCAACTGGACCCCTGCCAAGTGGAGACGCGAATGGATGCCGGCCGGCTATAAGGAGCCTAACTATACAGATGTCAACTACTGTATGTTGCGCTACGCGGATGTTGTGCTGATGGCTGCCGAGGCCTACAATGAAACCGGCAATACGCCCAAAGCATGGGAGCTACTGAACAGTGTGCGCAAGCGTTCCGGAGCCACAGAAATTACAACCCGTAACTATAAAAGTCTGCTCAAGACCAATGAGCTTATGAAAAAGCTCGATTTCATCGATGATAACGACGATACCGGCAAATTCCGTACTGCCCTCTATTGGGAACGCGGCTTCGAACTGGCTTTCGAAGGGCAACGTAAATTCGACCTCATCCGTTGGGGCGTATTGAAAGAGGCACTGACCTTATTCGGAGAAAATACAGCGGTAAATACCTTGACTAATACCGCCTACCCTGCCTATCGGAACTTCAAAAAAGGCAAGCACGAACTTTTCCCGATTCCCGAAGATGAATTGCAAATAAACAGCAAACTGGAAGGAGTGAATAACCCCGGATATTAGTGAGACATAGACTTTTACAAGAGCTCTTAAACAATTTTGCAAGAAACTCAAACGAAATTGAAAGGAAAATCACCAATATCGAATAATGGAAAAACAGACAGAAAATCTCCGTCACCATAAAAACTATAATTTTGCAAAGAGAGAAAAACAATAAAACAACATATCATGAGAAAGACCTTACTAATAGCACTATCACTCACCTTAACCATAGCAATGGTAAAGGCACAGGCACCGGCCACTATCAGGCTGACCGACGTCACTCTGATGCATGAGATGAGGGAAACGGGCATACCGGAAGACAAAGCTGTCATCAGCGACCGGAGTGTATCGTTCCAATGGCCGCTCCTTGCCGACCTCAAGACGCAAGACAGCGAGCTAAAGGCACTTGCCGCCCAGGCCGCCCTGAAAAAAGCAGATAAAACTAAACTTCGCTATAAAGTACGCTGGTCGCAAGATGCAACCTTCAAAAAAGGAACCATGCAAGCCGAAACCCGCTGGCCTTTTTTCAATCCGGAACAAGCTTTGGCACCGGGCACATGGCATTGGCAATTCGGCTACATAATAAATGGCGCAACCAAATGGGCGCCTGTCCAACAATTTACCGTAAACAAAAACCCGGCAATGTTCTGTCCGCCGGCATTGAAAACGGTACTGACCAAACTACCGAAAGTTCATCCGCGCGTCTATATGGATAAAAGCGACTGGGACAATCTCATCAAACGCAGCCAAGGCAGCGCCGACCGCAAGACCTATATCACTCGCGCAGACAAAGCACTTGCCACACCTATGAAATCTGTGAATGACATCAATACCAAATTGGCGGAAAAGCTGACTAATGCAGCCCAGCGAGAAGCCATGATGACCCGCGAAAGCCGTCGTGTTATTGATGCGGAAGAAGGTAATATCGATATACTGGCACGCGCCTACCTATTGACTAAAGACCGTCGCTACGCCGACGAAGCCTTGAAGCGTGTCAAAGAAATCATCACATGGGGAGGAAACAAAAACATAGTCGGCAATTTCAACGAGGCCACAATGCTGTCCCTCTGCTCCACCATTTACGACACACTGTATGATTTACTGGATGACGCCACTCGCCAACTGTTTCTGGAGCATATAAAAAAATACGGAAACAACCTGTTTAAGATGTATAACAACCGTTTGGAGAACTTCATTGCCGACAACCATGTATGGCAAATGAACTTCCGTATCTTCACAATGGCTGCCTTTACCGTTTACGGTGAATTGCCCGAAGCCGACACTTGGGTGGATTATTGCTACAATCTCTGGCTGGCACGCTTCCCCGGTCTGAACAAAGACGGCGGATGGCACAACGGTGACTCCTACTTCATCGTAAACGTCCGTACCCTGGTCGAAGTTCCCTATTTTTATAGTCGCATCACCGGCTACAACTACTTCAACGACCCTTGGTACCAGGGTAATGCCTTATACGTCATTTATCACCAGCCTCCTTTTTCCAAATCCGCCGGAAACGGTAGCGCACACCTGAACGTAACGCGGCCAAGAGGTTCCAGAGTGGGATACGCCGATGCACTGGCACGCATGACGGGAAATACGTATGCTGCCGATTATGTGCGTATTATACAAGCCAGTCGTGCCAATATACTGGAAGAAGACAATGTTGGCAAAGAAGCCGGACTTGGTTGGTTCCGCCTGCAATGCAACAAACCGTTGCCTACCGGCGCCGGACTGAAAGACCTGCCATTTGGATATGTATTCCCCGAAACCGGACTTGCTTCATTCTCCACCAACCTTGAACGTGTGGGCCGCAGTGCCATGTTCAGTTTTCGTAGCAGTCCTTACGGCAGCACCTCCCATGCGCTGGCAAACCAGAATGCGTTCAATACATTTTGGTCGGGACAACCGCTATTTTACAGTAGCGGACACCACATCAGCTTCATCGACAAGCACAGCATGTATTGTCATCGCGCCACCCGCGCCCATAATACCATTCTTGTAAACGGCATCGGACAACGCATCGGCACCGAAGGTTACGGCTGGATTCCACGCTACTATGTGGGCGAAAAGATAGGCTACGTACTGGGTGATGCATCCAATGCCTACGGAAAGGTTATTTCTAAAAGCTGGCTGGCAAGAGCCAAAAAGGAAGAAGTATCGTTCAGCCCCGAAGCCGGTTGGGACGACGTGAAGCTAAAAACCTTCCGCCGTCACATCGTAGAACTGGGAAAAACCGGATTCACATTCATCTATGACGAACTGGAAGCCGAAGAACCTGTCACTTGGAGCTATCTGCTACATACGGTCACCAATCCGATGAATGTCAATATGGTAAACGAGTTTGTGCACGTTCAGGCTACCAGTAAGAACGGCATTTCCGACGCCTACCTACTGGGCAGTGATGAATTGAAGACAGACACTACCAGCCATTTTTTCACTCCTGCCACCAATTGGCTGCGCGCCGACGACAAAGGAAACTTCAAGAAGTATCCGAACCATTGGCATTTCACCGCCACTTCAGGCAAGCACAAAGTGTATCGTTTTGTCACTATTATTCATACCCATATCAACAAAACCACTCCCGACAAACCGTTCTCCATACCGCAACGTCTGAAAGACGGCAGCATCAAGATGGGAAGCTGGATCATCAAGGCCAACGTATCTTCCGAGGGCAAACCTTCGTTCGATGTACGTTTCCCAAGACCCCAGTACGATGCGGCAGTGACCTACGACGGTGACGTGACCGTAGTACGCGAAGACGGTTACGAAACAACTTTAAGAGACAAATTACCCGAACTGGAAATCTAATAATACCGAAAAACATATGAAATCGAATAGATTCATGCAACGGGGCTTTACCCTGACACTCTGCCTGATGGTATCGTTATTGGTGGGAGCGCAAACTCCCAAGAAGCCGCGTATGCAGACTTCCGCTTCCCCAAAAGAAACGATATATAAATCTTGGGAAGATATGCAAGCCGAACTGAAAACAAAGAGTACACCTGCCAAAGCTCCTGCACAGACCGGCAAAAGCAATGCTGCCAAGAATAAAACGGTTAACAAAGCGCCCAAGGAGAAAAAAACGGCAACTCCCACAAAGTCCTACATCGCCCTGAAGACTAACGTGCCTTTTCTGGCAGTAGGCATACAAAATCTGGCAATAGAAATAAAACTACACAAACATATCTCCATTGACTTCCCTGTGATGTGGAGCATCGGAGATATCGAGCGTGAGCATGGACTGCATACCATCGCTTTCCAACCCGAAGGGCGCTGGTGGTTGAAGTCTGCAGGCGAAGGCCACTTCTTCGGTCTGCACGCCCATGCCGCCTGGTTCAACCTGAAATGGGAAGATACGCGTTATCAAAGCGAGCAATATCCTTTGTTGGGCGCCGGCATCAGTTATGGTTATAAGTTGCCTTTTTCCGAACACTGGGGAGCCGAATTTACGCTTGGTGCGGGATATGCCAACATGAAATACAATACATATTACAACATAGAGAACGGCGCAAAGCTGGATACCCGTAAACGTAACTATTGGGGTATCACCCGCGTAGGCGCATCCTTGGTTTACCGTTTCTAATACCTGCAAGATTATGAAGAAGAACTCATACACACCGCTTTTCAAAAGTATTTGTTGCCTGCTGTTGTCCCTGACAATGACTGCCTGCAGCCTTTACGAACATCCCGAAATGACCGAAAACGGAGAAATAGGAATAGACCCTACGGCAGTAAACGTCAACATCAACCTGTCTCTGCAACTGAAAACAGACGAGGCGGCCAATGACGAGGTTGCTTCCCGCGCCGACGCCGAAACCGGATACCGCCACCGCATTATTGTGGACGCTTATCTGAACCGCATCCTTTCCAAACGACAGGTTGTCTACAAAGAACTGACCGAAGCGGCAAAGCTGGATATGGAACTCAATCTGAAACTCCATGCACGCGACTATCAACTGGTGATATGGGCAGACTACGTCAGTGAAGACAGTGATGATGATCTTTTCTACAACACCACTACGCTCGCCCCTGTCATCTCGCCCGAAACCTATCTTGGAAACTCGGAGTATAAAGATGTGCTTTATAGTTGTCAGGAGCTGAACTTAAGTAAATATCGCAACCAATGGAATGCCCAAGTAGCATTGAATCCCGAAATGAAACGTCCCACCGCACGTTATGAACTCATAGCCAACGACATAGAGACGTTTATGACAAGCGGTGCGAAAGCGGGCAGCAAATATACCATGACCGTACGCTATCTGGGTTTCTACGACACAGGCTTCCACACGTTGGATGGCATCAGCAAACATGGTTTGCAGTACGTCACATACAAACGCACGATTACCGTTCCCCAAGAAGGAACGCAAGAGATGAGCATTGCTTTCGACCACATCTTCGTACCCGAAAATGGTGAAGTGCCCATTGCCGTAGAGTTGAGTAATGATAAAAACGCACTGCTGGCACGCACCTACCTGACCCTGCAATGCAAGACAGGCGATCGCATCGTGAAGCGTTCCAATTTCCTTACCGCCGACCCGTCCGGAGGTATCGGGGTAGATCCCGGCTACGACGGAACGATAGATGAGGATCTGACCGTAGAATAAGAATCAATGAGAATCAATAATAATTATATAACACTTTAATATTTCTAAGATTATGAAAAGAAGTTTACTAAACATCACAATGGCTGCATTTATCAGCTGTTTTGCAGCTTGCAGTGAAGAAGAAATTATCGCCACCCAGGACGGAACTCCCAAGGAAGTAACCGTCATGGCACAAGTTCCTACGAATCCGGCTACACGCAGCGTAGGAGTAGACAATGTAATTGGTGACAACCAACTGCGTTGTATCCTCTCCGTCGTGAACAGTGCAAACAATTCAGAGCTAGCCCGTATAGAAAAACTGGTAGGTGCAGATGATACCAAAATATCATTCACTTTTACAGTAGGCAGTGACGTAGATTACAATTGCTTGTTCTGGGCAGATTATGTGAATGGAAATGCAAGTAAAGTCGATGAAAAATATGCCGATAAATACTACAACACAACCAATCTGCAAGGTATCAGTGTAAAGGTCGACAATACCAACGCAGCCAACAACGCCCAATTGTTCAACAATGCCGCTGCCGATGCCTTCTATGGTGTACTTCCTAAGGCCTACATTGCCGACTCTCAAACGCCGAGCATTGCTTTGAAGCGTCCGTTTGCCAAACTGAACCTGAAACCTGAGAGTAACGATGAATGGGCAAACCAAATCACAGCAATGGATATAGAATTTAATATGCCGGGAGAGTTCAACATGTTGACAGGTAAAGCTGCCGGTTCCAAGACGCTCGTGAAAGCAACCGGAGTATCCAAAGCTGAAAACACTTATTTCTCAACATTCTTGTTCATTGAAGATCCCGAAACAGCAAAGTTCAATGATGATATCAAAATAAGTTTCGTCAAACCGGGCTCCGAACCTTCCGAAACTGTAACAAGAACTATCAAAGGAGGATTTAATATTAAACCGAATAATGAAATTAATGGCGAAGCCAACCTCTCTAAAGAACAAGATATTACTGTGGATGTAACCGTTGACGGTAAGCCTGAAGATCCAAATGCACCGAAAGTAGGAGATTACTTCTACACTGACGGCACTTGGTCCACAGAGCTAAATGGTGAAAAGACCGTAGCCGGTGTTATTTTTGACTTGGCAGCGGATGACGTTTTAGAAAATTACGAAGGAAGCAACCTGCAAGACAAAGTAAGAGGATGGGTAGTGGCATTGAACGATATTTCCGCTAAATGGTATGGAGGAACAAGCAAACTTGCTACCGAACCTAACAACACAAATTTAGCAGCAGCAATTGAAGGTGTGGCTGCTATAAACAACACTTTAGCTAATCAGCAAGGTGAACTGTTAGGATACAAGAACTCCCAAGCCATAAAAACAGCTACTACTGACGAGGAAACCTTCCCTGCCAACACAGCCTGTTTAGAATATACCCCCGCAGTAACCGGTGCAAATACAGGTTGGTATATGCCCTCTATTGCTCAGGCTTTACGAATACACACTGCAAAAACAACGATTGAGGCTAAATTAACAGCAGCAGGAGGAGCAGTCTTTGACAAGGCCACATATTTAACAAGCACTTTATGCAGTACAAACAGTATGTATAATGTATTTGGAGTTGTATTGGACAATCCAGAAACAACTGATCGATACGGTACCGGAAGATCTGTTAAAGTAACCAGTAATTATAAAGTTCGTGCCGTCCTGACTTTCTAACTCCCATTAACGGCCTTATATCAATTCCAAGAAAGGCAAGCCCCCTTCATCCTTGCCTTTCTTCATTAAGTTTTGTCATTCAGAGCGTAGCGAAGAATCTCCTCTCTCACTATTCATAAAAATAAGTAATTCTTCCATTTCGTTCTGAATGACAAAGCTAAATATCAACATTCCCCTAAATTAAAAAAAGAGAAAAAGCCTTCTAACAAAAACGACGGCTTCCTTACATGAAAACGCCTAAGAATCGCAAGCTGTTATTTTCAAAGCATTAGCAACTATATAGAATATACCATTATGAAACAAAGTTCCTGCCTACGGTTATTGCCTTATCTCTTTGCTGTCCTACTGTTGTTCTGCGCCTGCCATGACGATGCAATGCCCGAACAACCGGCTTCCACCGACACCGAAAACTCCGAAGCACTTGATGCCTATCATGACAAGATACGAGAGAAACCTTATCCCAAAGCAGACAATGAACTTTATCTGAACCCCTCGCCCCTCATCGTTCCACAAACCATGAAGACCGGCGCCAAGCTGCAATTCTCCCTTTCACGCAGCAAAAACTTCGACACACCCGAAACCGTCACCTCACAAGCCGTAGCGTGGTGTATGTTCAACCCCCACAAAAAGCTGGAAAACGGCACATGGTACTGGCGTTTTCGCAACATCTCCGCCGACGGAGCCGAAGAAGCATGGAGCGAAATCCATCCATTCGAAGTAAAAGAAACGACTCCCGTTTTCGTTACCCCGCCGTTCGAAACATTCCGACAATATGCACCCCACACTTACCCTCGCCTCTACTGCTTTCTGGACGACCGAATTCAGGAAGCACGACAAGAAGCAAGCTCACATTCCGAATACCAGCGACTGATCCAAAACGCTGCCGATGCCCTCAAAGCAGACCTGACTGCCATCGGCAACCCATACAGCCAAATCAATGTCATCAAAAGATACGTACAAAGCCTTTATCAAGCCTACTATCTGACACAGCAGGAGACCTATGCCAAACGCCTGCACGAACTGCTGCAACTATTGCTCAACACCCCTGTGAGCGATGCCGTCCTGTTTGCCGACAACTTCGGAAGCACCAACATCGCTTACTGCTTCCTCAAGCCCTACGATTTGCTCTACAAACGACTGAGCAGCGAAGAACGCCAAAGTGTAGAAAACTTGTTGATGCGTGTACTGCGCTTTTATTATCCGCAACAACAGGGTACGCAGGAAAACCGCATCTTCGATAATCATTTCTGGCAACAAAACCTGCGTGTACTCTTTCAAACCACTTTCCTGCTTTACGATAACGAAGCCCTGCAAGATGAGGTGTTGCCCATAATGGAATATTACTATGAACTGTGGACAGCCCGCGCACCGGCTTCCGGCTTCAACCGGGACGGAATGTGGGCCAACGGAACAGGCTATTTTAACAACAATGTGTATACACTGTTTTATATGCCGATGCTCCTCTCGCACATCACACGCAAAGACTTCCTGCTGCATCCCTGGTATCGAAATGCCGGACAGGCGCTCACTTTCACCTGTCCGCCGGAATCCAGGAATATCGGTTTCGGTGATAATAGTGAAAAATATACCACGTCAACCTACCAATATGCGGCTTTCGCCGATTTTCTGGCACGAGAAACGGAAGACGGATATGCAGGCTGGTATGCCCGGCAAGCGGCAAAGACTTTAGTCCGCGACAACGACATGCGTCTCTACCGTATGGCAAGCAATACGCTCTCCTATGTAACGGAACTTCCGGCAGACTGCCCGAAACTCATCTGGTACAAAGATGCGGGTGAAGTAGCGATACACAGTGACCTGACGAATCCCCGGAACGACTTGGCGCTGGCCTTCCGTTCCAGCACATTCGGTTCGGGAAGCCATACGGTCTCCAACCAAAATGCGTTCAACCTGCTCTACCGCGGCGCAAACATATATCGCAGCAGTGGCTACTACACCAGCTTCTCCGATGCCCACAACCTGATGTCTTATCGCCACACCCGCGCCCACAACACGATACTGGTCAACGGCATCGGACAGCCTTACTCCATGCAAGGCTATGGCAACGTGATGCGCGCCATGGGAGGTGACAACCTCTCCTACTGTTTGGGCGACGCTTCCAAAGCATACTCCGGCATCAGCACAGATCCCATGTGGGTGGAAGCTTTCGAAGCAGCCGGCATCACACAAACCCCAGAGAACGGGTTCGGTTCCACACCGCTCACTCTATACCGCCGCCACGTACTGATGCTGCACCCCGACATCGTCGTCATTTACGATGAGCTGGAGGCCAAAGAAGCCGTACGGTGGGACTGGCTGCTACACAGCCCCACCGAGTTCAGCATCGACAGCAACCGGCAAACGGTAACCACTTGCAATACGGAAAAAGCTTTCACCGCCACTACCAGCCTGTTCAGCAACGAACAGATAACCCTGTCGCAAACCGACCGTTTCACCGTACCGCCTCCCGGAGCATCCGATACTACCTATCCCAACCAGTGGCACCTGACGGCTTGCATCGACGGAAAAGCAAAGACACGCATACTTGCCGTCATCCAGATAAAACCCGACAACGATACTCCCGTCAAGATACAACGTAACGGAAATATCCTGACCTGCGGTTACTGGACGATAGAGGCCGGGCTGGATGCTTCTTCACCTGCCATGCTGAACGTAACGCACAGCATGAAGAAGTCGTCCTTTCACTATGGCAACGCCTCCCTTGTGCTGGGCGGACAATCCTATGTGCCTGCCGACCGTAGTTCGTCTATACTCTATGATAAGATAAATGGAGAATACCTCGTCATGGAACAGGCAGACCATCGGCCGCTTTCAACCCGCGCCTCAAGCCGTTAAATCCGTAGGTAACGGGCACGAACAAATATGCCGCAAAGCTATCATATTGAAAAATAATTCCATATCTTTGCCCAATAACCTTATTCTTCATCGGACATGACAAAATATATATTATTTTTCATCGGGTGCTGCATATTGTTCGCGCCCCTTCGTTCACAAAACGTAGAACCGATCAAGTTCGTCCACATCGGTCTGAATGAAGGGCTTTCGCAAAGTACCATATTCGGCATCACACAGGATAAACAGGGAAACATGTGGTTCGCCACCTATAACGGGCTGAATAAATACAACGGTTACGACTTTACCGTTTATCAACACGATGAACACAACCCACACAGCATTAGCAACGATATAATCCGCAGCTGTACCGCCGACAGGCTGGGCAAGATATGGATAGGAACCGATAGCGGACTTTCATTCTACAATGCCGACAAAGACCGATTTGAAAACTTCTCTTCTGAAGACAGAGGGGAGCAAGTACCCATCAATGGCATCGTGGAGTTCAACGATCACGAATTACTGCTGTTTTCCAACAAAAAAAAACTGTTACTGTTCAACACCGAAACCTCGCAGTTCTCCTGTAAAATGCCGGAATCTTCCTTAGAATCCCTTTCGCCTACGGTTGTAGCCCGGCAAGGAGATTACATCTATATCGGCAGCAACAACAAAGTTTATACTTATTCCCTCGCAGCAAACACACTGAGCAGCTTCGTATTAAGTGACAATCTGAAAGATAAAAATATCACAGCCATTCTGCAGCAATCACCCACCCGGATTTGGATAGGCACCGAAGGAGGCGGACTTTTTCTATACAATCCGCAAACAGGGACAATCAAAAATTACAGTCATACGTCCAAAACGGCTAATTGCATCAGCTCCGATTATGTACGTTCACTTGCACTCGACTCCCAGCACCGGCTGTGGATAGGCACCATCAACTCCCTGAATATTTACAACGAGCAAGAAGACAACTTCAACATTTACACCAGCGACCCGCTGGAAAACGGAAGTCTTTCGCAAATGTCCGTACGTAACATCTTCATGGACACACAGGGTGGAATGTGGCTGGGCACTTATTTCGGAGGAATCAATTATTATCATCCGCTGAAAAACCGCTTCCGGAATCTGCAATTCACCGCCAAACCCAATTCGCTGAACAGCAACATCATCAATTGCATCCGGGAAGATGCACAGAAAGGCCTTTGGATAGGAACTAATGGAGGCGGAGTAAATTACTATAACCCCCAAACCGGGAAATTCACCCACTACACCCAAAAGGAAGGGCTTGGATCGAATGATGTGAAAGCCATCTACATAGATGAAGCGAACAAACAGGTTTACATCGGTACACATACCGGAGGTCTCAGCATTCTTCATCGCCGGTCAGGACAGATAGAGACCTACAACCGAAACAGCAGGGAAAAAAATATCTATGCCATCGAGCCGACAGAAACAGGAGATTTCTGGATGAGCGGCATGAGTTCCATTCTCAGGTTCAACCCCTCGCAGTTATCTTTTTCCAGCATAACCACCCAATCAGACGGGCGGCCGTTTCTCCGGGAACGCGTTTCGAACTTTTTTCGCGACAGCAAACATCGCTTATGGCTCATCAGCGAAAAAGGACTGTTTGCCTATACCGAGCAAAACGGAAAATTACACAACTACCCGATACCTGCATTAGACTCCATCAGCCGTAAATTCATCAATTGTCTGTATGAAGCACACGATGGAACATTCTGGATAGGTACTCGAAGCGGCATCTGCCGCCTGAATGAAAAAAGCCAGGAAGTCACTCTATACACAACAGCGCATGGACTGCCCAATAATGTAGTACATGGGATATTGGAGGATTCTTATGGAAAACTTTGGATTAGTACCGACAAAGGTATCAGTTGTCTGCACCCCTCTACCGGAAAGTTCCGTAACTTCACTAACAATGACGGGCTACAAAGCAATCAGTTTACGGCTGCCTGCCAACGAACCGCTGACGGACAAATGTATTTCGGCGGAATTAACGGCATTACGACATTCCGCCCGGAAGAAGTGGTAGATAATCCATATATACCACCGGTTGTCATCACTCAGTTACGGCTTTTCAACAAGATCGTTTTTCCGGATGATGAAACAGGAATACTGGAGAGAAACATCAATGAAACACGTAGCATTACATTCACCGCCCAACAATCCATGTTCTCGTTGGAGTTTGTGGTATCCAATTACGCCTCAGGCACTCATAATACCTTTGCCTACAAACTTGACGGATACGACAAGGAATGGTATTATACAAACTCGCAACGCGTGGTCTCGTATTCAAACCTGCCGCAAGGCACTTACCGTTTTCTCGTAAAAGCAGCCAACAATGACGGCAAATGGAATGAAACACCCACCGAGCTGGAGATTATCATTCTGCCTGCCTGGTACAAAACCTGGTGGGCATCCCTCTTGTTTGCAGCAGCTTTCATAGCCGCCACAGTTTTCGTCTTCCGCTATTTTTGGATTCGGAAAAGCATGAAAGCTGAGATACAAATGGCACAGATAGACAAGGAACGACAAAAAGAAGTAAACGAAATGAAGCTACGTTTCTTCATCAACATCTCCCACGAACTGCGCACCCCACTCACCTTGATACTGGCTCCGCTCCATGAAATGCTCAACAAAGTGAATGACCGGTGGCAACACAAGCAACTGGAACTGATGAAACAAAATGCTACCCGGTTGTTGCATCTAGTTAATCAACTGTTGGATTACAGGAAAGCCGAACTGGGAGTCTTCGGTCTGAAAGTAAAACCGTCCCAAGTACACCGGATTATTGAAAAGAACTTTCGGTTCTATGAAGCGTTGGCACAACGAAAGGGAATACAATATGACTTCTGCTCGGAAGTGGAAGATAAAGAAATACTCTGTGATCCCAATTATCTGGAGCTGATTGTGAATAATTTGTTATCCAATGCTTTTAAGCACACAGAAGAAGGGCAGAGTATCACTGTATCATTGAAAGATACCGGAAACAACCTTCTTTTACAAGTCAAAGATACCGGCAACGGAATACCCTTGGAAGAACAGAAAAAGATATTCGAACGGTTCTATCAAGTCAAAAGCAGTCATACCGGCAGCGGTATCGGACTTTCGTTAGTGCAACGCCTGGTGGAACTTCATCATGGACATATCGAACTGGACAGTGCAGAAGGCGTTGGAAGCACCTTTTCCATTTTCCTGCCTATTGACAAGAAGTTTTATCGTCCGGAAGAATTTCAGCAGGAAAGCACCATAGCAGAAATAGAACAAAGCTACTCTGTCAATCCACAGGAAATGTATGTTGCAGACGCCGAAGAAGCCTCCGAAGAAGAAACGGAAGAAGAACCGGAAAAACCAACAAAACCTCGGCAGAAAGAAAGCATCCTGATTGTAGAAGACAATTCGGACATCCGCCAGTACCTCTGTGAAGAACTGGGCAAATTGTACAATGTTCTGGAAGCGAAAAATGGCAAAGACGCATTGGAAATAATGAAAGAGCAGGAAATAAATCTTATATTGACGGATGTCATGATGCCCGTAATGGACGGCCTGCAGCTATGCAAGCAAATCAAACAGAACCTAAACACTTGTCATATTCCAGTCATAATCTTATCGGCCAAAGCCGATTTAGAAGAACAATTAGAAGGGTTGCATATGGGTGCGGACGATTATATTCCCAAACCTTTCTCCCTGACACTGGTGACAACGAAAATAAGAAACCTGTTCCGCACACGCTATCGAGCTATCCAATACTATTCAAATTCGCTGGAGATAGAACCGGAGAAACTGACCCTCAGTCCTCTGGATGAAGAAGTGTTGAAAAAGGCTATGGAAATTATGGAACAGCACCTTGACGATGTGGAGTTCTCTACCGAGGAGTTTGCACGTGAAATGTGTATGAGCCGCTCCAGCCTGCACCTGAAAATGAAAGCTCTGACAGGTGAGTCAACCAATGACTTCATCCGCAAGATACGTTTTAACAGAGCATGCAAACTTTTGAAAGAGGGAAGATACACAGTAGCGGAAATCAGTGTAATGGTAGGATTCAGTACCCCGTCTTACTTTGCCACCAGTTTCAAGAAGTATTTCGGTTGTTTACCCTCGGAATATATCAAGAACAAATGAGGGCCAATGGATGATTAATGATATAAATCAACAAACCATGACAAAATCTGTCTTCTTATCCATTTTACTTTGGATATTTATATACCCGCTTCGTGTGCGGGCCATAGAGTCAATTAACTTTATTCATATCGGAGTCAACGAGGGGCTGTCGCAAAACACAGTATTCGATATTACCCAAGACAAACAAGGCAATATGTGGTTTGCCACTTATGACGGACTGAACAAATATGACGGTTACGATTTTACTATCTACCGGCATAATGAGTCGGACCCGCATAGCATTGGCAGCGTGATCGTCAGAGCATGCATTACAGACACCCAAGGAAGAATATGGGCCGGCACAGAGGAAGGATTATCACTTTACGATACCGAACAAGACAGATTTCATAATTTCAGATATTCCAAAAATAAAAAGACGCTCGCCATCAACGGCATCATCGAAATAAATGAAAAGCAGTTGCTTCTCTACACAAACCAAAATGAAAACCTGCTGACATTCGATACTGAAACACACTGTTTTTCAGACAATCCTCTGCACCCTTCACTACTGAATATCCTGCCGACTGCTATTGCAAAGCAGGACAATCATATTTATATCGGGAGCTATAAAGGCGTGTTTTCCTACTCTATCTCCGACAAGACTTTAAAAAGCATCATGCCCGATAAACTAAAAGGCAAACAAATTCTCTCCATTTTACAGCAATCGCCTATTCTTCTATGGATAGGGACAGAGGGACATGGATTATACAAAGTTAATTTACAGACTCAGGAAATCACCAATTATGTCAATAATCCGAAGAACCCAAACAGCATAAGTTCCAATTATATACGCTCACTCACACTTGATCCGCAAAACAGGTTATGGATAGGTACCCTCAATTCACTAAGTATATATGATGAAAAGCATGATTCATTTAATAACCATACCAGCAACATAGAAATCAGCGGAAGTTTATCGCAAACATCCATTCGCGACATTTTCATGGATGCCCATGGCGGCATGTGGTTAGGAACCTATTATGGAGGGCTGAATTATTATCATCCACTTAAAAACCGTTTCCATAACATACAATTTACAGCAAAGAAGAACTCGTTGAACTGCAATACAATAGGATGTATCAAAGAAGATGCTCAAAAAGGAATCTGGATAGGAACAAATAACGGCGGTTTGAATCATTACACCCCTCATACACAGCAATTTACGCATTACATGAGGGAAGAAGGCCTCATGTCAAATGACATAAAAGACATATATATAGATGAAGCCAATGATTTGGTCTATATAGGCACACATACGGGCGGACTCGGTATTCTGCACCGCAAATCCGGACAAATAGAAATATTCCATAATGAAGAAGTAAAAAACATATATGACATAGAACCTGCCGAAAACGGAGAGTTATGGATGACCGGCATGTCCATGCTTGTCCGTTTTAATCCCCGGAACAAAACATTCCAATCCATAAACTCACAAATAGACGGACAGCCATTGGCAGAGGATCAGTTCACTTATTTTCTTCGAGACAGCAAAAGACGCCTTTGGATTGGCGGAGAAAAAGGACTGTCGGTATATACGGAAAAAGACAACGGTTTGCTAAACACGATGATAATACCGGAAAACTCACCTCTTAACTATAAGCCCATAAACTGTATACATGAAGCTCGTAACGGAATCTTCTGGATTGGAACACGAAGCGGACTTTTCCGCTTTGACGAAAACAAAAAAGAAACCAGACAATATACCACAGCACATGGATTGCCTAATAATGTCATACATGGAATTCTGGAAGACTCATCGGGCAATTTATGGTTAAGCACCAATCAAGGGCTGAGTTGTTTCCAACCGAATACGGCAAAATTCCGCAATTATGCAGACAGCGACGGGCTTCAAAGCAACCAGTTCACCAACAACGCCCATTACCGGACATCAGACGGACAAATGTATTTCGGCGGCATCAACGGCATCACTCTGTTCCATCCGGAACAGATAGTGGACAATCCATACACTCCACCGGTTGTTATCACCCAACTGCACCTGTTCAACCGAAGGGTCTTTCCCAATGACGACACTGGCATATTGAAGACAGATATCAGCGGGACAAAAAGCATCACACTGTCGAGCAAACAGTCCATGTTTTCACTGGATTTCGTCGTATCCAACTACATATCAGGCAATCACAACACATTCGCCTATATGTTGCAAGGCTTCGACAAAGAATGGTACTACTCCAACAGCCTGCGCACAGTGTCCTACTCCAACCTGCCGGCGGGCACCTATCATTTCCTTGTAAAAGCCGCCAACAGCGACGGGAAATGGAATGAAACGCCCACAGAACTGGAAATCGTGGTGCTTCCTGTCTGGTACAAAACGTGGTGGGCTATCCTGCTGTTCGTCATCGCTTTTGTCTCCATCACCATTTTTATATTCCGTTATTTCTGGTTGCGCAAAAGCATGGAAGCGAAACTGCAAATGGAACGCGTGGACAAAGAGCGACAGAAAGAAGTGAGCGAAATGAAACTGCGTTTCTTCATCAACATTTCCCATGAGCTGCGCACCCCACTCACCCTGATTCTCGCCCCGGTACAGGAAATGCTGGACAAAGTAAGCGACCGGTGGCTGCACAGGCAACTGGAACATGTACAGAAGAATACCAACCGACTATTGCATCTGGTGAACCAACTAATGGACTACCGGCGTGCCGAATTAGGTGTGTTCAATTTGAAAGTAAGGCTCAATCTGATACACAATGTGGTCGAAAAGAATTTCCTGTTCTATGAACGTCTGGCTCAACGCAAACGGATAGCCTATAACCTCAGTTCCAATGCAGAAGGACGTGAGATATTCTGTGATCCGGATTATATGGAACTGATTGTAAACAATCTGCTTTCCAATGCCTTCAAATACACAGGTGAAGGCAAGAGCATCACAATGACCTTGAAGGAAGAGAATCACGAGTTGCTCCTTCAGGTAAAGGATACGGGAAGCGGCATCCCCATTGACAAACAGGGCAAAATCTTCGAACGCTTCTATCAGGCAGACAACGAGCACTTGGGCAGCGGCATCGGGCTATCACTGGTGCAACGCCTCGTGGAGCTGCATCATGGGCGTATCGAACTGGAGAGCGAAGAAGGCGTCGGAAGCACTTTCTCCATCTATCTGCCCACCGAGGAGTCGGCATACCTTCCGGAAGAGAAACTGGTTGAGTCCGAATCCATCGAGGAACAGAGAGTCTACACCACCAACAACCGGGACATGTATGTCATCGATACGGAAGACGAAGAGATTTCGGAAGGCGAAACAACCCCGGACGAGACGGCAGCTAAAGACGGACAAAACAAAGAAAGCATCCTGATTGTGGAAGACAATCCGGACATCCGCCAATACCTATGTGAGGAGTTGGGCAAAACCTACCATATACTGAAAGCAGAAAACGGAGAGGAAGCGTTGTCCATTGTGAAGGAGCAAGAGGTGGGCCTCATACTGACGGATGTCATGATGCCCGTTATGGACGGTCTGCAGCTATGCAAACAGATAAAACAGAACCTGCGCACCTGCCATATACCTGTCATCATATTGTCTGCCAAAACCGACCTGAAAGAACAATTGGAAGGACTGCAAGTAGGTGCGGACGACTATATTCCCAAACCTTTCTCAATGATAATGATCGCTACCAAGATCAAGAACCTGTTCCGCACCCGCTACCGGGCTATCGAACACTATTCCAATTCCTTGAAAGTAGAGCCCGAAAAAGTAGCGCTTAATCCGTTGGACGAAGAGCTGCTGAAGAAAGCAATAGCCATTGTGGAGAAGCACATGGACAATGTAGAGTTTTCCACCGAGATATTCGCCCGCGAAATGTGCATGAGCCGTTCCAACCTGCACATCAAGATGAAAGCACTGACGGGTGAATCGGCCAATGACTTCATTCGCAAAATACGCTTCAACCAGGCATCCAAGCTGTTGAAAGAAGGGAAATACACAGTTTCGGAAATCAGTGGAATGGTGGGTTTCAACACTCCGTCCTATTTCGCCACCAGTTTTAAAAAATACTTTGGTTGCCTGCCGTCAGAGTACGGAAAATAGTTTTTTTCAGACAAGATTAAAAGTCTATTCTACAAAAGTGAGACGGGTTTAT
>ERZ1106943.1484-NODE-1484-length-23838-cov-16.606442_pt1 | contig 23838 bp, 17 predicted proteins | sample MGYA00403671_ERZ1106943 | MGnify/ENA primary metagenome ERZ1106943 (study PRJEB35170, sample SAMEA104062427) | human gut metagenome | biome: human gut; feature: human-associated habitat; material: faeces | place: Denmark | collected 2012-06-14 ...
GCACCCGCCGCTACCACCCCGGCTATGAGTGCAAGTGGGCGACCAATACCGTGGTACATATCCTTGAAAACAGGGAGTACACGGGCTGTCTGGTAAACTTCAAGACGGAGAAGCCGTCCTACAAGACCAAGCACAGCGTAGAGAACCCCATTGAGAAACAGGCGATTTTCGAGAACCACCATGAGCCTATCATTGACACCCAGATGTGGGAGCGTGTGCAGGAGTTACGCAAGCAGCGCAAACGCCCGAACCGCTATGATGAAGTGGGCTTATTCTCCGGCATACTCTTTTGTGCCGACTGCGGCAGCGTCCTTTACCAGCAGCGTTACCAGAACGCCACCCGCAAGCAGGATTGTTATATCTGCGGGAGCTACAAGAAGCGTACCCGTGACTGTACGGCGCACTTTATCCGCACCGACCTGTTGACCGCCGGAGTGACCGACAATCTGCGGAAAGTCACCAGCTATGCAGCGAAGCACGAAGCCCGGTTTATGAAGCTGCTGATCGAGCAGAACGAGGACGGGGGCAAGCGCAGGAACGCCGCAAGGAAAAAGGAGCTGGAAGCCGCCGAGAAGCGTATCAGCGAGTTATCCGCTATCTTCAAGCGGCTGTATGAGGACAGCGTGACCGGGCGCATTTCAGACGAGCGTTTCACGGAGCTGTCGGCAGACTATGAAGCCGAGCAGAAAGAACTGAAAGAGAGAGCCGCCGCTATCCGGGCAGAGCTTTCCAAAGCGCAGGAAGCCACGGTAAACGCAGAAAAGTTTATGAATGTTGTCCGCAAGTACACCAGCTTTGAAGAACTTACCCCTACCCTTTTGCGTGAGTTTGTGGAGAAAATCGTTGTGCATGAGTGCAGCTATGACGAGAACGGCACACGCAGACAGGACATTGATATTTATTACTCTTTCGTTGGCAAGGTAGACCTGCCCGAATGACCGCCCGACCTATCCGGCGCAATGCGCAAACGCCGGATAGGAACGGCAAAATTTTTTACACTTCTACTACTTCTTTATCACACATCAGCAAATGCGCAGTTATGCTTATTGTTGCTGAGTTGTTCTCGCAGGGAGGCGAGGAATCCAGGCGAGACTATTTGGCAAAAATTATGAGCGCATAAAGTTGGAGGGGACTGTTGTCTGCCAATCTTTATGCGCTGTTTTATTGAATATCTTTTTTCAAGGAGGGATTGCCTTATGATGAAGAGATGCAATCAACGTGTTCACCCGTTCACCAACCGCAGATGCCCTCTGCTCTTGCGCCTACAAGTTAGCGCAACATATTGCTATGTTGGGCCTGCGGACAAGGTAAGTGTTTTGGCAACATCAATCATATGAAAGGACAGGAGCAATCAATGAAACTAAACATACGAAAAACAAAAGTAATCGCCTTATTTCTGACATTGATTTTGTTGGTTACCTCAATGCCGATTTCCGCATATGCCGAAAACTCAACAGGCATTTTGACTTCATATAGCCCTGCCGACCAAGCCACAGAAGGCTGTGGAATCGAGCCAAAGGCAGATGTAGAAGCCACAACCGTTCTGGCTGAGATCGTTAGCCGCAGGGAAGAAAATGTCAAGCATTTTGACATCGGCAACGGCTTATACCAAGCCGTCACATATGGCACGGCAGTTCATAGAAAAGATTCAAACGGCGTATGGCAAGACATTGACAACAGGCTTGTCCTCAACGCTCAGGACAACATGTATTCAACATCAGACGGTCGAACTCGCCTTTCTGCCACGACAAATTCATCCGGTTCGTTGATTTCCTTAAGCGAGGACGGATATACCCTCTCCATGTCTCCGATTTCTAACACTTTGAACACGACAACGATGGCTGAAATCACCAACCACGAAGAACTCGATTTTAGCAGTGTTGAAGGCAAATCCATTGAAGAGGCTTCCGCCGTCAGGAATACTTCTTCCGTAAGGTATCAGAACGTTTTCGCGTCAGCAGATATTGAGTATATACTTACGTCTAACGATGTAAAAGAAAACATTATTGTAAAGTCACCTCAAATCAGCTATACCTATTCTTTTGCTTTATCGGTTCAAAGCTTGACAGCCGAATTGCAGGAAACGGGCGAAATTGTTTTTCGTGATATCCATACCAATGAAATAAAGTATCATATTCCTGCACCGTATATGTATGATTCTCTTGGCAGTGTGTCACATGATGTCGAATATTCATTGGAAACTGTCAGTAATGGATATGTAATTACGATAACGGCGGATTCTTCCTGGCTAAACAATGCTGAACGTGCTTTTCCCGTGACAATAGACCCTACAATTCAAAAAGCAATTGTTTTTGATACTTTTATTTCATCTGCCAACCCAACGGAAAATTACGGTTCTTCCTCTGAACTTTGGATATCTCCTTCTCGTATATCTTTTTTAAGGTGTTCAATGCCGACAATCCCTTCAGGATGTCAATTTTATGCTGCTAATCTTTATGTGTATTACTACTATTATAGTTACATCACAGACGGAGGGCTTTATGCCGGAGCCTACCAGGTTATGCACTCTTGGAGCGAAAACGAGTTGACTTGGAATATTGCACAACCGAGTTCCACGACTTATATATCTTCAACGAGATTATCAACCGGATATATGTCGGGCGCAAGAGGAGCCTATTCCGGTTCTCCTAAAACCGCTTCTTTTGATGTTACTACTGCAGCAGCTTCTTGGTATGCTAATCCATCTTCCAACTTTGGAATTGCCTTGAAGTATCAGTCGGGAACCAATTCCTCTGTTATTTTAAAATCTTATGAGGCAGGTTCTGAATATAGGGCATACTTTGTAATAACATACACTGAGCCTCAGATTGTCAACGGTGTGTACAGAATCAAAAATGCACAAAACGGAATGTATCTTGATACAACCGGCGGTGGTGTAACAGCTGGAACTAAAATTCAACAATGGTCTCGAGCCTCGTCCGACACAAACAGAAACCAGCTTTTCAAAATCACTTTTGTTCGTACAATCGGCTCAACCGAGCAATTGAACTATTATACTATACGTCCTATGACAAACAACAGAATGGGATTGGATTCTTTGTTAGGCGGAACAGCACAAGATGTAACGATTGAAAAAATGTCAACCAGTGATAATTGGGACTATATCCTGTATAATAATTTGTGGAGTATTTCGAAAAGTGGCAGTTACTATACTGTTAAGAACGGTAGAATATCAGATATGAGCTATATGACAGCTCCGTCTAATACAATCAATGGAGCAAAAATCTTTACGAATGATTCAATTACAGACTATTCTAAATGGGTTTTGGAGCCCTACACAGGCGAAGAGCTTAAAGGGGTGGGATGGATTTCCTTTGCATCGACCCTAATCGTTGGTGAGCAATTTTCATATGAAGCATATATGTATGACAACAGAATCGGAATAAACGGTCCTATCTCATACAGTGTGACAAATACGGACAATTCCACTACCGATAAAGCTACTATTGATGCTATGGGCAGAATTCGCGCACTGAAACCCGGAACAATAAAGATAAAGATTACGTATCCAAGTTCCACATTGATTTGGTGGTGGATCGTTACTATTGAAGAATCGATGGAGGGGCTTCATTTTATTAAGAACAGACACTATGACAGATACGCCCAGGTAGACGACAACGACGCGCCTGGATATGCTAATAATGGTGGCATCATGGAAATATGGCCGCTCAGTGGAGAAAATCATCAGCGGTGGAATTTAACCCATGTCGGAAACGGCTATTACAAGATAGCTTCTCAAGCAAGCGGCTATGTGATTACCGTTCCTGCCGGAAAAGAAACGAACGACAACGTGGACTTGGTTCTGAAGCCGTACACGGGTAGTAATAACCAAAAGTGGAGAATTACCCTGACATCGCATGGGTCATATAAGATAAAAGCAAAATCTTCTGAAAGCTATACCTCTAAAGATCTTGTGATGGATTTGGAAACCAATATCTTGTATAATAACGGCTTAAATATCAGACAACGTGAATATCTTGATAACACAAGTTATAAGGATGAGTGGTTTTTGTATAAAACAATTCTGCAATCATGGAATTCAGATTCTAATGGTGTGGGATATTGGACTCATAATCCGTCATTATACACTGAAAAGATTGATTTGTCATCTACATTTTATTTTAATAACGGAGTTAATAGTGCAGTCAATCAGTGGAAGAATGCCCTATGTATTGATTTTCCGTCTGGTATAGAAGATACTGCAGATATAAAGTGCTATGGTGCAACAAAAGAATTTTTTCAAACATTTATGAATGTGGAATTCGATTCTACAACAGTTGGATTAACTTCATGGAGTTACTCCTCTGATGGTACCACGACGTATTGGGGAGATTCCTGTAAATCAATTTATAGAATGTCAAGTGCAAAAATATATATTCTTTCACTGGGCTATGATGATCCTACTCAAAAAGAAATCGTCGTGCATGAGTTTGGACATGCGTTGGGATATTTTGGACATTCTCAGATAAAAAACAATGTAATGTATCCATATTGCCATAGTGCCTATACTTTGAAGCCCGAAGAGATTGCCTATCTCAAACAATTTTATAATTAATTTTGGAGGTCAATATGAAAAAAATACTATGCTTGGCAGCTGTCCTAATAATGCTGTTTGCATCGATTTCTTGTAATCAGAATAATTACAATATCGATACCTCAGATTCAAATGATACAGGTTTGCATTATGCGTATGATCAAAACAGTCAATATATGAGCTTTGAACAATTGGTAAATAGTGCGACAGACATAATTAAAGGGAGATGTATCGGAGTCAGTAAAAAAGACAGTTATGCAGAATACGAATTTCATGTGGTAAGCCGATACCTTGGAGAAGAAGTTGATGGTAATATTTTTGTATATGTACCAGATTATAATGTCTCAATTATAAATACAAATTATTCATATAAGCTATCTGATCTAACATATAAAGAAGGCTTTGAATATTACTTGGTTTTATCAAGACGTGTTGATGTTTATCTATCACATGATAGATATATCAATGTTGGCGGCAATTTGTTTATGCCGGCAAATGACATATCTCAAAGTACGCTGTACGGTGAATCACTTATCAAGCATGCTCAAATTAAATCAATTAATGTTGAAGAAAATTTGACTGAGTATTTATCAAGGGCTACAAAAGACATGATAGATAAGAATCAGGTGAATGCAGTTAAAGGTTTACCATATATAACTGACACAGATATTGCTTCGGTAATTAACAAGTCTGATTTCATTTTAAGAGTTAAGGTTGAAAAGGAAGTTTATAAAGGGATAGCAGACGATAGATGTACCTATGATTGTGAGGTCACTTCTTCCTTAAAAGGTTCTGTCAATCTCAATGAACTGGTGAGAATTGTGTTTCCCAAAGGATCTGTTGAGGAAGGAAATGAGTATATTTTAGCGTTAACCGAATTTGAAGGTGTCACACCGAGATCATTCTATATGTCTTCCAAAAACAGCATATATGAAATGTCCATGCAACAATATATTGTAGAGCATATTCAAGCAAAATAATGGTTGTAGAACCATAGTAAGTCATTTATTGACATAGCTACTGCCCGGACGGTCTTTTTGATCGTCCGGGTATCTCCGGAAATATCAACAAAGAACAATATATGTATGTATTCAGATAGTAAGCCCCAAATAAACCCGCACCTTTAAAATCTTACCCCAATGTGGTACAATGAAGTACAACCCGCTCTAACGAAGTGCAACGAACTACAATTGAAGTAGATTGTAGTATGTTAAAGTTCGTTGAAGTACGAAAAAGTATCACAGAGAGGAAAAGAAGAGATGAAGGAAACAAGTCAGGCAGTCGCAGTGGTAAAGCGGGAAGTACAATTAGCAGAATGGCAACGACAGATACAGGAGCGTCAAGAGCAAGGACTGACCGTAGACGAATGGTGCGAGAATTTGGAAATCAGCAAAGGCGCATACTATCACCGGTTCAGAAAAGTCCGGGAATATATGTGCTAAAGAATGAGTGTTATGGATAACGGTACAGTTAGTGAAACACCTCACGCCGCCGTAGTACAGGGCAGTCTGTCACCAGATCCGTTCAACAAGGGTCTGGTATCTGTTCTGCGGTCAGTGCAGAGATCGAATCAAAGGTCTTTTGTGGGAAGGCGACGGATTCTTTCTGCTCAACAAGAGGTTTTATAATGGCGTATTCCGTTGGCCTCGGAACGAAACCGAAGCAAGGCTGCTGTCAGAACAGGAGGTCCGTTGGTTGTTGGAAGGATTTGAACTGAAACAGCACAAAGCGATCCGGGAGTCCAAGCCCGGGATCCTGTATTGAAAAATGTCGCAGTTGGATTTACACTCTGTTACGGAAATGTTTGCAGGAAAGCTACAGACATTGATAAGGTATAATATTTTTCGCAAAAACAAAAAAGAGCCAAAAAGATATAGACATGCTCACAAAACTCTGGTAGAATGAAGTCGCTACACAAAACATTCGAAAGGAGTTCAGGGAACATGTCCAAGCCTATTATACAACTAAACGAGGAAACTGTCAAGAGCGAATTGAAAGAAATGGTGCGGAACAGCGTGGAGGAAACGTTGAATGCGCTGTTGAACAAGGAAGCAGAGGAGCTGACGAGTGCGGCAAAATATGAGCGCACCGAATCGCGGCAGGGGTACCGTTCGGGACACTACAGCCGCAAGCTGACAACCACATCCGGAGAGGTAACGCTGAATATCCCGAAGCTGAAAGGTGTCCCGTTTGAAACCGCCATCATTGAGCGCTACCGCCGCCGTGAAAGCTCGGTTGAGGAAGCCCTGATCGAGATGTATCTCGCCGGTGTTTCGGTCCGGCGTGTGGAGGATATTTCGGAAGCCCTTTGGGGCAGTCGGGTGTCGGCTTCCACCATCAGTGATCTGAATCAGAAAGCGTATGTGCATATTGAGGAATGGCGCAACCGCCGGCTGTCCGGAAAATATCCGTATGTTTATGTGGATGGGATTTATCTCAAGCGAAATTGGGGCGGAGAGTTTGAAAATGTCAGCATTCTGGTGGCAATCCGCGTGGATGAGGACGGTTACCGTGAGGTCATCGGAGCCGTGGAAGGCATGAAAGAAGATGCAGAAAGCTGGAAAAGCTTCCTTGTCTGGCTCAAAGAACGCGGTTTGGAGGGCGTAAAGCACAAATGCCTCGGAATGTGCAATGCCGTGGCAGAGGTCTTTCCGGAGGCAAAATACCAGCGTTGTACGGTGCATTTTTACCGGAATGTGTTCTCCGTAACCCCGCGGAAGCATACGCGTGAGGTGTCAAGAATGCTCAAGGCAATCCATGCACAGGAGAGCAAGGAAGCGGCGCGGAAGAAAGCAAAAGACGTTGTAGAGCAGCTCCGCGCGATGAAGCTGAGGGAAGCGGCGAAAAAGGTGGAGGACGGGATTGAGGAAACGCTGACCTATATGGATTTTCCGTCCCAGCACGGGCTGAAAATCCGCACAAACAATGTTATTGAGCGCATGAACCGAGAGATCCGGAGACGAACCCGCGTTGTCGGCACTTTTCCGGACGGAAAGTCTGCTCTGATGCTGGTTTGCGCCAGACTGCGGTATGTGTCGGGAAAGGAGTGGGGAACAAAGCGGTATCTATGTATGAAATATCTGACCGAAGCCGCAACAGGAGTGGCATAAGTGCAGCAATCAAATAGCATATGCCGCCGGCGGAGTCAAGGGTCAAGATGAACGGCTTCGCCGCCCCTGACACCGCTGCCGTCATATGCTCTGCGGCAATCAAGCGGGGCTTCGCAGCCCCCTCGCCGGGCTTTCCGGCGCATAACTTCATTTTTTCAGAGTCGAATTTGCGAAAAATACTTGACAGTACCTTGTTACCTCCTATCAGTCTTAACAACCATGCCATTTATTAAAGAACCTGTATGCTCACATTCATGATAGCAACTTCGTTGCAGGGCAAAGCCCATAGCTGCCAAAGTAGCTATGGGCTTTGCGCTTAAAACTATTCGACTCAAATTGTGCTAATTTATTCGATATACCACGCAGTAGCAACTTTCAAATATACTGCACTTGTAGCCTCAATATGATCATGAACTCTTACACAAATTTTATAATCACCAGCGATTGTTGCCGTATATTCAATAATTTCTACATTGTTATAACTTGATATCGAAGAAGCCTTGATATTTCCATTTGCATCGAGTATCCGCAGATCAATGTCTGTAACATACCCGTTACTCGGGATGCTTCCATCCTCTGCCTTATCAAACGCCATAACAACGCGAATAGTATCTCCAACATCCAAATATTTAGAGGAGGAAATATATTCTTTGCCGTCCTCTACAGTATTCAAATTGATTGAATATGTGTTGTATGTATAATCCAATGCTGCATCGATTGTTTTTGGAGCGTTTGCAAGTCCTGCCCCACTACGATCTCTGAACCAATAATTACCGTGAACGGTGTTGTTTGTAGTTGATATATCCGCATTTGATGCGCCAAGCAAAAGCGTTGCCTTTGTTCTTGTCGGATTCGTTTTCGTTAACACTCTTGCTTGGTGCAACTGTGCGACGATTCCTGTAATCAACGGAGCCGCGCAACTCGTACCCGACATAGAAGTGATCGTTGTTCCCGACGAAACATATGCAATGCTTGAACCCGGAGCAGAAATATCCGGTTTGTTGGCAATATGGCTCAACTCATCATAAGAAGATGACGAGCTCATCGAGTATATGGGAGAAAGCGATGTGTAAGCTCCGGATTTTGTACGCAAATTGCCAACGGTGATTGCGTTATATGCCTTGCCGGGGCTCGTAATGCATGGATACTGAGGATTCTCCGGATCGTCTTCGGGATCATTGTTTCCCGTATTTCCGGCGGAAACGACAAACGACACACCCGACGATTTTAAGATATTATCAATCTCTTGGTCATACGATGCATAGTCCAAAGTGTTGCCACTTCCTCCGCTGTAGTTAATCACACTCACGCCAAGGTTAGCCAACTGCGAAATTCCTCGCATAACATCAGTGGAATACACAACGGGCATCTGATACACAGTAGCCTCGGGAACAACACCCTCATACAATCGTCCGTTTACGGTCACGGCTTGTCCAACAATAAGTGTTGTAACCATCGTTGCGTGTGCTGTCACCGTAGGAGTTATATATGTACCATCTGCTCTTTGATTTGCAACATACTGTAACTGCGTACTTGGGATCGGCGCCAATTGAGTTGCCGACGGATTATATCGTCCAGAACCCGCTTCCAATATGCCAACCTTTACATTCGTTCCGCGATACCCACTTCCCGAATTATACGCAGTACTCCGTGTACCTACGATAGCATCCGTCCCAATATCTGTTTGAACATCAAATAGGGAGGGCTCTTGAAGTTCATCAACAAATGTCGAAATTCGATTTACATCTGCTTTTTGGGCATAGTATTCAATTTCCGCTTTAGTCGCATAGAGAATAATTGTACTCGAATAGGAGCCGGTATATACTACATCGGACTTTTCATCAACATATTGCTTCACAAAGGCATCGGTATCTTCTTTATACAAAGAAGTAATCGTTTTTCTCTTAGCTACTGTATATGCATCGTAATCTTCAGACACTCTGTTGTAAATTAAGGTTTCAAGCGTTTCATCAGCTACCAAACCGCCATCCTTCTGATAGGCACTACTGTAACCATACAAGGCTGCTTCCTCATTGGCAATTCTTGAATAGACAGTAGCATTATACAAGTCCTCGTTCTCATATATAGATGCATCGTAATTGTAATCTTCAAGCAATTTCTTTTCAATTACAGACTCCGAAATACTGTCTCTCCACAAGCAAACCAAGTATTTACCATCCTCATAAGTTGCCGAAGAATACACATCGTCATCAATACTTGCATCGACCTTCTTTTCCGCAGTTGTTACTGCATTTACCGGCATAATACCGATAGAACATTGGAACATCATTACAATAGCAAGAATTGTAACAAGAATATTTCTCTTTTCTTTTCAGTAATTCGTTAAATGCAATTTTTTAATGCATTTCTTCCATTTCCTCTGTCTTTTGGGCTACATCAATATAATAGTCGCACATACCACCTCCGATACTCTTGATTTGCTCCACATTGAGATCGGCAACTAAATAACCTCCCTTATATTCCGTCTCAATTCCAAGCGTTTTGAAAAACTCTATTTCCTTTTGAATGGACTCTGCTTTTTGCTTTTTCTGTATATCGGACAAAATGATGTTTATTTCTTCGCTCTTTTCAACACAAGCATTGTATTCCGCTTCAAGCTCTGCGTTGGGGCCGTCTTTCAGCATACCGTCAATCTCGATCATTCTCGCATTGACGATTTCGTATTCCTCCCACCATTCTTCGTATGTTTTTCCGTCATACTGAATGGACTTGTAATCGTCCTCATACGCTTCGGTGAGATCAACTACTTTGATTTTAACAGACAGCAATTCGCTTTTATCGGCGGTGTTCATCAGCTTGTTTAGTTCGGCACTGATCGTCACACCCTCGTTAAAAGACATCGCCCCCTCTGGCAATTCTATCGGCGGATTTGTTTCATTGTTATTTGTGCTATCCAGGGGGATTGGTGTACCTCCGAAATTGGCAATATACGGGATTGCAAAGCAACAGATTACAAAAACGCAAATGATTGAAACAAATGTTGTAATTCTCGTTAGCACAACAGATTGTGGATGATCTCTTTTAATATGCTTCGACCTTTCAATTGTGTCGTTTACCACTTCATCACGCGGCTTAATTTGATCTTTTATTCTTTTGAAACCATAATTCATAAATCAACAACTCCCTCCAGCTTTTCTTTCAACATATTTCGTCCACGAGATAATCTCATAAATATATTTGCTTCGCTTGTTTTCAGAATTCTCGCAATTTCTTTTGCCGGCAGATCTTCAAAGTAAAACAGATATATAACCGTTCTGTACTTCTCCCGCAGAGATAGAACTGCGTTATAAACGCAATTATCTTCTTTGGTTTCAAGTTCACACGGCACGACGACTTCGTCTATGGAAATGCTAAAGTGCTTGCGATTATATGCAATAATTCGCTTACAACAGTTAAGTGTCACTCGTATTAGCCACGCTTTTCGGTGTTCTTCATCTTTGAATCGCTCATTCTTCTTAAAGTATGTAAAAAATGTTTCTTGCAGAGCATCTTCAGCATCGTGCGTGTTTTTCAGTTGAGAAAGAGAAATCCCGTATATCATATCCGAATACAGTTTAACGACATATTCTTCATCGTATTTTAAGGTGTTTGCCTCATTATGGTCGGCAATAAAAGACATGAAAAACATATCGCTTTCCTCCTCGCTCATAAATCATTTATTTCCGCAAAAAACTAACAAAAAAAACGAATATATTTATTATAACATTTTTCGAGGAAAAATTCTATATGATTATTTGAACAGATAGCCTTTATTCAAAATTGTCGTGCTGAACATAAACAACACCTTTGAATTTTCAGATAGCTCTATGTATTTTGCAACATTTTCGGGTGCAATATAGCGCGGATCAATCAAGACAATTTTGGAACAGCTTTCAATCAACAATGGTGACAAAGCCGAGGTAAACGAATCTCGGAAAATATATAGCTCGTCACCTTGTGGATTGTTAGGATTTTCGATAACCAAGATTGACTCTGCTCCCGACAAGAAAACATCATACGGGTCAACTCCGCTAAAAGACGATGTTTCGTATATCGTGGAATATGTATTTTTCAAGGGATTATAAACGGTGCAGTTGTTAAGTACGGAATTGCTTAAATAGATTAGTTCATCGGGCGAGATCGGTAATGCCGCTTGACCGAAGTACGCACCGTAAAAGGGCGAAAGTGTAGTGAAAGTATAATCCCTTTCGGGAGATGCCATTTTCATTTCGGACAAAAGATGATCCGCAACGGGTATAATGCTTTGTTGTTGCCAATGCAAATCGGTTTTGTAGTATTGCCCGATTTCAAGTTCGGAAGCAATATCAACATATTTCATTTGGCTATCAAGATTGCTGTCCATCAAAGAAAACAGCACATCATAATCATAGCTCAAATGACCGCTTTCATCTGCAAGAAAGTAATTCTTATCCGGGATAATACTGTAATAAGCATCTGCCCCCTCAAAAAGAGTATCATATATGTCATTCAGCTTTTCGCAGGCTTCTACAATCGCATCTTCATCAAGTGGATAATCCATTTTGCAAACATAGCCATTTGAAATATAAATATCGTTGTTATCTGCCTTGATAAATATCCCGTATTCAACTGCCGCCTTTATTGTTCGGAAGTTATCACGCAACGGAAATTGGTCGAGCGAATAATCTTCAAACTTCTCAAACCACTCTCCGTTTTGTATGGAAGCCAAAGATATATCGGGAAATGTTGATAGTTTTCTTCGCTCACTCGTGGAAATTTCCTTATCCGGCGACAACAAAAATGCAATTCCAAATCCCACTATAATCAGTACGAACATAGAAGCCATGCATATTTCTTTTATTCTGTTTCTCATAAGCACGCTCCTTAAAATCGAAAATAGATAAATGGGTTGAAAGAGCCGTCTATAAGGTAGCCTGTTGAAATAATCAATAAAGCGGCAGAACAGATCGGCTCGGCTATTGTGATCGCAAGCGAATCCTTATATTTGTTTCCGAGGAAAGCACTCAATGGTGTGGATGCGATAAATGCTATTAGGAATGTAATCGCATAGCTTCTCAACAAATATAGCGATTGCTCTCCAAATAACGCAAGTCCCGAAGTGCCAAACATAGCAGAAAGTATTTGTCCCGCCTCGCTTATACTGCTTGCGTTAAAAATTGTAAATCCGACAATCGTAAAGAACAGCGTATATACAAGTCCAACACATTTCGGAAGTTTATCAAGATGCTTTTTCAAAAACAGCTTTTCGATAATGAGGAGAACACCGTAGCTTGCACCCCATAACACAAAGTTCCAAGCCGCACCATGCCACAAGCCGGTTAGAAACCAAACAACGGTAATATTGATAAACCACCGATATTTTTTAACTCTGTTTCCTCCAAGCGGGATATACACATAGTCCCGAAACCATGTGCCGAGAGATATATGCCATCTTCGCCAAAACTCTGTTATGCTTGACGAGATAAACGGATATTTGAAATTTTCACCGATATGAAAACCAAACATACGGCATAGTCCGATTGCCATATCCGAGTAGCCCGAAAAATCAAAGTAAATTTGCAGAGTAAAGGCGACTGCCGACATCCAATAGAGCAGAACGGTTTTTTCGTCCGTATAGGTAGCGGTTTTCACAAGAGCCGCCAAGTTGTTGGCAAGCAAGACCTTTTTTCCAAGCCCTATGCAAAATCGCCTCACGCCGTATGAAAAATCCGAAAGGCTGTGCGTTCTGCTTTTAAGCTCCTTTTCCACTTCGCTATATCGGACAATCGGACCGGCAATTAACTGTGGAAAAAGCGTAACATAAGCTCCGACAGTACATGGGTTTTTCGCCGCGCTGACAGTTCCTCGGTAGACATCTACCGTATAGCTCATAGCTTGAAATGTAAAGAAACTGATCCCAATAGGCAAAACGATATTCGGTATGGATATTGTATCTCCGAAAATCGAATTGATATTTTGGGCAAAGAAGCCGAAGTATTTATAATATCCGAGCAATGCCAGATTTAATATGACCGATACAACGAGGATTGGTTTTGCATACCGTGTACTCCGCATTTTTTCAATCAACAACGCAGAAAGATAATTCAGCGTGATTGATACGAGCATAATCCATATCAATTTTTGACCGCCGATATAATAAAATACAAGGCTCGATAGTAACAAAAGATAATTTTTCAGTTTTTGGGGAACGGCATAGTACAGTATGATGACGATCGGTAGGAAAAGGTATAAAAATGAAATGCTTGAAAAAACCATCAGTCGAGATTCAAGGACAGAAATGCCGCTTTCAATGCTTCGGCTTCGGCACTATCTGCCATAATCAAAATTACATATTTGCCGTTGGATTCTACAATAACCTTTTCTGCCGTCACGCATTCCCATTTGTTCGGATTGGCATTATCCTTGATTGCCGTTTTGATTTGCTCAATATTGGCGTCGTCATTTGCGCGGAGCAGGCACATCGAGTATGCGACAGCTTTTTGATTGGCTTCCGAATATACGGCAGCAATAAATTCAAGTGACACACCAAAATAGCGGGAACTACCTTTTTCCGAGATATTACCCTGCTTGATCATTTCATCTCTATGCTCACCTAAATAATATCCTTTGTAGACACTTCCTTCTGCTGCGTTATAAATACGATCAATGATACTCAACATATACGCTTTGTCGATTTCAGCAGGCTCGCCCGTATTATTGCCGGGGTCGGTAGTATCTGCTCCCGGATCGGTTGTATTTGTGCTGGGATTGGTGGTATCTGTACCGGGGTCAGTCGTGTCTGTGCCGGGATCAACGGTATTTGTTCCGGGTGTGGTTGATGATTCAGAGCCGTTGGGGGCGGAGTCTGCATTACACGAACATAATGCAAGAATCATCGTGAGCAATAGAATGGTTGAGATAAATTTACGCATAGTTTTCACTCCTTATATTTATCATTCATTTATGAAATCATCAATAAACTCAAAAACCTAACAAGAAAAAATAATTTTTTTGAGCTTTCAAAAAGTTTATTGTGTATATTATGTAATACGGTGTCGGTCAATCGACCAACACCGCCCACATTTCGTCAAAATCTTGGCTCATCAGCGTATCAAGCTGTTCCCTTTGCTTCGTATCAAAGCCGTAAAGGTTCGCCGCTTCTTCTGCGGTTAGAGAAACCGTGTCAATATACAAATAAGTTTTCACACCCTCCTGCTCAACCGGGACAACGCTTCCGTCTTCCTGTATTTCAAGGTGCATTTCTTTCTCCGTGATCTGCTCCGTATAGACATCCATACGATTCAAGCAGCGGTAAATTTCTTTCAGAACTTCCGCTTTCGCCTCGTCAAAGGTCACGACATCTTCCGTCCGATTTGTCTTGACGGCATATACAGCGATAGCAAGACTCCATTCGCACGGCTCACCCGTTACAAAGCACATATCATAGTCGTATCGGCTCTTTATCTCCGCGATCTGTGCCTCGTATTCCGCATTTGCTTCGCGTACCGTCTGAACAATCGTGATACCGTTTTCATTATCCGGGTTTGGAGCAAAAATGCCGAACACCGATCCTACTACAAGCCCGATCATACAAATCAGGAGAATGACCACAACGGCAATCCAACCGCCTGCGGCAATTGCCGCAACAATTCCCTTGATTGCCGCTGCCGCCGCTTTGACTGCGGCAACAATGGCTTTTACCGCAACCTTTACAAACTTTACGGCGGCTTTCGCCGCTGCTTTTGCCGCCTGTGCCGCTTTCTGCGCAGCTTTGACGGTCGTTTTTGCGGTTTTCACCGTCGCATTAGCTGTTTGCTGTGCTGTCTTTACACCTTTCTGTGCCGTTTTTGCCGTTGCTTTTGCAGACGGTAAAGCCGGGCGCTTAGGAGCAGGAAGCTGTTTCGGCTGCTGTACCTTCACTTTGAACTTCTTCGGACGGCTGCGCCATTTCAGGAGATTCTTTCGCGTTACTTTCAGTCCCCAATTCCCGATCTTACCTGCACCATAGGCAACATTTCTTGCCGTGCGCCTTTCGGTGTTCTCAACCGCATTGCCGGCATATTCGTTTGCACTCCCGTAGCGCGTGTTCTGTAATTCTTCGCCGTACTCTTTTACCTCCCCTGCCCCATTTTTAACCTTTTGACCGAGCGCTTTCGCCTGGTCAAAGGTTTTTATGGTTCTGAGGGATTCCCTTGTTTTTATTTTCATATCGGCACATCCTGTTTTTTAATTATCCGCTCCTTCAGTTCGGTGTAAAAATTCCGGCAGCGGATATTCTTACCGGCAGCCAGCCACTCTTTTTCAAGTTCGAACCTCATCTCCAGCTCTCGTACTGAGTACTCCGCACGAAATTTCCGCCATGTGCCATCGTCCCATTTACGCAATTGCTTCCACAATTCCGGGAAACACTCATACAGCTTGCGCAGTTCGGTCAGGGGCTGTAAAGGGCAACACCAACATGACACGCGGTGAAATATCTCGTACAACCCACCCCAATCAAAGCCGTGCGCATAACAATAATCAAGGCAGTCATTTTCCGTCATCCCCCATTCTACAAGCGGATAACACGCATGTTTCACCCGCTTCGGCTCATCGGCGGCAATTCCGATATATTCAACCACATCGTAATTCTTTTTTAGTTCTTTCAGATACTTATTTACCACATTGATTTTCAGCCGTCCTGTGCACCACCGATTATTCGGTCCTGCCCAACTGTTTCCCGTGTACTGCCGCAATCCGGGATTTTTTCGTTTCGGCATATATTCCAAAAAATAATACTCAAAGCTGTATTCCGCTTTCAGGCGGGTAATCTTTCTGCCGATATACTGCTCCAGCTTATTCAGATGGTCATACATTTGCGGAAATTCAAGCCCGGTATCACAGAAAAGAATCCGATCAATCGGGCGCTTTTCTTCTATCAAGCGTAAAAGCATTGCCGTAGAATCCTTTCCGCCTGACAGAGAAACAATATAGAGTTTTTCTTTACTCACAATCTTCCTCCATAAAAAACGGGCGGCATTGCTGCCGCCCAAAGCGATTATTCATTCACCGAATTTGGTTGTCATCAAGGCATAGAGCTTTGTATCCTTCGGCACTTTGTTTACGAAAGGCACCAACGCCCCACCGATCTTGACCAGCCCGTGTCCTGCATCTACATTTGTGATATATGACATCTGAAGATCGGAGATTCCCATCAGACTTGCCAGCTCCTCACGGTCTGTCGCCGCCTGATTGAGCATGACCACAAGCTCGGAGTTTGCCAGCATGGTTCTTGCCGTATGACTTTGCAGAAGGTCCTCGACATTTTGCGTAATGCCCGTAATGAACGCACCGTACTTACGGACACGCTTCCAAAGCGTGAACAAAAAGTTCGCCGAGTACTCATGCTTGAAAAGGAGATAGATTTCATCGATGAAGATATAGGTTTTTCTGCCCCGCGCCTTGTTCGCGGTGATTCGGTTGAGGATGTTATCGAGCACTACAAGCATCCCGATAGGCATCAAGGCTCTGCCGAGATCGTGGATGTCATAGCAGATCAGACGGTTCTTGGTATCTACATTGGTTTCGTTAGCAAAGGTATCAAGACTGCCGCTTGTAAAGAGTTCCAGCGACAGCGCAATATCCTTTGCTTCGGGTTCCGGCTGTGCTTTGAGTTCTTCATAGAAATCTTTCAGCGTCGGTGCCTTGCCGCAAAAACCGCTTCGCATATATCCGTTCAGCAGGTTTGCCGTACAGCGATCAATAAGTGACTTCTGCTTCGGTCCGAGGTCGCATACTGCCTGCTCACACAGGGACAGCATATACTCAGATTTCAGCGTAACGGGGTTCTGTCCGTCGGCATAGTCCATATTGATGTCCATTGCATTGATATGATTCTTGCTCGTTGCCGAGATTTCAATGTTCTCTCCCCCGAAAGCATCCATAATCTTGCCGTATTCGCGCTCCGGGTCGATGATGATAATATCCACGTCCTTATCCGACAGGAACAGGTTGATGATCTCCTGCTTTGCCAGAATCGACTTACCCGAACCGGAAACACCGGTAATGAAGCTGTTGCCGTTGAGCAATTCCGCGCGGTTGACCATAATCAGGTTCTTTGAAATCGCATTATTGGCATAATAAATTCCGCCCGTGTGACAGACCTCCTGCACCCGAAACGGCATAAACACCGCAAGACTTTCGGTCGTCAGCGTTCTGCGGATACCCAACTTCGGTGCGCCGTAAGGCAAAACCGTATTCAGCCCCTCAAGCTGCTGCCAGCGGAGGATATTCAGCGAACACAGGTGCTTTCTTGCGCACTGACGAATGGATTCGGTGTCTGCGTCAAGCTGTTCCTTGGTATCTGCCGTATGCACCAGCGTAATGAGCGCCGGGATCATACGCTGATCGCGGGCTACCAGATCATTGAGAAATTCGCGGCTCTCCTCACGCTGGCGCTCCATATCGTATGGAACAGTAGCGGAAAAGTTATTGTTGCTGTTCTGCTTTCTTTGCCAGTTGGAGATGTTGGTTTCCACCGAAAGCAACTTATTCTCACCCAGCTTCACGGCGGCTTCTGTTGTAATGGGACTTGCATCGATAGAAAGAATCATTCCTCGGTCGATGTCGGTCAGCTCCGCAATAAAGCTGTCCTTAATGAAATTAGCATAGTCGCGCAGGTACAGTACCCTGCCGTATCGCCCGTCCATTTTGAAATAGTCGGTACGAAATTCCAGACAGTCCGGTGCAATGGCATCCTTGAAGCTGTATCCGCGCTGTGCATAAAGTTCTGCGTCATAGTGGTAATTATCCTCCGCACCGTAGTGGAAGAAGTCAAACAGGATGCGGAGTTTTTCTTCCGCTGTGACCTCCTCAAATTTTGAGCCGAGCTTTGCGAACAACGCCGCAAATTCGGCAGAGATACGGTTGAAATACGCCTGCGCTTCTTCCTCCGTTTTCTTTTCTACCGTAACCGTCAGGTACTTGTCCTGTGTAATGCCGTTTGACAGATTGGCATTGCCCGCGAGAATACGGTTATATTCGTTGCGGTATTTGTCAAGCGAATCTCCCTGAAGCTCCAGCATATTGTTTTCGCGGAACTTGGTCTGATTCAGTCGTCGGTTGTTGACCGTAATCTTGGTCATAGCTCCGGCATCAAAGGTATTCAGAATTTCGGAGTAGGCAAAAAACATTCCCTCCTTATCCTCCTTGGATGCCGTTGCGTAATTGACATCGGTAAAGCGGAAGGTCTTTGACCAAAGATTCCGCCCTACAAGAAAAATCCCATCCTCGCATACATCGCGGATGGGAATTGCCTGTTCCACGGTAGTCGGAATAGCATCCGGTTCCACCGTTTTCTGTTTATGTCCGAAAAGGCTCATTTGTTTCCTCTCTTTTCTGCTCTTACGAGCGTATTTGTCCCCCGAAACAACAGTCTGCGCGGCATCCGCACTTCAAAGCGAAACCATGCCCGTACCAACTGTTCGGCTGTCATACCGTTATATCGGATAAAACCGAGCGCCGCAAAGGGCGCGGCTCCCACCATGCAAAGCCATGAAAGCGTTTCCGTTCCCAGAAAGGAACGGCATCCGAAGTAGATACCGACTGCCGCGCCACAGGCAAGCAGGGCGAAAATGAACTGCCGCACCGATAAGCCGAAAAACATTGTTTCGGTGTATTCTTTGATTTATAGCGATAGGTAACTCTTTGAGATAATCTCCGAGTTTTCCCCCGCTCCACACCGTGCATGCAAGTTTCCCCGCACACGGCGTTCCATCAATTTCAAAAGTTTCTGTGTTTATTCAATCACCAATCGAAGAAATTATTTCGTAATAGATTTTAGGTGTGTGGTGCAGTTATTGGTTTGAGTCCTGCCATTTCCCGATATTTGTTGACTAATCTTATCTGCCGGTCAGTCAGCCTCAGCAGGGAAAGATACTTGCAGATTGTATTGCTTTCGGTCGCGTGAATAAGCTTGTGAACAGGCATGAGAACCAACATCAGATTGCCGTACTTATCAGTTCCACCCGCACTTTTCGGTATTTTGTGATGACAATGGATATCATCCACATCCTCAAACTTCCGCGCCGTTATTGCACATTTACCCCATTGAGCAGAAAAAAGTGATATGCGGTTGTCAGCATATTCCACACTGTTTCCGTAAACGGGTTGTCGCATAATTTTCAATAATAACCCGATGCTTATTCTGAGGTTATCATGCAACTTTTGTCTACCTTCTACCGTATAGATACAACTGTTAAACGCCATGGCAATTGGTTTTTTATGCTGAATACAACCAATAGGATATATTGGTTCTCCCGTGCCAGCAACAAAACGTATTAGCTTTGACTCTCCGTATCTTTCTTTTTCGTTTTTCGTCAGTTGTCTGCCCGTTCTACGCAATTTGCAAGTTCTGTTTTTCCTGAGCCGATTGTTCAGTACAAGTCGAACTGCGTATTGAAGTTTGGAAAAATCAAGACTGATATGCGTTGCTATGCGGTAATAATTCTGCAATCCCATAACCATTGAATTATACAGCATAATTTCATCGCGTTCTGTTTTTCCATATTTCGGGTTGGCAATTCTTTTGGCTTGCTCAATCAATTTCTGCTTTTGCTTTTTTACTGCCTTATCACACACATGAGATTTAACAACATACCTCTGTCCCTTGAGGTGGACTTTCATTTTGAAACCAAGAAAATCGGAATATCGGCGTTTTACATTTACAACTCTCGTTTTCTGCTCTGAAACCTCTAATTTCAGCCTTTCAGATAACCATTTTGTGATTGCTATCTTCGTTTTGTCGGCATCATTTTTGGTACGGCAGAACACTCTGAAATCATCTGCATAACGAACGATATACATCTCTTTCAGATTGGTTTTCTTCATAGCTTTGTAGCCATTCCCGTAGTTGAGCGATCCGGTTGAATTTTCCTTTGCACTGTACTTCTGAATCACCGGGTGTTTTTGCCATTGACTCTCCACCCAGTGGTCAAGTTCATTCAGCACAACATTTGCCAAAAGCGGCGAAATAATACCGCCCTGTGGTGTCCCCTTCTCAGGAATGACAATTTTACCGTCCGGCATTTTTACGGGTGCTTTCAAGACTTGCTTCAAAATCCAAATGAGATGCTTGTCCCTTATTCCCAATGTCCATATTTGCTTCAAAAGTTTCGAGTGATTTACGTTATCAAAGAAGCCTTTGATGTCGAACTCAACAACATAGTGCAATTTCGTCAGTTGCATGAGGCAATAGCATCTTTGAATGGCGTGTTCCGCTGATCTTCCGGGGCGAAATCCATAACTGTTGTTACTGAATTTCGCTTCGCAAATAGGCTCCATCACCTGTTTGATACACTGCTGTACCAGTCTGTCCCACATACATGGGATTCCCAAAGGTCGGGTAGCCGATGGATCATAAGGTTTGGGAATTTCTTTTCTTCTTACCGGTTTGGGACGATATCCGTGTTGACTTCCGGTCACAATAAACCGAATCTTTTCAACTACAGCCTCAGAGGATAATTTCCCAATATCTACAATGGTAATACCGTCTGTTCCCGGAGTATTACTTCCTGCGTTGGTTTTGATATTTCGATATGCAAGCAGAATGTTTTCACGGGATAAGATCAGTGACAGCAAATCTGTAAATATCTCTCCCGCTTTGCTTTTTGCATACAAATCGTCGAAAATCTGTTGCATTCCGTAGTATTCCATGTGCCGTAATTCATCAACACAAAGTGGCTTTGATTGTTTCTTCTTTGGCATAGGGCATCACTCCTTTCTTAGAGCGACCCTTTTCGTCATACTCGCAATCCCTATTGCGATTGAATAACATATTATTTTTGAAATTGACTGGAGACCATTCCTCCACTCTCATTACAAGAGTTTCACTGGTTCGATCTCCTCTTTTCAGCATTGGTTTGACGGCTTATTTTTTTCGTCCGTCTATTCTCAAAAGAACCCAATGCCTTTCCTCGTTCCGATAACCCTATCTTTTCATATACCCTTTTAGGTGCTTGCTATGAGCCTGCAGGCTTGTTTGTGCCTTTAACACAATATGGTTTTTCATAACTAAGAATTTTACTCAACCACACCTGCGCGGTTACAACCGTCCCACACATTTCTATGCGGTAATCATTTAGACCCGTACATTCGCAAGTTCGTCAGTCGATATGACATTCTCACCATGAAGATTTTTTAGACCACCGGCATATAGACTACGTTATTCACCTCTGAATAATTTTCGGTTTGCGCCATAATATTTAACGCATACTACGGTAGCTCTCTGCCGCCTTTACCGAGCTTCTGACATTTTTCTTTCGTAATAATGCCAGTCGGAGTGTTATGGTAGGCGTTTCTGGACGTTACTCCATCATTCCACCCATCGGGTTATCAGTTCTCCAATTGATTTTTGCGCTCCTTTCCATTCGCTTGAATTTCATTTGTGCCTGACCTTTTCAGTCAAGAACGAGTCGCACCTTTGTTGATTTTAATTTCCATCGTTTCTCCAAAAAAGAAAGCCGCTATCTCATAGATAACGACTTTCTTTCATTCCATATTTGTTTAATTGGTTTACTTTAGTTGTGCGTCGGTGTCATGCTCAAAATGTTTCCCGCAGCAGAAAATCGTAAATTCCGAGATGCAGAATTCCGTATTCGTCTGTCCACGCAGGCATGGTTGATTTCGTAATGACGATCCGGCGCGTAAAATCATTCCGTATTTTCAGAAACGGGCGAATCTCCTGCGCCGTCTTTTCCGGCGTGTCGAGATTCAGCGCAGACTGGATATAATATTTCTCCCCTGCGGTTTCCGCATTGACGACAAAATCGATCTCGTAGGTTCTGCGCATTCTCTTTTCGCCCAATTGATCAATTGTTTCCACCACGCCGACATCCACCGAATGCCCCCGACCGGAAAGCTCGTTGAAAATCACATTTTCCATCAGATGCGTTTCTTCCAGTTGCCGGAAATTCAGTCGAGCATTCCGCAGTCCGGTATCTACACAATAGTACTTGCTTGGGTAGGAAAAGTATTTTCTTCCCTTGACATCGTAGCGGTCGGAGCGATCAAACAGATATGCCTCGGTCAGATATCCAAGGTAAGTCCCGACCGTCTCACTATCGATTTTTGTCTGTCTTACCGTCATCAGGGTGTCCGCAATTTTGCTTGCATTGGTGAGAGAACCAACCGCCGAACAAAGCTCATCTGCAATCAGCGCAAGAGATTCCGGAAAGGCTATATTGTGCCGCTCCAGAATATCCTTCAGGTAGGTTTCGCGGAACAGATCCGACAGGTATTTTTTCTTTTCCGCAGGGTCATTCTGAAAGGCGGTCATCGGAAGTCCGCCATAGGTCAGATACTCCGAAAATGCATCCGTTTTATCCCCGCCACGGAAGGAATAGAACTCCGAAAAGGATAGCGGACGGATGTGAAGCTCATCTCCTCTGCCACGGAATTCCGTAGCAATATCGCTGGACAGCATTTTGGAATTGCTTCCAGTCACATAAATGTCCGCATTACCTTTTTGCAAGAGAGAATTGAGGACATCGTAAAAGGAGATCAAAATCTCCGGATTCTCCTGAATTTTCTTTTTGCCGACATACTGAATTTCATCAAGAAGCACATAGTACCGATTTCCGTTTGTCGGTGTGTGCGCTTCCAAATATTCTGCAAGCGCCATCGGATCCCGGTATTTTGCATTCAGGGCATTATCCAGCGCAAGGCTGACGACCTGCTCTTCGGCAACACCGCACTCCAAAAGGTACTGCCGATACAGCGTAAACAGCAGATAGGATTTGCCGCATCTTCGCACACCCGTGATCACCTTGACCAGTCCGTTGTCACGCTTGGCAATCAACTTTTTCAGGTATGCTTCCCGTTCAATCTTCTTTTGCTCTATCACAATTGCATCTCCTTTCGGAATCTGTGTGTCACATCACGCTATTTCCGATTCCGATTATATCATAAATTTAGCTCGTCGTCAATAGTATATCCGAAAGTTCTGTGCTATATCACTAAAATTCCGCAATTATATCCCCAACATCTTACTCACAACCTGATCCGACAGCTTCACTGTCCCGACAAGTACAAGCATATTGAATACGATTTCCCCGACATAAGTCCAGACCTGCGTAATTGCCGAGGCACCGGTACTGACAGACGGCGGAGCTGACGCAAACAGCGAATAGATGACGCAGGCAAGCACGATGATCGCGC
>ERZ1106943.1490-NODE-1490-length-23780-cov-5.679705_pt1 | contig 23780 bp, 24 predicted proteins | sample MGYA00403671_ERZ1106943 | MGnify/ENA primary metagenome ERZ1106943 (study PRJEB35170, sample SAMEA104062427) | human gut metagenome | biome: human gut; feature: human-associated habitat; material: faeces | place: Denmark | collected 2012-06-14 ...
TTGTCTTGATTGGAATGTCCCTTCAATTGAATTTTATAAAAAAATTGGTGCTATTCAAGAAAAAGGAAGAGTTTATTTTGGTTATAAATTAAATAATTAATTTCTATATTTCGTCATTTGTTTTATCTAAAATAACAAAACCTGTTTCTCTTGATCTTACAGCAAGTTGAGTTCTTGATCTAAAGCCCGTTTTTAATAACATATTTGCTACATGGTTTTTAATAACTCCTGGCGAAACTCCTAATTTTTGGGAAATTTCAACATTACTATAACCTCCAAGTATTAAACGTAATATTATTAATTCTTTTTCGGTAAATTCATTACTTAATGCTAATCCTACTTTTACTGGCTGGAGTTGTTTAGGATAAACAATTTCTCCATTCATTACTTTTTCCATTATAGAAAGGATTGGTTGTTCATTTATTTCCTTATACCAAAAACCTTCTACACCTATTTTTTTAGCTCTTTTAATATAAGAACATTCTGGCATAGAAGTGACAATAATTATTTTGATATTAGGAAATTTTTTCTTTATTTTTTCAGCAGCTACTAATCCGCTTTCTCCATTTTCAGTAACAACGTCCATAAGAATTAAATCAATTGGCATTTTAGTGCATACAATATCTGCAATTGATGCATTTTCGATAGCAACTTGTAAATAAAAATGTTTTGAAGAATTTATATAGTGTGAAAAAAGAGTTTTAGGCATTTGTTGATCTTCTACAATCATTACTGAATATTTTCCGTTTTTCATTAATTTTCTCCTCGTAAATCTATCGTTAATTCAAATTGTGGTTCACTTTTCACTATCATTTTACCATTTTCTTTTTCTATTAGCGAGCGTAAACTTGATAAACCTCCGCCTTCTTTAATTGTTCCTTTTGGAGGAATTCCATCATTTGTAATTTGGATTAAACTGTTTTTTACATTAACACATAATAAATGGCCGTTTGCATGTGAAACCGTATTAGTTAAACATTCGTGCATAGCATGAATTAATATTTTTTCTAATGTTGAATTTTCTGGAGGATAATCACCCAAAAAATCAATCTTGATGTCAACAAGTTTTGCGGCGTCAAATATAACTTGCAAATTACTTTTCTTTTCTTCTCTTTGAGTAGTGGTTAAGACTTCTAATTCGTTTTTCCAAAAAGATAACAATTTATTTTGTGCTTCATTATTCAAGTTAGAAGAAAGTTTTCTTTTTGTTATTAAAAGAAGTTTGCCGATATTATCATGAATACGAATTTTAGCTGCTAATATTTCTTTTTCTCGGGTTAGTATAGCAATATTTTGGCCATAAGAAAGTAATCTTTGATTTACTAATTTTAATTTTTGCAATTGAATTTCTAATTCTTTAGTTAATTGATATTCTTCAGTTATATTAGTAGCGATGATTTCATAAAGTTTTTTTGCATCTATATTATGTTTTATTCTTTTAAATGAAAATACTTCTGTATTTAAAAAATTTATTATTGCTTCATCATCTTTTTTTTGAATTAAGCAAAATCCTTCTTTTAAATTTCCTGTTATGATATTATTCCAAAAAGTCGAGCCATTTAGCAAAGCATTTCCACATAGAATAATACTTAGTTGATTCATTTCTTCATTGAAAAGATGGATTAAACCACTTTTTTCATAAAAACAAATTCCTTTTGAAAGAGTTTCAACACTTTCTTTTATAGAAATAGAAGAAATAGTTTGATTTCCTCGCTTAAAAGCATAAACAATTAATATTATACTTAAGAATAATAAAATTACGGACAAAGAAGAAATCAACCAAAATGGTTCTTGAATTATTTTTAATGATAAATAAAAAACTTGTTGTCTGACTCTATATAAATAACTTCCTCGCATCGTTAAAAAAATGAAAACAAATGAAAATATAAAAGAAATACTTGTCAATATTTTAAACCATCTTTTTTTACAAATTCTTAAAGTAATAAATATATCAATTATTGAAAAAACCAAAGCTAAAATAGCTAAAATTATTATTATTTGTTGGGCATATATTGGGGCGTCTATAAATTTCATAATACTCCTTTTAATGGTAAACACAAACTTAAATAAGTTGTTTTATCATCTCTTTTTATTGATACATTAGATGAAAATTTTTTTATTAATTTTTTGGATATTAATGGCAGATAATTTTTTTCTAAATCGCTTTCTATGTTAACAATTATGTTTTTTTCTTTTTTGTAAATATGAATTAAAAATGATGCTTGTAAATATGGATCGATAGCAACACATATTTCAAAAAAATCATAAATCAAACCTAATATATCGCCATCAATTTTACCTTTTAAATTAAAATCTAAAAAGCATTCTATATTAGTTGATGATAAATAAGATATAGATTCTTTAATAGAAAGAGCTAATTCATCAACATCCATTAATTCATTTTTTTTAGATAATAAAATCAAATTACTGCGTCTTTTAATATATGCTCCTAAAACACAAGCAAAACGCATTTTGTCAATAAAGTCTTTTTCATTAATAGTTTTAAGTAATAGTATATTGTTTAGTCTATTAATTTCGTCTTTAGTATATGCTTCAACATTGGCATATAAAATTTTTTGTTCGTTTATTTTAGTCCTTTCTATTTTCATTTCGTTTTCTGCTTCAATAATATCATTTTCTTCTTTAATTTGCTGCTTAGTTTCTTGTAAGCCAATATTAATTTCATTTATCAAAGATAAATCTTCACTTCTAAAAGCATATCCACCATGAATTTTCGTTCCATAAAATCTTGTGTTTTTATCAATCATAATAGGAGATATAATAGCGTTTTTTAGTTGCTCTTTATTCAAAGTTGGAGATGATTTAGAGCGATAAATAACTTGTAAATTTTCATCTGTAATAAACGCAGAACACATGGAATGATAAAAATATTTTTCATAATTAATATTTGAAGGAATTAAGCCAATATAAATACAACTTTCAATTATCATAATACAAGTAAAAGATAATAATTCAGGTATTTTAAATGATGATACATTAATTAAAAAACAAATTGTGGAAATAAAAGCACAACCAAGAAAAGTAAATATAGGGATTAATATTTTCTTTCTACAAGCAGATACCTGACATTTAACTATCATTACAATTAAGCTTATTATTGTTATTAATATTTCCCAAATTAAAGCTAAGTAAAAAACTATTCCATGTCTATATGAAAACTCTTCATTATGGTATTCAAGTATAAATGCCAATTGATGTAAATCATTTGTAAATATTAGTGTTAATAATAAAATTGCAGGCAAATAAATTAAAAACCATGTTTTTTTTAAAGGTTTTCCATTTTTAGTTTCGATTGATAATGATGCTAATAATAGGGTAGGAGGAATTAAACATTGTGAAACGTAGTAAGAATACCATAAATAACGATTTAATATATCATCATTTCTAGTTAAACCATATTTTATCATTCTTACAACAAGAAAAAACAATATAAAAATTGCAATCATCATTAAATATAATTTTAAATCTTTGCGTATAATTCTATGAATTATAGATACTCCCCAAAAAACAACAAGGGATAAAAGAATTACGTGGGCTAAAAGTGAAAATAGTACATGCCAAAAGTCAGGAAGAAAATCATCAATCGCTTGAAAAACACCAACAAGAAAAAAGAAAAATATACAAATGGAATATCTACTGATTCTTTTTTTGTTGATTGCGATTTGCATTTGTTGTACTCCTTGTTTTTAGTTTAACACGATTAATATCTCATTTCAAATTGCAAATTTTGATAGAATCATGAAAACATTGACTGTTGTAAAGTTGAATGTTATTCCTTAAATCCACGATTAAAAATTGTATAATATGAAAATGTTTTTGAAATTGCCTTTTTATTAAAATTGAAATATTTAACTATGAAAAATACAAGAACTCATAAAAAAGTAAGTGCGATTGTTGTGAAATATTGCTTTTGCGTTATAATAAATTGCGAAGAGTTTATGAATTTATAAAAAAAGTAGGTGAAATTAAAAAGGTCTAATATTTTAAATCAATTGAGTAAATGATTGTTTGATAAATTGTGGGATAAAAAAGATTTAGAAAATCTTATTTCTTAAATGCATCATTCAAAAAAACAAAAGATAATAGAGCCACTGTGTCTCAAATTATCTCTTTTGCATTTGATAAACTGGAAGATATTATGGACTTGATAAATGTTTATATGATGAAGACACTTTGATTTTTGATTCAAAGAAAAATCACTTAGCAAATTTAAAAAGGTTTATCTTTTGTATCAAAGATTCAATTTATAAATATGTAACTGATGATGGGACGAAGTAACAAGTTTAAAAAAGGTTACAAAATTATTAAAACAACAATATTTATCGTCCCACTAATTATATGAAAAACATAAATGTAACGAGGCACAATAAAGATGAAATTAACTGATGAACAAATAAAAGCAATATTAGTAAAAGATATAAAGTCAAAAACAATTTTAGTTTCTAAGGATGATTTAGACAAAGTTATTAAAGAACATACTGATAATGGTTGGACTCTTGTTAGGTCAACTGGGTTAAATGGAAGAATTAAAGTAACTTTTGAAAAAGTAAAATAATTTTTTTTAAAATGAAAGCAGTTAGTTAACTTATTAGTTAAATAACTCTTTAAATGTTTTAACAAATAATTTATAATGTTATCGAAAATTACATATGGAGGAGAAGAAATATTTTATGCAATTTACAAAAGATGTAGAAAACATGTGCAGAGTTAACTGCGGCGCTTCTCATGGTTGTGCTCCAATTCCTGAAGAAGGAAAATGGGTATACTCAAGAAAGATCGAAGATATCAGCGGTTTTACACATGGTATTGGATGGTGTGCTCCACAACAAGGCGCATGCAAACTTACTTTAAACGTTAAAAACGGAATTATCGAAGAAGCTTTAATTGAGACTATCGGTTGTTCAGGTATGACTCATTCTGCTGCTATGGCATCAGAAGCTATCGTTGGTAAAACAGTTCTCGAAGCAGTTAATACTGACTTAGTATGTGACGCTATTAACACAGCTATGAGAGAATTATTCTTACAAATCATTTATGGTAGAACTCAATCTGCTTTCTCTGAAAACGGATTAGATGTTGGTGCTGGCCTTGAAGACTTAGGAAAAGGTTTACGCTCACAAGTTGGTACAATTTACTCAACAAAAGAAAAAGGTCCTCGTTACCTTGAATTAACAGAAGGATATATCACTTCTATTGCTTTAGATGAAAATAGCGAAATTATTGGTTATCAATATTTATCTTTAGGAAAATTCACTGATTTCTTAAAGAAAGGCGATTCACCTGAAGTTGCTCTTGAAAAAGCAAAAGGACAATATGGTAGATATAACGATGGCGTCAAATTTATTGACCCACGTAAGGAATAGGAGGATTACACAATGGCTTTATTTGAAGGTTATGAAAGAAGAATTAACCAAATTAATAAATGCTTACACGATAATGGTATTGCCTCTATCGAAGAAGCTGAAAAGATTTGTAAAGACAAAGGCTTAGATGTCTACAAAATGGTTAAAGACATTCAAACAATTTGTTTTGAAAATGCTTGCTGGGCTTATACAGTTGGTGCTGCGCTTGCAATTAAAAACAATGCAAAAGATGCTGCTGAAGCTGCAAGATGGATTGGTGTTGGCTTACAATCATTCTGTATTCCAGGATCAGTCGCTGATGATCGTAAAGTAGGTTTAGGACATGGTAATTTAGGCGCTATGTTATTAACTGAAGATACAAAATGTTTCGCTTTCTTAGCAGGACATGAATCATTTGCTGCTGCTGAAGGCGCTATCGGTATTGCTAAAAAAGCTAATAAAGTTCGTAAAGAACCATTAAGAGTTATCTTAAACGGCTTAGGCAAAGATGCTGCTAAAATTATCTCAAGAATTAACGGATTTACTCATGTTGAGACAGAATTTGACTATTTTACAGGCAAAGTAAAAATCGTTAAAGAAACAAAATATGGTAATAACCCAGATAGATTAGCTGTTCGTTGTTATGGCGCTGATGATGTTCGTGAAGGTGTTGCTATTATGCATTTAGAGGGCGTTGATGTTTCTATTACTGGTAACTCAACTAACCCAACTCGTTTCCAACATCCTGTTGCAGGTACATACAAAAAAGAATGCAATGAATTAGGAAAGAAATATTTCTCAGTTGCTTCCGGTGGTGGTACAGGACGTACTTTACACCCAGATAATATGGCTGCTGGTCCTGCTTCATATGGTATGACTGATACAATGGGTCGTATGCACTCTGATGCTCAATTTGCCGGTTCTTCATCTGTTCCAGCTCACGTTGAAATGATGGGATTAATCGGTATGGGTAATAACCCAATGGTTGGTGCTACTGTTGCAGTTGCAGTTTCTGTTGCTCAAGCATTAGCAGCTAAATAGTTTTAAATTAATATTTAATTACTTTAAGGAAGTCAAATTTTGACTTCCTTTTTTTTGCGTTTGTTTTGAAAGTTCTATCAATGCTTGTATCTATAATGTATAATAGAAAAGAAATCGAATACATTTATAAATAAATGTAAATTTTTAAGATTGATGGAGTTATCATGAAACTTAATGAATTAAAACCAGGTCAAACGACAAAGGTAATGTCTGTTGGCGCAACAGGATCTTTAAGACAACACTTTCTTGATATGGGTATTATACCTGGAACAGAATTAAAATTAGAAAAATTAGCCCCAATGGGTGATCCAATGGAATTGAGAATACATGGATATGAATTAACATTACGTATTGATGATGCTAAACAAATTGAAGTCACAGAACCTTATATAAAAAAAATTGAGAATAATGATGTTAAAAAACCAATTAAAGAAGAACACCCAGGGTTAGGGGAATATGGTAAATACCATGATCATGTTAATGAACATCCTCTAGATAAAAACGAAAAAATCACTTTCGCGTTAGTGGGTAATCAAAACTGCGGCAAAACAACTTTGTTTAATCAACTCACAGGTATGAATCAACATGTTGGTAATTTCCCAGGCGTTACTGTTGATCAAAAAAGTGGCGCTATACTAAATCATGAAAATACATTAGTTACCGATTTACCAGGAATATACTCTTTATCACCATATAGTGATGAAGAGATTGTTTCTAGAAATTTTATTTTGAATGAACATCCTAAAGGAATAATTAATATTACTGATGCCACAGCTATTGAAAGAAATTTATATTTAACACTTCAATTGATGGAGTTAAATATTCCTATGGCTTTAGCGCTTAATATGATGGATGAAATGACTGGTAATGGTGGCTATATTGATGTTAATAAAATGGAAAAATTGTTAGGCATACCAGTTGTGCCAGTATCAGCAAAGAAAAATGCGGGTGTTGATGAATTGATTGACCATGCAATTCACGTTGCATACTATCAAGAAAAACCTTCGGTTGTCGATTTCTGTGATGAATTTGATCATGGCGGAGCAGTCCATCGTGCTATTCATGGTATAATGTATTTGATTGAAGATCACGCCAAAAGAGCAGATATTCCTCTTCGCTTTGCGGCGACAAAAGTTATAGAAAATGATAAATTAATCATTGATAGTTTAAATTTGTCACAAAACGAATTAGAAATGATTGAACACATTGTTAAACAAATGGAAGAGGAACGCGGTTTAGATCGTAGTGCCGCAATTGCGGATATGCGTTATAGTTTTATTCAAAAAGTTTGCGATGAGTGTGTTTATAAACCACATGAATCTAAAGAACATATTCGTAGTCAAAAAATTGATAAGATTTTAACTGGGAAATATACAGCAATTCCAATGTTTATTTTAATTTTAGCACTAGTTTTCTTTTTAACATTCAATGTATTTGGTGCGGCTTTACAAAAACTGCTTGATACAGGTATAACAGCATTAAGTGATGTTGTATCTAATGCCTTTATTAAATGGGATGTTGAGCCAGTACTTCAATCTTTAGTAATAGATGGATTATTTAAAGGTGTTGGTAGTATAGTTTCATTTCTTCCAATTATTGTTGTTTTATTCTTCTTTTTATCTTTGCTAGAAGATAGTGGATACATGGCACGTGTAGCATTTGTTATGGATAAAATGTTGCGTAAAATTGGTTTATCTGGTAAATCAATTGTTCCAATGCTTATTGGCTTTGGCTGTACGGTTCCTGGTGTTATGGCAACGAGAACATTGTCTTCTGACCGTGACCGCAAAATGACTGTTATGCTTACACCATTTATGAGTTGTTCGGCTAAATTACCAATATATAGTTTTTTATCAGTAATATTTTTTAAAAAATGGGCTTGGGTAGTGACAATTGGATTATATATTTTAGGTATTTTAATCGGTATTTTAGTAGCTTTTTTATCAAAAAAATTTGTATTTAAAGGCGAGGCTATACCTTTTGTTATGGAGCTACCAAATTATCGTATGCCTGGTATGAAAAATGTTGGACAATTATTATGGGAAAAGGTTAAAGATTTTTTAAAACGTGCTTTTACAGTGATATTAATTGCCACAATTGCAATATGGTTTTTACAAACATTTGATTTTAAATTAACTATGGTAAGCGATGCTTCTAAAAGTATGTTAGCGGTTATTTCTGGCGCTATCGCAATAATATTTAAACCTTTAGGATTTGGTGATTACCGCGTTGTTACTTCTTTGATTTCAGGAATTCTTGCTAAGGAAGGCGTTGTATCTTCTCTTATTGTTCTATTTGGAAGCGAAGCCGCAATTGCAGAAGCTATTAATCCTTATGCTGGATTTTGTCTATTAATTTTCTGTTTATTATACACTCCTTGTGTTGCGGCATTATCATCAATTCGTAGAGAATTAGGACAAAAATGGGCACTAGGCATAGCGTTATTCCAATTAGTTATAGCTTGGTGTTTTGCTGGTGTATTCAGCTTGATATTCCATTTATTTGGGGTGATGTAAATGAATTTAATTTCTTGGATTATTTTAGGAATAATCATTATAATATTGGCCCTTGCTATTTATTTCTATATCAAGGAAGATAAATGTAGTTGCTCTTGCTCTTCAAAAAATTGTCCAATGTGTAAGAAAAAAAATAAACATAAATAAGTAATTTTGTTCAAAATGTTTTTCGTGATTAATAGTTAGAAATTTGATATGATATATACGTTATTTGGAATGAAGGTGAAATCGTGAAAATTATTGTAATTGGTAATGGTAAAATTGGTCAATCAATAATTAGAAATGTGTCTGAAGAAGGCCATAGCATTACTATTATTGATTGTGACTCGCGTGTCGTTAGTCAAATGATTGATACATATGATGTTATGGGCATCGTTGGTAATGGCGCTAGTGTGGAAATACAAAAAGAAGCTGGCGTTCAAGATGCTGATCTAGTGATTGCAGTAACTTCAAGTGATGAAGTTAATTTATTATCTTGCTTTATTGCTCATAAATTAGGTGCTTCTGATACCATTGCACGCGTTCGTAACCCACAATACTTAAAGCAACTTGATTTTATGAAAGATGATTTAGGCTTATCAATGACAATTAATCCAGATTATGAAGCTGCAAAATTTATTTCACGAAACCTTACTCTTCCTAATGCTTTAAAAGTTGAAGTTTTTGCTAAAGGCAAAATGGAATTAGTGGAACTTCGAGTTGAAGCAGATAGTATTTTAAATAGATGTAGTTTATTTGAATTGTCAAATAAATATAAATTAAAAGTATTAGTTTGTGCTGTTGAAAGAGATAAAGAAGTTATTATTCCTGTTGGTAACTTTATTTTAAAAGGAAATGATAAAATTCACGTCGCTGCTGCGCATCAAGATTTATTAACGTTTTTCCAAAAAGCATTCAAAAAGATGGAAAGATTGCATAATATTATGATTGTTGGTGGCGGACGTATTTCGTATTATTTTTGCGAATTAGTAAGTAGAAATAAATATAACATTAAATTAATCGAAAAGAAGCATGATATATGTCAAAGTTTAAGTGAAAGATTCTCTAAAGTAGATATCATTGAAGGTGATGGTACAAATCAAACTGTCCTTGAGGATGAAGGAATCGAAAAAATTGATGCATTTTTAGCTTTAACTGGTATGGATGAACAAAACATTATCGTTTCAATGTTTGCGGGTAAACATAATGCTAAAAAGATTATTACTAAAGTAAATAACTCAACATTAAATAGTATGATGGAAACAATAGGTATGGCTAGTGTATTCTCGCCTCGTGAAATTATTGCTAATCAAATTATTTCTTATATTCGTGCCAAAGTTAATAATCGTGGTTCAAACATTCAAACACTTTATAAATTAGTTGACCAACGTGTTGAAGCATTAGAATTCGTAGTCAAAAAGAAATCTAAATTAATTGATAAACCACTTAAAGATTTAAAAATTAAGAAAAATATTTTAATAGCGGGTATCATTCGTGATAGCGAAGTAATAATTCCTAATGGTAATTCAGAAATCCATTTAGGCGATAGTGTTATTGTTATTACAACAGACCCATATTTAGAAGATTTAGTGGAAATCTTAGGATAATCATTATGAATTACAGGAATATTATAAATATTATCGGTAAGGTTCTTCAAATAGAAGCTATATTGTTACTTCTTCCTTTATTAGTTGGTGTAATTTATAAAGAATCGTGGGACACAACATTATTTTCTTTCTTTATTACGGCATTAGGCTCATTTATTGTTGGAGTATTATTAAATATTCCTAAACCAAAAAGCAAGAAGATATTACCACGAGCTTCATTTATTATTGTGGCATTATCATGGATTATCGTCGCAATGGTTGGAGCATTGCCACTAGTAATTAGTAGAGAAATCCCAAATTTCTTTGATGCTTTTTTTGAAATGTCTTCAGGTTTTACAACGACAGGTGCATCGATATGCACTGATGTGGAATCGTTATCGCATAGCATCTTATTTTGGCGTTCATTCTCCCATTGGATTGGCGGAATGGGTGTTATTGTTTTTATTTTAGCCATTCTTCCTGATGATAAAGAAGGATCCAATATGCATATTCTTCGTGCTGAATCGCCAGGACCATCAGTTGGTAAATTAGTATCTAAAGTTTCCGCGACAGCGAGAATTTTGTATCTAATATACATGGGGTTAACAATAATTGAATTTCTATTTCTGTTTTTAGGTCCAGATAAAAAAATGGATTTATTTAATAGTATTTGTATAACATTAGGTACTGCTGGTACAGGAGGATTCTCAGTCTTAAATAGTGGCTGTGCTGCTTATAGCATTTATTCGCAATATGTAATTTCGGTGTTTATGATTTTATTTGGTATCAATTTCACGCTTTTCTATTTGCTATTAATAGGCAAATTTAAATCAGTTTGGAAAAATGAAGAATTACGTACTTATATTACACTAGTGCTAGGCGCAACATTTTTTATTGCTATCACATTATTTGTTAAAAAAATTCCAGAATATAGTAATTTTGAAGAGTGTTTCCGTCATTCATTATTTCAAGTTGCTTCAATTGTATCAACAACGGGATACGCCACAACGGATTATTCCTTATATTGGCCACCAGTGTGTTTAATGGTAGTTATTCTTCTTATGCTTACTGGACCATGTGCTGGTTCTACTGGTGGGGGAATAAAAATATCTAGAATTAATTTGGTATTTAAATCAATAGTGCAAAAAGTTCGTACTATGATTAATCCTCGTAAAGTTGAATTAATCAAAGACAGTGGGCAAATCGTTAATGATGAAGTGGTTAAAGGTGCAGAAATCTTTATTATTTTATATGTGGCTTTATTATTCTTTGTAACATTTGTTATTTCTTTTGATGGATTTGATTTAGTAACTAATTTTACCGCAACTTTAAGTTGTATATCAAATATTGGACCTGGTCTTAATGTGGTTGGACCAATGGGTAACTTTGCAGGATTTTCGAATTTTTCAAAATTTGTTCTTTCTTTAACAATGATCACAGGTCGTCTAGAATTATTCCCAATGATTGCATTATTTGTGCCAAGAACTTGGAAAACAAAATAAAAAAGAGGAGTTTTGAAGCTCTTCTTTTAATTTGGCCAAGTACGCCATGGTTTTGCCTTAGCGCCTTCGCTATCTTTGGTTACGATTTTATCTTTTTGATCAACATAAACAGTGGAATTAAACCACGCACTATCTTTAAGTTTGGTTGTATTATTAGTGCATGCAACTGCTACTTCATCACCATTTGAGGAAACAACAACATTACCATTAAGAGGCTTTTCACTCTCTTCACTATATAAAGAAGTGGCATATACTTGATCAGTATATTTAGCGATACGATTGATGAAATCTTGTGTAGGAAAAGTGTTTTTATAATAATCTGTATATTCATTATTTCCTGCAGAGCAAGAGACAACACTAATACGTGGATTAATAAGATTTAAGAAATCATCATTTGATGAAGTTTTAGAACCATGATGAGCGGCTTTATATAGTTCAACACTAGGAAAATTACCTTTATAATGTTCAACAAATTTACTTTCGCCTTCTTTTTCTAAATCGCCTGTAAACAAGAAATATTGTTCTTTATATTTAAATCTTGTTATAACAGAATAATTATTTTCATTATCAGTTGTATTTTCAAAATAATAATTATTCCATAATATTTCAAAAGAGATATCATCTGTTAAATTATATGTTCTAGATGCACCATTTTCTTCGTTATAACATTCTTTTGCTGTATAGTGTTTCGTACCTTTAGAAACAGCTTCATCACGCGCAGTAAGATAGTTTTGATATGTACTAGTTTTTTTGGTGCTATAAGCAAAATCAATGATAGTATCAACTTTATATTGATAAAATATTCCGGGTTTTGCCTTTGAACCATAGAATCCTTCTATATGATCAGAATCACCATGAGTGACTATTACATATTCTAATTTGTTATCTTTTATATAAGGATTCATATAGTTTCTAATAGTTGTTGTATCACTTACACCTGCATCAATTAAAATATCAGTTTCACCAGCTTTAATATAAATGGCATCACCATTTTTATTGTTTCCTAGTTGCATAAAATGAAATTGTAAATTATCATAAATGACACCTGTGACAGCTTGTGGCTTTTGATTTATGGGATTAAAGTAACGATAACTAATATATGAAACAGCACTGACGACAAGAAATAATAATAAGGAAATAATAAATTTTTTAACTTTATTTTTAGCTTTTCGTTTTGTCTTTTTAATTTCTTTATTAACTTTCGTTTCTAAAGAAGAAGTTTTATCAATAACTTTTCCCCCATTTTTCTTAGCAAGTTGTTGGGCATATTTTAATGCATTGCTTTTATTATCGAATGTTTTAGTAGCGCGACTGCTACCATCTTTTTTAACTCCGAATTTTTTATTATTTGTTACATATACAATATAGTTCATAATATTACCCTAGTCTAATTTATTTGATAGTTTTTCGATTATTTCTTTACGCTTTATAATTCCAATGAAAAAGCCTCGATCATCTTCGATTGGCACAAAACTTTGGTCTAATGATAAGGTCACTAGTTCATCAAAAGTACAATTGATATTTAAAATATGATAACTACGATGCAAATTAATATCTTTAATAGTCATATTTTCATATTCTTTAATATTAAATATATCTTTATTAGTTATAAGTTCAAGTAAATCTCCTTCAGATAGTGTGCCAAAAAAATGGCCTTCACCATCGAGAATAGGCACTGTCGCGTAACGATGGTATTTAAATTTTTCTAAAGCCTGTCTTAAAGTTGTAGAAGTTAATAAATATTGGCACTTACTTTTCGGAACAATTAATTGTAATAAATTCATAGTTTCATCCTCCTAATTTTTATAGTATAAGAAACATTCCTTTTCATGGGAATTAATTATACCAACAGCTTGTAAATATGAATAAATAATAGTGCTACCCACAAATTTCATACCTCTAGATATTAAATCAAGAGATATTTTATCAGATAGCTCATTTGTTGTTAAACCTATTTCACAATATGTAGCGCCATTAGTAAAGGTACATAAATATTGATAAAAAGAACCAAATTCATTTTGTATTTGTTTAAATATTTTGGCGTTTTTAATGCTCGCTATTATTTTTCTTTTGTTTCTAACAATGCCTTTATTATTAATTAATTCATCGATTTTTGTTTGGTCATAATTTATAATTTTATTAATATCAAAATTATCATAAGCTTTTTTAAATGAGTCTCTTTTATTTAAGATACATTCCCAAGATAGACCGGCTTGAAATGATTCTAAAATTAGCATTTCTAATAAATATCTTTCATCAGTATTTAATAATCCCCATTCCTTATCATGATAAGTGACGTATAAAGGATTATTTAGATTACACCATTTACATCTATTCATAATAATTATTTCCTTGGCATTACAAAAGCACTAGTATCAATGTCTTCTAGTTCTAATAACTTAATTTTATTAAGAATTCCTCCGCCATAACCAGTTACATTGTTATTAGCGCCCATTACGCGATGACAAGGTATAATAATACATATTTGATTAGCTCCGACAGCGTGACCAACGGCCTGAGCGGACATTCTTTTAATTCCACGTTTATCAGCAATTTCTTTAGCAATTTCATTATAAGTAATAGTTTTGCCATATGGGATTTTAAACATTATTTCATTGACACTTTTTTGAAATTCAGTGGCTTTAGTAACTTTGTATTTTGGCGTAAAACTAGGGTTGATTCCGCTAAAATAAATATCTAGCCACTTTTTTGTTTCATCAAAAATTGGTAAATCTTTATATTCATTATTTATCATATGTTTCTTACTATCTTTTGAGTTATCAAACCATAAACCAGTAAGATATTCCCCATCACTTTCTAACTTTATAATTCCTAATGGAGATAGATATTCATTAAAAAAATCGCTCATAAAATCACCACCATTATTTTAACAAATTGGTGGCTATTTTGATATAAAAAATGTGACAATTTATGATTATTCTAATTTAAATCTAGATTGTTTTGCTTTTGCTTTTTAACTTCATCTTCACGCTTTTTAAATACACGTGGAAAAGTAGTAAAAATAACGATGCTTGTAATTATTCCAGCAACAAAGTCAGCGATACCTTCAGACATATAGACACCTTTAAAACCAATTGTACGTGTTAAAATAATGCATAGAGGAATAAGAATAATAACTTTTCTTAGAACTGCTAAAACAAGTGCAGATTTTGCTTGCCCTAAGGCTACGTTGATGTTTTGTAAAGTCATTTGTACAAAAAACATGATAGAACCCATTAAGAATAATGGTGTGTATTTTATTACAATATCACTAACTTCTTCACTAGCGGAGAATATTAAAGCATATATTTTTGGAAAAAATAGTGATAATGACCAAACAACAATGGCATAACAAAAAGCAATTATAGTTACATCTTTAATGCCTTCTTTTAATCTTTTGGCATTACCCGCTCCATAATTATAACTTACAAATGGTTGCATACCATAACCCATACCATTTAATGGTAATGAGATTAATTGTAAAGCACTTAGCATAATTGTAAGAGCGGCAGTATAATTAGCGTCGTCATTAGTGGCCCACTTTAAATTATTATTAAAGACAATTTGAATGGCGCATTCAGTAATAGTCATAATAAACGGCGATAATCCTAATGCTAATATTTTTAAAATACGTATTTTATCAAATTGAAAATGTTTTAAATTTATGCGAAATATACTTTTTTTAGAATGTAGATAAATAATAATCCAAACAAATGAAATAAACTGTGATATAACTGTGGCTAAACTTGCTCCATCAACGCCCATTTTAAAAACAAATATAAATAATGGATCTAAAGCAATATTAATGATCGCTCCAATTAGTATGGATAGCATGGCGATAAATGATTTACCTTGTGCGGTAATAAATGGATTAAGTCCTTGCGCTAACAAGACAAACACTGAACCTAGTCCATATATTTTTAAATAACTAGTGGCGTATTTAACTGCGCTAGTAGGACAACCAAATAGTTCAACAATATTTTGAGCAAATATATAAACAAAAACACTTATAATTATTCCTAATATAAAAAGTAAGATGAATGAAGTATTAAAAATTTTATTTGCCTCTTCTTTATCATTTTCTCCTAATTTCATTGTGGCAAGTGGAGAACCACCTAAGCCTATTAAATTAGCAAAAGCTTGAATAATAATAGTCAAAGGAAGTACTATTCCAAGTGCTGCAAGAGCATCCATCCCTGTTGATTCTATATTTGAAACATAAATACGATCAACAACGTTATATAAAAAAGTAATAAGTTGCGCAATAACTGCGGGAATGGTTAATTTAAATACTAATGGTAATATCTTTCCACTTTTTAATTCTTCTGTCGAATTCTTCATATACTTCACCTACATAATTTAAGCAACTTTTTTAAAAAAATATTGTTTGTTCTTTCATATTGATTTTTATAACTTCGTAACCAAAAGCAAGAAGTTCTTTTTTATGTTTTAAAAATGAGTGATCAATATCAAAGCCAAGAATATCTTTAATTTGTTCGAATGTTAGTTCGAATGTTTCTACTTCTTTACTTGAAAAAGTAGATGCTATATAATTCCAAAGCTTTTCATATTTACTCATAATTTGAACTCTAACTATTGATTTTAAAATAAAAAGTTCGGTTCACTTTTGGAATCGAACTAATAATTCGTATGGCAGGGGCGGCAGGAATCGAACCCGCAATAACGGTTTTGGAGACCGTTGCTATACCATTTAACTACGCCCCTAATGACTCGAGTCTAGAGACTACGAGCGACTTTGTTAACTAAGCCCATATCGACTTTGCCAGCAAAGTTTGCTTTGAAGTGCTTCATAATAGAAGGAATTGATTTGTCTTCTAATCTTCCAATTTCTTCTTTTATTTCATCTTCCGACAACATCTTAGGTAAATAAGCCTTAAGAGTGTTTTCTTGCACTTCAATTGCGCTAACACGATCAGGACGATTTACTTTGATAAATCCATCTTTTTCGTCTTGTAATTCTTTAAGAGTTTTAGAGATAATTGCTACTAAATCAGCATCAGAAATTTCTTTTCCTTGGGCCTTTAATTCAATGCTCATAAGATTATATTTATTAATTACTACAGATAATGCTGCACGTGCTTCTTTATCTTTTGCTTTTAAAGCTTCCATGCTTGCTTTCTTCAATTCATTAATTAACATAACGCTCACCCCTTAAACGCATATATAATGATAACACATTTTAATTGTTTTTCAAGAAAAATTATTATTAGTCGATGATAAAAGTAGTTTTATGCATCGAAATTGCTTATATAATACTCTAATAACTCATCATATTCTTTTTCTAATTGTTTTTGTTTTGTTTCTAATTCTTGCATTTTTTTAGAGTCCATATAGTTTTCTTCTAAAAATTGGGCGTTTTTTAATTCTTGGATTTTTGTTTCTAAGATTTCTAATTTTTCTTCGCATTTTAATTTGGATAGTCCAGAACTCTTAGTTTTAATAATTACTTTCTTTTCTTTTTTTTCTTTGACTTCGTTAGAGAAAAATAAATCTTTTAAATCTTCTTTTAAAGAGGCGTAATTGCCTTCTTCTAGATATGTTTTATGATTACTGATATAAAGTATTCTATTAGCTAAAGTATCAACAAAGTAACGGTCATGAGAAACTAATATAATTGCTCCGCCATAACTTTCTAAAGTATTAATTAAAGCCTCTTTAGCAATTAAATCAAGGTGATTAGTTGGTTCATCTAATAGCAATAAATCGTAATTGTTTAAAACTAATTTTGCTAATATGAGACGCATTTTTTCTCCACCAGATAATACTTTAACTATCTTAAAAACATCATCATCATGAAAACCGAATTTTCCCAAATGGTTACGAATTTCTTTTTCTAGCATATTTTCAAAAGAATTTTGAATATATTCAATAAGTGTGTAAGAACAATCATCTAAACTGAAATCATTTTGCGCCAAATAGCCAATATTTAATGGCCTTAAAAAATCAATAGAACCGCCTAATAATCTAATTTGATGCATAATGGTTTTTAAGATAGTAGTTTTGCCGCATCCGTTATCGCCCATAATGGCTAAATGGTCATCACTAAAAAGAGTTAAATTAACTTCATCAAATAAAGGCTTATCATAACCGAAAAGGCAATTAGTAAATAACATAATTTTTTTGCCTTTCAAACTATCTCCTTGAAAAGAAATTTTTAAACTATTTTTTGCCTCATAAGGTTTATCAATTATTTTCATGTGCTCTAGTTTTTTTTCACGATCTTTAGCGCGTGCTACAAAGCGAGGTTTAGGTTTAAAATATTCAATAAATCTTTTGAGCTTTTCGATTTCTTTTTGTTGTGAATTATAGTTTTTAAGTTGAAGTTCGTATCTTAATTTCTTTTCATTTAAATATTGATCGTAATTGCCTTTATAAATATTTAATTCTTTGTTCTCAATTTCAAAAATTCTATTAGCTAAACTATTAATAAAATATCGGTCGTGAGATACAAACAATATAGTACCAGGGTAGTTTTTCAAATAATCTTCTAACCAGTCAATTGTGGATATGTCTAAGTGATTAGTTGGTTCATCAAGTATTAATAAATCTGGTTTTATAAGTAACAATTTGGCAAATGCCATTTTAGTTCTTTCTCCACCAGAAAAAGATGATATTTTGCGATTAAAATCTTCTTTTTTAAAGCCAAATTTTAATAAAATCATTTCAATCAAATAATGATAGTCATATCCGCCATGTGCTTCAAAATAATTTAGTTTTTTAGCATATTCATTGTGAAGATTTTCGTTATTTGGCTCTAAAGCTATTTTATTAGCTAATAATTCTAGTTCTTTTTCTCTTTTTATTTGATCTTTAAATACATCAATAGCTTCATCATAAAGAGTGTTATTTGCATCATTAATTACTTTTTGTGATAAATAACCCACCACAATGTTTTTGGGTATTGATATTTCTCCTGGTTGTTCATTAGCCGGATTAGTGGATATTGATTCTTCACCAATTATCATTTTAATTAATGTCGATTTTCCGCATCCATTAGGCCCAACAATAGCAACACGTTCCTTTTCGTTCACACTAAAATTAAGACCTTTAAAAATAAGTTCTGAGCCAAAATATTTAGTGATATTGCTTCCTTGTATAACAGCCATAATTATAAATGAAAACGTTTCTTAAATTCTTCAGTGGTATCTTTAAAATGAAAAACAAACATAGCAATAAGAATAATAATACCAGTTCCTAAGACCGCAAGTGCCATCCATTTAACATAAAAGAATAACCCTAATTGATAAAATAAGAAATATAACCCTTCTAAAATTGATAAGAATAATAAATACATAATTGAGTCACAATAAAACTCATTTTTAATTGTTGCTAAAACAAACATTCCTATGGAAGTAACTATTAATAATGAAGGTAAAGCATAGTTTAATGACCACATGGTTTCTCGATTAACACGAGATACTAAGCAAACACATAATTCTACTAAAATAACCATCGCCATAGTGGATAATGATTCGGAGAATATTTTCGTAGGAATATTTCCGTGATATAAAATTACGTAGCGGACGGAAAGCCAAATATATGGCACACCCATAGCAACAAGAACGCACCAATATAATGGGTTTTCACTATTGATGGTATAAATATTTACAATAATGGAAGCGATGATTGCTACAATGGAGACAAAAAGAAGTATTTTTGTTACCAAAGACATTTTTTCTTTGATTTTTTTCTTTGGATAAGGTTGATAATTCATTGGTTTATTATCATCCTCAAGTATTTTGTAACATAATGGACATTTTTTTCTTTCGTTGTTAATAGCAACATGACAATGTGGACAATATTTCATATTATTCCACCTCCAAATCATTAGTCTCTACAGTTACTTTTATACCAAGACTAGCCATATTAGAAGCGATTTGCTGGATAACATCGCGGTCAACAAACTTACTAGCATATGAGAATACAAAAGTATTATTAACCGATACAGCACCCATGTTGACTGGAGATAATTTACTTACTCCAATCATAAATTCAAATCTTTCAATAAACGGAGACATATCTTCTGGTATTGTTAATTTTCCTAAATTAGAAAAACTAACGGTATTTGAATCTTGACCATGCATTTTATAAGCAATACGCATGATAAAATTTTTGATTGGTAATGGTAGTATTTTGACTAAAAAATTCTTTTCGATATTAACATTAGATACGAGTTGACGCATAAGTAAATCACGATTCACTTTACTTAGGGTATCTTTAACATAGTCAACAACATTTTCGAATGTCAATGATTTATTTCTAAATTCACCAGTTGTACGTGTATAAAGCATAAAATTACGCATGGAATGTGAATTAAAATATTTACGTGCATTTATTGGTAAAAATAATCTTAAATTATGTTTAGGCGTTTTTTTATCTTTAAAATAAACATTGTAAAGAGAATAAAGAATTACTGCGCCCATTAATCCTGTAATAGTAGCATCATATTTATGGGCTACTTGTTTTAAATTATCAACCTCAGCGATTAATTGAACTAAACCAGTCCAGTTATCTTTATAATGTTTGCCTTTTATTTGAAATGCTCTTGGTTCTTTGTCAGGTGCTTTTACTTTAGATTCATAATTCTCGTTAAAATCATCTAATGTTTCAGCAGATAACTTTTCAACTTCGTCAGTTTGTACGCTACCATCATTTTTAATATCTTTACCAGTATGAATTAAATAATAATAAACTATTGTTTTTAAAAATTCACTAGCGCCAGTTCCATCAGTTAGGGCATGGAACATTTCAAGAGAAATGCGTCTACCAAAATAAGAAACTGTAAACATAAACCCATTATGTGTATGGATATGAACGGAATTAAATAGATATGGATCTTCTTCTTCGATTATTGGTGTATTGTAGTTGTGTTCTAAATAATACCAAAAAGCCCCACGCTTTAATTTTACGCATAATGATGGGAATCTTTTCAAAGCATCAATAGTTGCTTTTTTTAAAATATTAGGGTCAATATTTTCTTTTAGCAAAGCGGATAGGCGATAACTATTAGTATCACTACGTTTATAGACAGCAGGGAAAATCTTTGCTGCATTATCCAATGTGTACCATTCATTTGCCATAAGAATCAACCTCTTTTCAAAACGTATGATTATTATAACACATTATCAATAAATCACAATGAAAAAAAGACCTATAAGGTCTTTCATTATTAATTATCTAATTGTAACTTGAGACGAACAAAATCAACAATCTTGTCACGGTCAATTTTGTATGCTAGCGAAAGTTCGTCAAAAAGCATTTTATGAGCTTTATCAAACATTACACTATCGGTAAGACAAAACTTTGCATTAGTGCATAATTTAGCTTTTTTAAGTAAATATAGTTTGTAACACATATACGCTATTTCTTTTAAATCACCAGATGATAATTTTTTATGAAATGAGTCTCGACGTTCTTTGGTATCATCAATAATAGTCCTATCAATACTATTCATATAAGTAACTAACTCATCAGCTTGATCTTTAGTTAGAACTTCGCGCAAAAAGTCTTTTTCTTTACTAATTGGGACAAAAATAGACATGCTTTCATCAAAATTTGGTATTAATTTATAATAGTCATTGCCGCTAATTTGTAAAATTTCTTTAATTGTGCAAATACCATGAGCTTTGTGAACCATTATTTTGCCAACTTCTAGCATCATAAAACCCCCTTTGATACTTATATTTTATCAAAAACTTTTAAAAAAAGTAAGCATAAAAAAGGTAAAAAATTATATTTTAAGTTTTTTAAATAAAAGGTCCAATAAATGTCAAAAAATGTTCGACAAATGTTAACGGCAAATATTAATTTATACAATAAATTAGAGCAAAAAAAAGATACTTTGTTATTATTTTAACATATTCTTAAAAATGACCTAATTCTTGTTTTTTTTCGTAATAAGATGATTATGACTAAAAAATAAAATGATGGTGCTTTCACAAACTATTAAAATTGGCTTTCTGCATATGCTCGATTGCATTTTATGGCATCAATAGCTAAGACAATCATCAAAACACGTAAAGCATCATTACTATTTTTAATATCTAAAACATATGTATCTGTAAAATTAAACAATTGCTTATTAATATATGCAATTACTTGGTTGTTAGAATTAACAATACTATAATCCCACTCCCAAATATTTCCAGTAACTGTCCAATCTGAACAAGTCAAAGAAAATTTTGGCCTAAACCAAGAAAATTCTTTAATAATTTCACCTACTTCATTACCATTTTCAAACATGGTAAAGTGAGGAAGGAATCTAAATATTTGTTCCTTTAGTGTTCCAATATGTACATTATTTTGATTATAAATGTGAAATAAATGTCCCCAAGATAGTTGCCCTTGAACATGAAAAAACACATTGCCTGCTTCATCATAAATATTGTAAGAATCAAACCAAGAGAAGAACTTTTGTTTAAATAATAATTTCATATTTTTATTTTAAATAGTTTAATATTTCGTTTGTATCAACCACTCTACTATCGTAGCAGCGAGAAAAATAATCTAATCCATCTTCTTGCTTACCAATTAAGAATGTGGCACAGGCATCAGCTGGAACAATTGTTTTATAGTTGAGAAAATAAGCACCAGCAAGTGTTTGAAGAACACATATATTTGTATCTGCTCCAAAGGCAATTAAAGTGTCTACTCCCAATTCTCTTAATAACAAATCTAAATCCGTTTGAAAAAATCCGTTGTAGCGGCGTTTTGGAATAATAAAATCTTTCTTGGTAACATTGAAAATGTCAAGCGGTTTTGCAGCTTCGCTATCTTTTATACCATGTTCTCCCCATAATTCAAGTTCTTTATCAACTCCAGGAATGTGAGCATCGCAAGAAAAGATAATCGGAATATTCTTTTCTCTAGCTTTGTTAATGATTTTATTGGAATTTTTAACTGCTTCATCTAATACCGGAATATTACCTTGTGATCCACCTAATAAATCAATTACTAGAATTGCACATTTTTTTAAATCTACTTCTTTGCTTGTTTGCCATTTGGTATTTTGGTGTTTAGGTATATACATAATAATTAGCTCCTTTATTTATACACATATTTTATATTAAAAGTATTGAAAAGTTAACAAGAGTTTCTTGATATGATGAAAAAATTAAATTATCATTACATTGTGATTAAAATAAATACAAGGCAAATAAAAAGGTAATTGATAACCCTATCGTTGACAGCGCCAAAGTTATAATTACCATTCAAATAAAGAAGTCAAAATAAAGGCTTCTTTTCCAGGAGCCGCTAGGCGGTTCCTGGTTTCTATCATTATTTTATCACAAATACTAATTTTGTCAAAATGAGGAGGTAAAACAAATGACATCATTATTTGAAACTAAAAACGGATCATTTGAAATTAAAGAAAATCAAAAATCATGGACAATTAAAAAAAATCATTGATTCAGATAAATTTGCAATTATTATTAAATGTTCCAAAGAAGATTTTAAGACTTTGGATGAATTTAAAGAATTTATTTTAAAATCATTATAGGAGGTTAACACCATGCAAGAAGATAAATACGCAGCTCAAAAAAGATATCATGAAAAAATCGGTATGACTGGTTTTTACTTACATCTATCGCCAAAGACTGAACAAGATATAATTGATATGCTTAACTCAGTATCAAACAAAGCCGGTTATATCAAGCGTTTAATTAGAGAAGATATTGCAAAAAAATCTAAATAACACATTTTTTCGATTCTAATTTGTAAGCGTCAAAGATTGACCGAATGAATCTTATTTTGATAAAGGGAATCGATTTT
>ERZ1106943.1513-NODE-1513-length-23388-cov-9.005314_pt1 | contig 23388 bp, 22 predicted proteins | sample MGYA00403671_ERZ1106943 | MGnify/ENA primary metagenome ERZ1106943 (study PRJEB35170, sample SAMEA104062427) | human gut metagenome | biome: human gut; feature: human-associated habitat; material: faeces | place: Denmark | collected 2012-06-14 ...
TTGCAGGCTCCGAAAAGCCTTGTATTTACAGTGTTCCTAATAGGAAGTAATCATATTGTATACGAACTATATCTCCGACTCTTAGTTCATTAACTTGTGATGCTGTAAGCCTTACCCAAAGACCGTTATTTCCATTGCTGGGATTTACATTTGTACCTGTCACCGCATGCATAACAAAATTTGCAAATCCCCAGCATTGCTTACCATTGTATCTGTATGTAATTCCACACGATTTAGTATGAGCCATGTAACCTGTAGTCTGCAACGAAGAATCATTACGTTCCGGCGACCAATACATGCCGTTTCTGTAGTTATACTTATCAAGTACCGCCTGTATACTCTGAGTTGTGATAGCACCACTTGGAGTAGGGGTTGACCCACCAGCCTTAGCCGCCGACCATAACTGGCTCTTGTTACCGGAGCTGTAATTTGCTAAAGCAACATTACTCGAATTCGAAGTACCTGTAGCGGTAAGCACAAGATTTTTATTCGCCGCACTTCTTATAATGTATGCCGAAGATGATGAGTTGTACTCCATTACCCACGCCTGAGTGCTGTTACCGCTTTTAGTCCATATATTGACATTTGAACCGTTTGAAGCCGAAGTTCCATAAACATTCAGTGCGCATGAGGGCGCACATTTCGGTTCAAGAACATAGTTTGAACCGCTTTTTATAAACCTGAACTCCTGTCCTGTAGTTCCGTCAGTTTCATATACAGTTACATTTGTATTACTTGTACTGTAACTTCCACGAACATTCAGCATTTTTCCTGCATATAAATTTTTCAAAGTATAATATTCATCGGTAGATATTTCCGCAGCACTCGCCGTCAAACTCGTACTCTCCCTCACCGCAGGAAGATTATCCCCGAGCGGTGTTGCAACGGCTGTCAGCATCATAACCGCCGACAATACTGCCGCACCCAGTCTTTTTACACTTTTAATCATAATTTTCCTCCTTAAGCGACTGTATACAGTTGTAAAATAACCGCAATCTTCTTATTTGATAATACCTTATATTTTTCCCTCTTTCAACCTGTCAGGCAAAATCAACTTTCATAACGACAAAAAACGCACACAAATTCCGATTACTATACATTGTAACAGATAATATAAAAAGGCACAGTCCGCCCTCGCAAACTATGCCTTAATTACCGTAATTGATTTTTCGCAGAGATTTTGTGCATCGCTCAAAAGAGCGCTTTCCAAAAGCCCTCCTATACACAAATTGTAATTCATCACCTTGCACATATTTTTCTCCGCAAATATTCACTATAAATGTTTTTATTGATTTTATTTAAGTATATCACCGTGAACATTATCTGTCAAGCATTGACTGCGAATTATCTGATTATCCGTTTATATCTTAGAAAAAAATCACCGCCGGAGCCTCCCCCGACGGCGAAAAAATATAGTTTAAAACTTACTCAACCGTTTTAACCTTAACGCTTGCATACTCGCTGAACTCGGTCGTACTGCCGTCTTTCGACCTCACTTCCCGCCGAACACAAAAACCGCCAATATAATAATTGCAAGCGAACCGATACATATTATCCAGTTTCTGTTATATGTCCGATTCATCTTCTTTTCGTGTTCCATGCGCTCAAGACGCTTTTTCAGCTTGTAATCGGGTTCACGTTTCATACTTTACTCCTTTCGTTTCACGTTTATGAGCCAAGTTCCTTTTCCTCTCGATTGCCATCTCGATCCACGCCTCATTTTCCTGCTCTATAACGGTTTTCCCGCCTTGCTTCGCCGCCTCTCATACGACTTTCTGCAAATCGAAATAATCATCGTAATCGCTTATTTTACTCCAACTATTTCCTTTGTAATAAAACGTATCTGCTGAGCAGGTTACTCCTTCCGCCTTTAAATTCCACAGCTTCTGCAATATATAACTGTCAATCGGGGCGTGAAGCCGATTCTCTTTCATGTCATTCGGCAAAGCCCCAAGCAGCCATAAATATTTGAGCGCCATATTGAGCCATTTCTGCGCATTTCCGTATGTAAAGATGCTTTTATTGCTGTTTACTTCATCATAACATTCTATAATTTTCTCGCAAGTTTTTTTGTGCCATGTGTCAAAACTTTCCTGCGTCGAACGATTGACTTTTATATTGTAAATTTCTCCCATTATCAATTTCGTTGCATTACAATAAGCTAAATATGATTCATCGGATAACTCTTTACTTATCAAAGTATTATAAGCACCCATCATAGTCGCATCGTTATATGCCTTTTTAATTATATTCTGTATTAAGTCATTATGATTGTTTTCGCATTCTTTCGTCTTAAAATATGTAAATATAAAAAATTCTCTTAATGCCTTGCTCTGCTTGTCGAACTGTTCGTTACTCATAAACTCCTTTGAATTTCCACATAATTACATTCAGACTTCAACATTTTTTTGCTTACAGTTTATTACTTTTATTGCAATATTCGGATAAAATCAGCGTTATAATTCATCGAAATTCATCACTTGTCGCTCAAGGTGTGATTTCTCACTTTTTCCTGATTATATCTATGATCTGCGTCATCGGATCCTCGTTGTTGGATCCTATTATTACATCAGCTGATGATTTTACCTCGTCGTGCGCATTACTTACAGCAACTCCCAGATCGGCACTGCGTACCATTTCTGCGTCATTCGGATAATCTCCTGCCGCCACAGTGAACCTGTCCTCGCTTCCCGTCACCCTCAGAAGCTGCTTATATCCATAAGCCTTGCTCACGCCCTCGGGCAGAAGCTCGTAGAAGAACGGCGCAGACAGTACCCTGTTTGTCCCCTCGGCACAATGCTCATCTATGAACCTCGCAAGCTCGGGCATCTTGTCCTCAGGGTAGGCAAACAGCACCTTAAGCCAGCCCTCATGCGGTATATCGTCAAGGCTGCATACATCTCCGTGTACGTTCTCAAGCGCCATGTGAGCCCTCTCAACATCGTTCAGTGCCGGCACATATACCGTGTGCTTGTGAAGCACCTCTATGCCCACATCGGGGAACCTGTCCATGACCAGCTTTATGTAATCTCCGGCTTTCTGCGTAACCTCGCTCTGCCACAGGAATTCGTCCTTGTCAAAGTCGTACACCGCCGACCCGTTGAAGATGACCGCAGGTATCCTCAGCTTCAGCTTTTCCGCAACCGGCCGTGCCATTGAATAGCCTCTGCCGGTAGCTATCGTGAACATTCCGCCCTTGTCGCAGAATTCGTTTATCGATTCCATATCCCTTTGAGAGATCTCTTTCTTATCGTCAAGGAGCGTGCCGTCAAGATCGCTCATTATTATCACATTTTTGAAGTCCATAGTTTCTTTCCTTTGTTCAAGCCGTTTATATCTCTGTCTTTTGAGTTTCAAGGTTTGCGAGCAGCTTTTTGAAGTAGTCGGGCAGCTCGCTGTCAAATTCCATATACCGCCCGTCAGGGTGGATGAATCCTATCTTTTTTGCGTGCAGGCACTGACCGCATAGCCACTTCGGACTGCCGTTTCCGTACACCTCGTCGCCCGTCACCGGATGACCGATATATGCCATATGCACCCTTATCTGATGCGTCCTTCCCGTTTCAAGACGCAGCCTTACAAGCGTATTGTTCCTGTAAGTCTGCTCGACAAAATAGTGGGTTACCGCCTCCCTTGAATTCTCGGTCGTAACGCACATCTTCTTGCGGTCGGTCTTGTGTCTGCCTATCGGCGCATCGACCGTCCCGTCCTCTTTTATAACGCCCTGAACGACCGCCATATATTCCCTTGTAAAGCTGTGTACCTTTATCTGTTCGGCAAGTATATTGTGTGCGGTATCGTTCTTTGCTACGATAAGAAGTCCGCTCGTATCCCTGTCTATCCTGTGGACGATACCGGGTCTTATAACCCCGTTTATCCCCGACAGGCTGTCGCCGCAGTGGTACATAAGCGCATTTACAAGCGTTCCGCTGTAGTGACCCGGCGCAGGATGCACCACCATTCCTTTAGGCTTGTTCACTACCAGCAGGTCGCCGTCCTCATAGACTATATCGAGCGGTATGTTTTCGGGCAGAATATCCGCAGGCTGAGCCTCCGGCACTTCAAGCGTCACTGTATCTCCCGTTTTGAGTTTCTGATTCTTGGCGGCAATTTTCCCGTTTACAAGACAGCAGCCCTGCTCAATAAGAGCGGCGGCTGCTGATCTGGTTATTCCCGTATCCTGCAATGCAAGAAACTTGTCTGTTCTTTCGCCGCCTGTTTTACAGGTAAATTCGTAATGCAACATTACCCTCCATAGCGGTGTTATTTATCTTCGTTTGTTGATTTCTCTATTTCCCCGGCTGCTGTACTTTTCTTTGCCGAGCGTTTGTTCTTCTGCTCTTTTATCTCGTCTGCTACAACAAAAAGCAGTAATCCAAGCGCTCCGAGAACGGCGCATATATCCGCAACATTGAACACGGCGAAGTTGATTATCCTTACATCAATAAAATCAACTACCTCGCCTCTTATCACTCTGTCGATAAGGTTGCCGATACCGCCTGCCACTATAAGTGACATGGACCATATATACGTCGGCTTCTTCACTCTTTTTGAAAGCATCAGATACAGCATAACAACGATAACCACAGCCGTAAACAGTATGAGAAACAGCTGTTTTCCCTCAAGGATACTGAAAGCGGCTCCGGGATTTCTCTCGTAGGTGATATTCAGTACATTTGTATCTCCGAATGATATTATCGGTATCGACTGGTGAAGCTGCATATTACTGTCAATCAGTATCTTTGTCAGCTGGTCAAGCCCGATAAGTCCTGCGGCTGCCGCAAGAGCGATATATAGCATTAATTCCGATTCCTTTCGTTGTCCGGTATTTTTCTGACGTTATTTCAGTTATTATAATTACTTGTTCTTTCCGAACTCAAGCTCGGATGTGGGAGCGTTCTTTTCTTCCTTCTCGTTTTTAAGGCTGAAAAGCACAGATTCACCCGTTACCTTTTCTTCCGCCTTCTTTTCTGGAGCAGGTGCAGGCTTAGCTTCGGAAGCGGGCTTTGCCGGAGCAGGTGCAGGCTTTGCTTCAGGCGCAGGCTTTGCCGGAGCAGGTGCAGGCTTAGCTTCGGGCGCAGGCTTCTTTGCAAATGCGCTGTCCTCAGGCTTTCTCGCCTCAACTTCCTTAACGGTATTTATCACGAACTCATTCTCGCAAGCCTTGGGCATAGCCTTTATATTCTCAATATGTGCGCTGTATGCGGCAAGAATCTTGTTTGTATAGTCCTGCACTTCTTTTCTTGTTCTCTGGAGAACGATCTGCTCTCTTTCGGTCTGCTGCATCATCATTGTATGGATCTCGGCAGCCTTTGCGTTGGCATCGTCAACGGTCTGCTTAGCTTTTGCGTTTGCTTCGGCAAGATTCTTCTCACCGAGCTCCTTCTTCTTTGCCGCAAGAGCGTCCGCATCCTTGATAGTCTTTTCAGCCTTTTCCTGAGCGTCTTTTCTTATCTTTTCGGCATCTTCCTTAGCCTCGTTCACTACAGCTATACCCTGCTTTTTCGCAATGAGCAGAGCATCTCTCAGAGCGTCCTCATCCTTACGGTACTCTCTTATTTTTTCCGCAAGAACCTCCAGCTTCTTTTCAAGCTCCTCGTTTTCATTCTGCAGCTTCTTATATTCGATAGATACGTCCTTTAAGAAAGTATCTACCTCGGCGGCATCGTAACCGCCACGCTTAACCGTATCAAATTCTTTGGATACTATATCTTTAGCATTCACGGGAAAGTCCTCCTAAATGTACTCTAAATATATTTTTTAAATATATTTTTTAACCGTAATATGTATATTACCTTTTCTGCCTGTTTCACCGATACACTGCAATATGAACTTGCCTTTTCCTCTGACGGAAAACACATCGCCCTCGCTTAGCTGCTTTGACACATCGGTACATACCGTGCCGTTCAGCGTCACAAGCTGTGGCGTAATATATTTTTCCACAGCACCTGTTCTTGACGTACAGGCAACGCATCTGACAATATTGTCAAGGCGCATTGACGCTACCGAAAACCGCAGCTCCTCATATTTTCTTGCGGGCAAAGTAAAACCTGCCGCAATGCCCGTCTGCACCTGCACTCCGACCCTGCCTATTTTCGTTATACTGTCTGAAATAAGCGGTGCTACCTTTTCGTAGACAAACACTGCCGCCTTCCCGTCGGTAACGAAAATATCCCCGACAGTGTCACGCTCAATACCGAGCGCCATAAGCGAGCCCAGCACATCTCTGTGGGTCACACTGTCCTCTTTTCTGAAGGTGAACGTCACCGCTTTTATCGGGAACTGTTCAGCCGTGTTTTCATCGGACACAACGGCATAGGTTGCATCGGAAATCGCACTGCCATCAAAATAATATGACGGGAAAAGTCCAAGACAGCATCTGAGCGGATCTGCATTTCCTGCGCCTGCACAAAGCAATGCCGTAAGCCCTTTCGGGATACCGACAGCTTTTATCTGTGCAAGTTCGCTTTCGGACAGGAAACGGGTAAAATACGGGCGGGATCTGTCAAGGCAGTCCCTCGCCGCATTTTGTATATCTTTGACAAGTTCACGGTCTGCCATATCAGTCCAGATCGTCGAAAATATCCTCGCCCGAAATGCTGCTGATTTCGTCTATGAATTCGCCTGAAATATCAACGTTATAAGGTGCGAGAACGTATGTTGTATCTGCGATCCTCTTTATCTCGCCGCCCGTTATGTAGCTTACACCGCCTAAGAAGTCGATGATACGGGTAGCTATATCCTTATTTGTGTTGTTGAGCATAAGGATAACCGTTGTCTTGTTCTTGTAAAGCTCTGCTATCTCGGCTGTATCGGACAGCTTCTTGGGTCTGTTTACAACAAGGTGCAGAGTTGTGCTTGCATTATAAGTGTATATCTTATTTGCGTTTGATGCCTGTGACGAGCTGCGTGAAGGAGCCTCCTGCACAGGTTCTTCCTTTGCGGATTCAAGCTCGTTTGAGTAGCTCTCATCGTCATCCGATCCGCCCCATCTTCTGATTGAATTTTTAAGTCCTTCTAATGCGCTCATTGTTTGTTCCTCCGTTTTTATATTTTCGAATAATTTCTGTAGCCGAAAAGACCGCTGCCTATCCTGACTAACGTTGAGCCGTACTTTACGGCTGTTGCATAATCGCCCGACATACCCATTGACAGCGTATCCATGCCGGACAGAAAAGAATATTTCTGCTTTGAATTTTCAAAAAGCTCCTGCATTGACGCAAAATACTTTTCATCGCAATTCACAGGCGGAATGGTCATAAGCCCTCTTATCCTGACGTTTTCAAGCCCGGATACAGCTTTTGCCGTTTCGATAAGCTCAGATGGTGCAATACCGCCCTTTGACTCCTCGCCGCCTATATTGATCTCAAGGAGTATGTCCTTTACAAGTCCGTGACTTCCTGCTCTGCGGTCTATCTCAGCCGCAAGCTCGACACTGTCGACCGAATGTATCATACTCACCTTATCAATTATATACTTTACTTTGTTTTTTTGCAAGCCCCCGATGAAGTGAATTTCGGATTTTTCCGAATAATTTTCGTATTTTCCGAGAAATTCCTGTACTCTGTTTTCACCAAGCAGGTCTATGCCAAGACTTTCGGCATAATTTATCTTTTCGCAGGGTACTGTTTTTGTGACCGCCATAATGCGAACCGTATCACATCGTCCTGCTTTATCCATAGCTTCGGCTATATTCTGTTTTATAGCCGTATAATTTAGCTTTATATCCTCAAGCGTTGTTTCTTCGGCGGATTTAGAGATTCTTTCCGTCATAAAGATCCTTCCCTTCAACTATAACATCATCGTAAAGCGACAGATAGCCCGGTTGTCCCGAAGTATCACGGACAATGACATAATCCTCGCTTGAATATATGCGGTCTACCTGTACGAAGTAAGCCTGAGAGCCTTTTTTCACATAGACTCCGATGTTGTTTTCCTTGTCAAAATGGATAGCGGACGAAGCTATGCGTATACCGTTATAGCTGTCTACAAGCAGCTTGAACCTGCCGACTCTTGACGAGGCGATAACCGAATTCAGATCATCTGCAGAGAATATCGCAACATAATCGTTATCGTACTTTTCGACATTTTCGACCTTTGCGGTTATCTCCATCTGGTCTGCGCCGAGTATCAGCCGTACATTTGTATTTTCCGTAAGGACAGCCGCCTGACCTTCTGTAAAGGTCGCCGCCAGCTTCCACTTATAATCGTCTATCATCTTGCCGATTATGTCGCCGGAAGCTGTTGTAAGCTCAGGTGTCTTTACCGTTTCGGAAATCTCCGCAGGTGTTATACTGTCGATGTTATCGTATGTTATCTTGCTCTCGTACCCGTCGATGCTGCTTACGAAATAGCCTGTTTCATCAGCCGTGACCTGAACGGGCGAAGCCGAGATCCTGCCCTCAAGCGTCTTTATCTTTGAGTTGAGCGACGAAATCACCGATGAATAATCATTCACCTTGCCCTTGACCATATCACGCTTGCTCTGCAGGTTTAGCATTTCGTATTTAAGCTGTGAAACGGCGGTATAATCGCCGTTGTTTATAGCTGTTATCAGCTTGCTGTGCTTTTCGGTTATCAGCTTGTCAAAAGCCTCTATCTGAGAATTATCCGTACCGACAAGGCTCTGTGCGTCTGTCAGGGTGTCTATCCTCGTTTTCAGCTTATTTATATCCGCAGTAAGCGATATATCAGCCGCCGAGCCGTAAGCATTGGCTATAACGCTGTTCTTGCCGACCTTTGAGCCATCCTCATGCTCATACTGTATCGTGCCGTTTATCTTACGGCTGACGGTATGCTCGTTTCGTGCGAACACCCCGTAAAACTCGATAGTATCCTGAGAATCGTACTTCAACGCCACCTCTGTTTTATAGGAGTGGTCGTTTCCCGCAAAAAACTGACCTGCGATGGTCAGGAGCAGGAATACGGCAAGAACCACCGTTACGAGCTTTGTTGTTAACGTCCTGTCCATATATCCTTATTCTTTTACGTCTTCGCTGTCCGTCCTGTCGAATGCGTCAAGGATGGATACAGCTCTGAGAGGTGTTATTGTCGAGATAGCGTGCTTGTATATCAGGTTCTGCTTTCCGTCTGTATCAAGGATGACAGTGTAATTGTCAAAGCCTCTTACAAGTCCCTTGAACTGAAAGCCGTTTGTAATGTAGATAGTTACAGGTATCTTCTCTTTTCTCGCCTGATTTAAAAATACGTCCTGTAAATTAAGTTCCTTTGCCATTTTGATTACGTCCTTTCTTTTCTCCGCTTTTTTGCGGAACATAAAATAAAATAAAATCATAACTGTTTTTGTGACAAATCACAGCTACAGATAGCTTAACTTATATTGTAACACATATTGATTGAAAATTCCATAGCTTTATGGCAGTTTGGGGAGATTTTTTCGACAAGTGAGAATTTCACTTGCTTTTGTTTCTTACACTGCCGATATAATCTATTGCCTCGTCAACAATCTGCGAAAAGTTCTTTCCTCCGTCAGCCTTGATATAATGGATTCTTTCGTCACGGCGGAACCATGTAAGCTGACGCTTTGCGTATTTTCTGGTTTCCTGCTTCAGCCGCTCTACGCAAGGTGTAAGAGGGCTTTCGCCTTTAAGATACGGCATAAGCTCCTTATAGCCTATCGCCTGCGCCGCCGTAGGATAATCAGACTGTTTCATAAACTGCCTTGCCTCGTCTATAAGCCCTTCGGCAAGCATTATGTCAACACGTCTGTTTATGCGGTCGTACAGCGTTTCCCTGTCATAGTCAAGCTGTATCATACACGGCTCATACGGCGAAGGGGCAAGCCTTGAAAGGCGCTGTTGTTCGCTCATTGTCTTTCCCGTAGTCTTGTAGACCTCAAGCGCTCTTATTATCCTGTTGAGATTGTTCTCGTGAAGTTTTTCCGCCGTTTCGGGATCGGTTTCACGGAGCATTCCGAGCAGAAAGCCGTTGCCCTTTTCCTGCGCCAGCTTACGCAGTTCGTCACGGTATGCGTAGTCGCACTCGGTTTCCTCAAAGCTGAGATTGTCGATAAGAGAGCTTATATAAAGTCCTGTGCCGCCGGTTATTATCGGTAGCTTTCCTCTTGCCGCTATATCTGCGATAATACCGTGTGCCGCCTTAACATAGTCGGCTACCGAAAAACTGTCGTGAGGGTCGAGAAAATCCATAAGGTAATGCGGTATACCCTGCTTTTCCTCATCTGTGGGCTTTGCGGTGGCTATGTTCATACCTCTGTATATCTGCATTGAATCGGCTGAGATTATCTCGCCGGAAAGCCTTTTTGCAAGCTCGACCGAAAGAGCGGTCTTGCCGGAAGCGGTAGGTCCGCATACCACTACGATAAACTGTTTATCCATAACTCAACTCCTGTTGAAGAAGTGTTCTATCCTGTATTTTGAAAGCGAGGTCATAACCGGCCTGCCGTGCGGACAAAAACGTATTGTCCTGTCATTCATCACTCTGTCGGCAAGCGCCTGCAATTCGAGAATATCCGTATCATCGTGCGCCTTTATCGCCGATTTGCAAGCCATCGTATGAAGCATATCGTCAAAGAGAGCGCCTTTCTGGTCGGTGGCAGTATTCATAAGCCGTTGTGCTACATCGGCTACTATTTCCTGCGGCGAGCATTTCACTACGGACGGCATTGCAGTTATCTGCACTGTGCTGTCATCGCAGAAAACAAGCTCTATACCGCTTTGCTCCACATATTCGTAATATTCGTGCAGTGCCTCGTATTCTTCGGGCGACAGCTTAAGCTCGGTTTTGTCGATAAGAAGCTGTGAGGTGGTGATAAACTCCTCTTTCAGCTTTTCAAACCTTATGCGTTCGTGGGCGGCGTGCTTGTCGATTATTATAAGCTCCTCGCCCGCCTCGCACAGTATATAGGTCTTTAAAAATTCTCCGATAACACGAACACTTGTTTTTTCGGGCTTCGGCTCGTCTATCCTTTCAACCGTTACCGGCTTTGCGTTTATAAATCTGAAGCCTTCGTCAGTTTGCGGTGCTGTTACGGGAATATCGTCCGTATCATCGTCAACGGTGACAACAACACTGCTGCTTACCGCCTTATATGACGGGATGTGCGGCTCTTTTGGCAAAGGTATTTCGTCAATAGCTTCACCTGTATTTTTTTCGGGCTTTGCACTGTAGTCCGAGCGTGTGCTGTGAAGTGAAACGGACTTTATTGTGCTGTCACCGTATATTTTTTCGGCTTTTACCGTTTCGGTCGGTTCTTCGGGCTTTATATCAACGACCGGACGTTCCTCAGACAAAAGCGGAAGCGTTACGGGGATATGTGCGAGCGTCTGCTGTTCACGCTTTATTATTTCGGGGTTGTGCCTGAAATAATCGTCTGCGTTATCGTATTTCTTCGGTTTTTCAAGTTCTATCTGCCGTTTATCGTCTGCGGCGTTCACCAGTGCGTTCTTTACCGCAAAATACACCGCATCGAACACAGGCTTTTCATAAGCGAAGCGTATCTCGGTCTTTGCCGGGTGTACGTTTACATCGACAGTTTCGGGAGAAAGCGATATGTTCAGTATGCAGGCAGGGAATTTTCCGACCATCATACTGTTGCGGTATGCCTCCTCAAGCGCCGCCATACAGGTGGTGCTTTTTATATATCTTGTGTTCACGAAAAACGTCTGCATACTTCTGCTGTTACGGCAGAAAAGCGGAGATGAAACATAACCGCTTACATCTATGCCGTTAAGCGAAAAGTCAACGGGAATAAGGCTGTCGGCAAACTGTCTGCCAAATACCGCCTTTGCCGCAGATAAGAGCGAACCATCACCCGATGTCATTCTGACGCTTTTGTTATCTCTTATGAATCTGAAGGAAATATCGGGGTGGGAAAGGGCAAGTCTGTCGACCGTCGCCGCTATGAAATTGCCCTCGGATATGTCTTTTTTGAGGAATTTAAGTCGTGCGGGAGTGTTGTAGAAAAGCTCCTTTATCACGATAGTCGTGCCAACGGGACAGCCGCAGGATTCGTGCTCCTTTTCCTCGCCGCCTTCGATAATGTAACGTCCGCCGAGTTCATCGCCGTCCTGCCGTGACATCATCTCTATCTTTGCGACCGCCGCAACGGACGCTAACGCTTCTCCTCTGAAGCCCATCGTCATAATGCCAGTAAGGTCGTTGCCTGTGCGAATCTTGCTTGTGGCGTGACGGAGAAAAGCTGTCGGCATCTGATCGTAAGCTATGCCGCAACCGTCGTCCGTTATACGCATATAGCTGATACCGCCGTGCTTTATCTCAACGGTGATATGCCGTGCGCCTGCGTCTATTGAATTTTCCACAAGCTCCTTTATTACGGAGGACGGGCGTTCTATGACCTCGCCTGCCGCAATAAGCTCCGCTACGCTTTTATCAAGCAGTCTGATTTCGGGCATTGATTTTCCTTTTCTTTATAACATTGCTTTTAGTTCTTCGAGCTTTGCGTAAGCCTCTCTCGGCGTCATATCGTCAAGGTCGAGGTTTTTTATCTCGGCTATGACATTCTGCCTGCCTGTTGCCTCAAAGTCAATCTGACTTTCGGATTCCTCCTCGGCTCTCAGTTCAAGCTCACGCTGTATTTTCGGTGCTTTTTCAAGCTCGGCAAGAAGCTGTTTTGCTCTGTCGGTGACTTTCTTCGGAAGTCCTGCAAGACGTGCGACCTCTATGCCGTAGCTGTCGTCCGTGCCGCCCTCGACTATCTTGTGCAGGAACTTTATATCCTCGCCGCTTCGCTTTACCTTTACGCTGTAGTTACGCACACCGTCAAGCTCGTTTTCAAGCGAAATAAGCTCGTGGTAATGCGTTGCGAAAAGCGTCTTGCAGCCGATAGCCTTTGAGCTTATGTACTCGGCTACCGCTTTTGCTATTGATACGCCGTCGTAGGTCGATGTTCCTCTGCCTATCTCGTCAAGGATAACGAGTGAGTTTCTGGTCGCTTCGTTAAGGATAGTTGCAACCTCGGTCATCTCGACCATAAAGGTGGACTGACCTGCGGACAAATCATCGCTTGCACCGACACGGGTGAATATTCTGTCCACTACTCCGAGCCTTGCGTAGCTTGCAGGCACAAAGCAGCCTATCTGCGCCATAAGGACAATCACGGCTACCTGTCGCATAAACGTGGATTTACCCGACATATTCGGGCCTGTGATTATCATAAGGCGGTTGCTTTTAACATCAAGGTAAACGTCATTCGGGGTGAAAAGTATCTCGTTGACCATCTTCTCAACAACGGGGTGTCTTCCGTCCTTTATCTCTATGACGCTGTCGTTTGCCATCATCGGACGGCAGTAGTTGTTTTCTATAGATACAACGGCGTAACTGCACAGCACGTCAAGTGCCGCTACAGATTCGGCGGTCTGCTGGATAAGGTCGAGCCGCTGTGCGATAAATTCACGCACCTCGGCAAATATTGCCGCCTCAAGTGCAAGTATCTTATCGTTTGCGCCGAGTATCTCGTTTTCTATCTTCTTAAGCTCATCGGTAATGTATCTCTCGCCGTTTGTGAGCGTCTGCTTTCTTACATATCTGTCCGGCACCATCGACACGTTGCCCTTTGAAACCTCGATATAATAGCCGAACACACGGTTATAGCCGACACGCAGATTCTTTATGCCGGTAGCCTCTTTTTCCTGCTGTTCTATCTGAGCGAGCAGGTCCTTGCCGCCGCCTGTGATATTTCTCAGGCGGTCAAGCTCCTCATTGAAGCCGTTCTTTATATAACCGCCGTCCTTCATCAGTGCGGGCGGTTCATCGGCTATCGCTCTTTCTACTAAATCCGCAATATCATCAAGAGGGCTTATCTTCTTATCAAGGCTTCTTGTAAGCTGTGTGCTTATCTGCGACAGGTCGCTTTTAAGCTGAGGAAGTATCCTGCAGGTAGCGCCGAGCGCCTTTACATCCTTTGCGTTTGCCGCCTTGTAGATTATCCTTGTCATAAGACGTTCAAGGTCATAGACTTTCGCAAGGTCGGTCTTTATATCATACAGCGCCGCAGAATTGTTTATGAGCGCTTCTACCGCATCGTGTCTGCGTATGATAGCCGCCGTATCTGTAAGCGGCTGCTCTATGCACTGTCTTAGCTTTCTTCTTCCCATTGAGGTATCGGTCTTATCAAGCACCCACAGAAGCGAGCCTTTCTTTTCGCCGCTTCTCATTGTCGATGTCAGTTCAAGGTTTCTTCTTGTGGCAAGTCCGAGCTGCATAAATTCGCCGCTGCTGTGTACGTTCAGCTTTACAAAACGTTTTGCTCCGCTTCTTTGTGCCTTATACAAATAGCGCAGCAAAGCGCATAAAGCTCTTAATGCGTTGTCCTTTCCGGCAAGGCCTATTTCATCTGCCGTGCCGCCGAACTGTGCGGTTATCTCGGATACGTCATCTATAGAAAAATCCTCATCGGAAAGCTGTTCCGCAGAGCATTTTCCGTAACGGTTCCTTATAAAAGTATATGCCTGTTTCCGATTCAGAAACTCCGCATTGAATAGTAGCTCAACGGGGGTATACTGCGAGAACTGTGCTATTATATCCTCGTCGGTCTTTTTTGAATTTGCCTTTTCAACTGCGTGTACCTCGCCCGTTGAAATATCGGCAAACACCATACCTGTGCCGTTTTCTCCGACATAGATACAGGAAATATAGTTATTCGAGCCGTCCTCAAGCATTGACGCTTCTATGACCGTGCCTGCGCTTACAAGCCTTACTATATCACGCTCTACAAGTCCCTTTGATAACGCAGGGTCGGTTGTCTGCTCGCAGATAGCTACCTTGAAGCCTTTATCTATCAGCTTTTTTATGTAGCCTTCCGCAGAATGATGCGGTACGCCGCACATGGGCGTACCAGCTCTTGATGTAAGCGTCAGCTCAAGCTCCTTTGACGCTACCATTGCGTCCTCGTTGAACATTTCATAGAAATCGCCCAGACGATAGAATAATATATAATCCTTGTAATTTGCCTTGATCTCAACATACTGCTGCATCATAGGCGTGAGCTTTTCTCCGCTGTTTCCTGCTTTCAAGAGTTTCATTCCTTTCGGTTTTATTGTTTAATCTTACAATGCCATACTATCAATGCCATTCAGTCAAGGCAATCAGTGGCATCCTCCGCAGGTCGAGCATGAGCCTGAGCATCCGCCTGCCTGTACCTCGCAGGTATCGGGGTCTTCACCGTCACAGCACAGTGCGATAATGCCGTTGATCTCGTGTAACAGCTTATCCATATCAGCCTTTGCCATTGTGAAATCAGCCATATGCTCGTTCTGCATAACGAGAGTGTATAATCTCTGCATCTCCTTGTTCTGTGTGTCGAGCTTTTCCTTGTTCTGCTCTTCCTTAGACTTGCTCATTTCAAGTGCTACGTTCTGACGTGCAAGGTTGAATTCACCTATAAGCTCCTGAAGCTCCATATCGGCATCGTTTGCCTTCATTGCCTCGTTATAACGTACATAACGCTCGTCTGCCTGTATAGCCTTGCCGAGCTCTCTTGCTGCTTTGATTGCGTCCATTTGTATTTTTCCTTTCTTTCCGCTTTTGCGGCTGTTAAAAATATATATCTGACGGGGATTCCCGACCGATTGCTAAAATTCAGTCATTCACGCTTACAAGCTCGCCTGTGACTGCCCAGGGCAGAGCCTTTTGTATTCTTACCGTGACGTACTTTCCTATCATATCCCTTGTGCCGTTGAAATCAACGATAACACCGTGGCGGGAATGGCCTGTCATTAGTCCGTCAGCCGTTCTGCCGATACCCTCGCACAGAACCTCGACCTCATCTCCGATAAAACGCTCATAAGCCTTTTCACCGATAGAATTCTGCACATCAAGAAGCTGTCTGAACCACTTTCCCTTATCCTCATCGCCTATGGGGTCGGGCATAGCCGCCGCCTTTGTTCCCTCACGCTTGCTGTAAATAAAGGTGTATGCGGAATCATAGCGTACCTTCTTCATAAGCTCCACAGTGCCGAGAAAATCCTCATAAGTTTCGCCGGGGAAGCCTACTATTATATCGGTAGTGAGTGCTACCTTCGGTATGCGTTTTTTTGCATATTCGATAAGCTCAAGATAATGCGCCGTGTCATAGTGGCGGTTCATTTCCTTTAAAATTCTGTCGCTTCCGCACTGTACGGGCAGGTGCAGATGATATGATATATGCCTGCTGTCAGCTATCGTATCTATAAGCTCGTGCGTGCAGTCCTTAGGGTGAGATGTCATAAAGCTGAGCTTATATTTTCCGGGTATCTTATCAAGCTCGGAAAGCAGCTTTGCAAAGCCGAAATCATATTCCTTGCCGTAAGAATTCACGTTCTGTCCGAGCAGTAGTATTTCCTTATATCCGTCATTTATAAGCCCTTTTACTTCGGCTATGACCTCTTCGGGTCTGCGTGAACGCTCTCTGCCTCTTACAAAGGGAACTATACAATAGGTACAGAAGTTGTTGCAGCCGTACATTATCGGCACGCTTGCCTTTACCTTGCTTTCTCTTATTACGGGAAGTCCCTCCGCAATAACACCGTCACTTTCGGGGATAGACAGCGTTCTGCGGTTCTCGCTGAGCTTTTCGTATATCATCTGCGGTAAGGTATGCATAACGTGAGTGCCGAAAATAATATCGACCTGCGGGAACGATTTTCTCATTCTCTGTGCTATATGCTCCTGCTGTACCATACAGCCGCCGACCGCAATTATTAGATTTCTGTTCTTCTCTTTCAGCTTTTTGAGTGCGCCTATATTGCCGAAAACTCTGTCCTCTGCGTTTTCTCTTACAGCGCAGGTATTGAAAAGGATAAGATCCGCAAATGCGGTTTCGGGCGTGAAGCCGTAACCCATCTGTGCAAGCATACCCTTTATTTTTTCTCCGTCGCTCACGTTCTGCTGACAGCCGAAGCTGTGGACGTGTGCCAGCGGCATCTGCTCACGCTTTGCGTTTATCGCTTTTACTTTTTCTATATATTCCTGCTGAACAAGCAGTTCTTCCTTGTTTATCTCTTTAGTCAAGCTGTTTCTCCGTTTCTTATCCAAAGTCCTGTTTCAAAGACAGTATACCATAAAAGACAGTATACCATAATAGATTATAACATTATTTCATCGTGCAGTCAAGCACGATGAAGTGATGTTAGAACGTTCTCAGGCAATTATTGCCTGAGGTTGTTATTGCGTAAGCAAAAACGTTCTCAGCCATTGCGTAGCAAAACCGCATAAAAAAGAGCCTTGCGGCTCAGAAATATAAAAAGGAACAACAGTGACTGATATGCACCTCCAAATGTGTCTAACTTTTGGGGTGTATATCACCAAAGCATTATTCTCTATCGTTGTATACTGTCTATCACAGCCTGCATGACCATCTAATATAGGCAAAAACACATGATAATCTGTTTGCAGTTTTTCGGCAACTTCTTTGTAATTCCACCATGACAAACCTCCTCCGTGTAAGAGGATAATTACATCATTATTTTCTTTTCCATATTTATTCTACATAATTCATCCTCATTCACCTCGCTGTAAACTTCAAATTGCTCCGATTACTATTTCGTAATAACCGCAATCGCACACGGAATCTTTCCTTCAACCAATGAATACTCCACATTCTCATATCCGGCTTCTTTTATAAACTCCATATATGTATCATAGGTAAACTGCCTTTTAAAATCCGCTCCGGCTTTTCCCACAGTATTAGCAAATCCGCTTGTTTTACCTTTTTCATTTTTATTCATATATGTAGGAATAATAATCTTTCCACCTATGCGACACACTCTGTCTAATTCTGCCAATGCCTTATATGGTTTATCCAACAAATGAATTACGTTAGCTGCAACCACAACATCAAATTTTCTATCCGGATACTCAATCTGTAAAATATTGCCTTCTCTGAATTCTATATTAGTATACGCACGATGTTTCTTACTTGCTTTTTTAAGCATCTTTACGGAGAGGTCCGTTGCTACAAGATTTTTACACTTCTCTGCTATCACTCCACTGAGCAAGCCCGTCCCACATGCACATTCTAATACTACATCCTCTTTCGAAACCTCCTCAGCCACCTTTGTCCGCAAGCCCTCATGCGTTTTTCTATTTATAATATTTGCAAATATGTCATAAACACCTGCAACATTATCCCAAAACATAAACGAAACCTCCGATTTTAAAATCTATTTAGGATATGCATGATCCATACAAACAGCATAAATCTTGTTATATGCCATTCCAGAAATAGCTCCGGCTGCATAATCTGCATATGCCTTGTGACACAAATCACTTAATCTTACATAGTATATCACATTATCCAAAGCACTTCCACTCAAAGTTTAACTTACTAAATCTGAATTTGCTTGATAGTTTCATATATCTTTCCTAAAACAAATAATGCGATTTGCTTCTTCAAATCCCATTGATAAATGAAATTGTAAACTTATTTCATTGTTGATTTCACAATCACTTGCAAATTCAGTACAATGTTTTTCTTTAGCCCATTTTTCGCATTTTGAAAGAAGTTCTTTAGCATATCCATTATGCCTATATTCTTCCTCAACAAAAATCCCCTCTAAATATCCAACAGGAGATGTATCTGTTCCTTCAACATAATCATTTCTAAGCTGACATTGCGCAAAACCTACTGCTTTACTACCGACATATTTAATGAAACAAACAGCGTTATCACTGCAAATAAGGTCAAGAAATTCTGATTGCAATTCTGATATTGTATGACTAGACCACAATTTTATAGCCAATTCTGCCAAAGCTAAAGCATCTGCTTGCGTTGCTTCTCTAACCACAAAGTCACCTCCCAAATTCCGATTTGTAGGGCAGACTAACTACCCCATAAACTCATTATAACACGCATTTCCAATTTATGCAACCGATTTTCCTATCAAATTGCCATTGGGCTGACATCGTAAACCGCATAAAAAAGAGCCTTGCGGCTCAGAAATATAAAAAGGAACAACAGTGACGGTTGCTCCTTGTGTGTTATACTGCTCGATAAATAGGAATTTAACGTTTATTCGAAGATTAAAGTTTCCCGATGAGAAAAAACCAATTTGATATTTTTCTTTGGATTCATCAACAACATTAAAGTACCTTGTTCTTTTGTTCCCATTTGTGTTGTCATAGCCAAAGAACGATATGGTTTAAAGCCGCATTTTTCCTGAACTCGTTTAGAGCGTTCATTAAAGTTATAATAACCGCAAAGCAGAAAATCATAATCCAATTCATTGAACAAATAATCTATTACTGCATTTACAGCTTCGGGTACAAGCCCGTTTCCCCAATAGTCTTTACTCAAAACATAACCTAATTCTCTGCCGTAGTAATCCTTGAATTCTGTTAAAGCATCTTCTAACCCATACTTTTCTATGCCAACAGTACCGATTACTTTATTGTTTTCCTTCAAGCAAATTGCAAATACTTTATCATTGCTGATAAATGAATTCATAATACTCTGAGATTCGGCAATACTTTCATGGTGTTTCCAGCCTGCCATCTCACCAACGCCTTCGACGGACGCATATTCATAAAAATCTTCCAAATCGGTTTGTCTGAATGGTCTAAGAATGAGCCTTTCTGTTTCTATCACTTTTCCGTTTATTCTGAAATCAGCGTTCATATTTTCACCTACTACATTAAATTCCGATTTGTAGGGCAGACTAACTACCCTATAAACTCATTATACCACGCATTTCCACTTTTTTCAACCGTTTTTGCAAAGCAAGCTGTAACGCAATTGGCAACAGCTTGCCGGAATCAAACAAAAAAGCGGAACAAGGAGGTCTGCCCCGGTTGCAATCCTCCTTCATAAATGCTATAATTAATTATCCATAAAAAAACGGACGAAAGGACTTTATATGAATACATTATTTAAAGGGATAACCGCAATTCTTCCGAACGAAGAAAGCGGATTTTCCGCAAAGGTATGCGATATTGCGGTAAGCGACAGCGTTATCTCCTATATCGGTGACGATGCAGTAAAAAACGGCTTTGTTCCGGACAGGACAATTGACGGCAGGGACAAGCTCATTACAGCAGGGCTTGTAAACAGCCACACGCACAGCTATATGTCGCTGTTCAGGAACAGTGCGGACGACCTTATGTTCCACACCTGGCTGTTCGACAGGATAATGCCGATGGAGGACAAGCTGACCGCCGAGGATATGTACTACGGCACACAGCTTGCCTGCCTTGAGATGATAAAGACGGGTACAACGGCTTTTCTGGATATGAATATCGCCCGTGACTGCATTACAAGAGCGATAAGCGAAAGCGGTCTGAAAGCGACAATATCAAGAGGCCTTGTAGGAAACGGCAGAGATGACGAGGGCGGAAAGACAAGAATTGAGGATACGCTGTACGATATGCGTACCTACGGCGACAACAAGCGACTTAAATTCATGATGGGCCCTCACGCTATCTATACTACCGACAGGGGCTATCTTGAGCTTGTAATGGAGAAAGCGGAAGAATACAAACTTGGTATCAATATTCATCTGTCGGAATCGGTAAAGGAAATTGAGGACAGCATAGCGCAGAACGGCTGTTCGCCTGTAAAATATCTCGATGATATGGGAATGTTCAAGTTCCATACGGTTGCCGCTCACTGCGTACAGCTATCCGACGAGGATATTGATATTCTCGCTGAAAGAGGCGTATATGCCGCTACAAATCCTATCAGCAATGCAAAGCTCGGAAACGGCTTTGCAAGAATACCCGATATGCTCGACAAGGGTGTAAAGCTGTGTATCGGCACTGACAGCGCAGGAAGCAACAATACGCTGAATATGTTCAGCGATATGAACTTCATCTGCCTTGCGCACAAGGGCAACTGCCGCAGTGCTACAGCGGTTTCTGCACGTCAGGCACTGAAAATGGCTACCGAAACGGGCGCAAAGGCTTTAGGCCTTGACAACACGGGAATACTTAAAGTAGGCTATGCGGCTGACCTTACCGTAATGGATATGAAATATCCCTCGCTCCAGCCTGTGAACGATCCTGTTGCGGCTATGTGCTACAGTGCAAGCGGATATGAGGTCGAAAGCGTTATGGTTGACGGTGAGTTCTTAATGGAAAACCGTGAGATAAAGGGAATGGACGAGGAACGCATTTACTTTGAATGCAATAAAGCGATGAAAAGAATAGACGGTTAACGGAAAGGAAAACGAAATGAGCATTATAAGAGATGAGAGCCTGTGGGAAAGCGGCGAAACAAAGATAAACTGGGTAAAGGCAAATATGCCGTTACTGCGTGGAATCGAAGAAGAATTTGCGGTATCAAAGCCGTTTGCGGGACTGAAAGTAGCGCTTTCGGTACACCTTGAAGCAAAGACAGCTTACCTTTGTCGTGTAATGGCGGCAGGCGGTGCAGAGATGTATATCACGGGCAGTAACCCACTGTCAACGCAGGACGATGTTGCGGCGGCGCTTGTACACAGCGGACTTAACGTATTTGCGTGGCACGGTGCTACTGCGGAGGAATATCACGCACATACTGCGGAGGTTATCAGGATCGCTCCCAATGTCATCATTGATGACGGCGGCGACCTTGTAAACCTTATCCACAATGAATATCCCAACCTTATCCCGAACGTTATCGGCGGCTGTGAGGAAACCACAACGGGAATTATCCGCCTTGTAGCTATGGATAAGGCTAAACAGCTCAAGTTCCCGATGATGCTTGTAAATGACGCAGACTGCAAGCATCTGTTCGATAACCGCTACGGCACGGGTCAGTCGGTTTGGGACGGCATAAACCGCACAACGAATCTGATTGTTGCGGGAAAGAACGTTGTAGTAGCAGGCTATGGCTGGTGCGGCAAGGGCGTTGCTATGAGGGCTAAGGGACTTGGCGCATCGGTAATAGTAACCGAGATAAATCCCATAAAGGCGATGGAAGCCGTTATGGACGGCTTCAAGGTTATGCCGATGGTTGAGGCGGCTAAGATAGGCGATTTCTTTGTAACGGTAACAGGCTGTAACGATGTAATCGGAGAAAAGGCATTCCTTAATATGAAGGACGGGGCTATCCTTTCTAACGCAGGTCACTTTGATGTTGAGGTAAACGTTGCGAAGCTGAAGGAAATGGCTGTTGAAACAGGTGTTGCAAGAAACAACATTCAGTACTACAAGCTGGCTAACGGCAACAGAATAAACGTAATTGCAGAGGGCAGACTTGTAAACCTTGCCGCAGGCGACGGTCACCCGGCAGAAATAATGGATATGAGCTTTGCTATACAGGCTCTGTCAGCCGCATATCTTGTGAAGAACAAGGACAAGCTGAAAGCCGGCGAAAAGATGACGGTAAACGTTCCTGCCGAGGTTGATAAGGAAGTTGCCGAGAGAAAGCTCAGATACTGGGGCATTACAATTGATAAGCTGACTAGGGAACAGGAAAAGTATCTTGGCAGCTGGGAAGTGTAAAATGTAAATCAAAATACAAAAAGCTACCGCAATTAACTTTACGGTAGCTTTTCTATTATACTGTTATACGATTTTTTCACCGGTTATTCGCTTACAAGCACTTTAACTATCTCGCCGACATACATCTCGTGGAAATCGCCTGCGGCATAGCACTTTTCAATAAGCGACTTGTCTATAAAAGAATCGGGGGTCATGGGCTGTCTGTACAGCTTCTTGCAGACAAGCACAAGCTTTGCCTGCTCTATATAAGCGTAATCGTCCGTTGCAGTGCCTGTAAGGTCGGTCTTTGCAAGCTTATCCTCATCTCTGCCCGAATGCGAGCCGAGATAACTCAGCGCTTCCCTGTGTCCGTCGGGGAGGAATGACAATGTGTAATAATCGCTCTTGTCAACAAATTCCTTTGTGTATCTCTGAGGACGGATATAGACTACCGTTGTGGGCTTGTTCCACAGCTCGCCCATCTGTCCCCAGCTTACTGTCATTGTATTATAGCCGTCCTTGTTTCCTGCCGTGAGCAATGCCCACTCCTTGCCGATAAGCGTGGAGGGATTTATTTTCAGTTCTTCTACCGATATTTCTTTCATAACCGTAATTCCTTTCGTATTCGTAATAGGGTTATACTTATTTTAGCATTTTTTCGCTGTGTTGTAAAGGCATATTATCACTTTACATTCTGCCACAAAAAACCGTGATTTTCACCCGAAAATTTTACTTGCATTTTTCCCCGTATTATACTATAATTAATTTTGTATGTTAAGCACACTGTTGAAACCAATCGGGGTTGAGGGGCGAAACCCCCATGCAGGTTGTCAACCGTTAGTGTCGTTGCGTCTGTGCATTGACAGCCATTTGTGCCGTTGCATCTGTGCAATGACAGCCATTTGTGCCGTTGCATCTGTGCAATGACAGCCATTTGTGCCGTTGCATCTGTGCAATGACAGCCATTTGTGCCGTTGCATCTGTGCAATGACAGCCATTTGTGCCGTTGCA
>ERZ1106943.1516-NODE-1516-length-23344-cov-7.475375_pt1 | contig 23344 bp, 19 predicted proteins | sample MGYA00403671_ERZ1106943 | MGnify/ENA primary metagenome ERZ1106943 (study PRJEB35170, sample SAMEA104062427) | human gut metagenome | biome: human gut; feature: human-associated habitat; material: faeces | place: Denmark | collected 2012-06-14 ...
GGCAGCGCCGCCAGCGCTGCCCAAAGTAAGGGGGATACTCTCTTTTGAGAAAGAGAGTATCCCCCTTTTTATGCACCCCTGCGCGGCGCAGGGAATTCCTCGCCGCTCTGCGAGTGGCATTATTCTTTATTCGGTTCGGGATCGCCCGCCAGCGAATCGAGATACAGATACAGCGGCATCAGCTCGCGGAAGCCCGCGAGGACTTCGTCTTTGAGCTCCGGCGTGAACAGCACGCCTTCGGGATTGTCGTCATAGCCGACGGCGATATTTTTCGCGTTGTACCACGGGTTCAGGAGCTTGCCGACGTCGCCCTTCGGGCGCTTGAACTGCTCGCCGGAGAGCGTGAAGCGGGATTTATTCAGCTTGCGCACGAGCTTTTCAAGCCTTTTGGGGTCGGTCTCGATGCGGCGGCGGAGCTTGGCCATCGTGGCGGGGGAGGCGTCCCAGTAGCCGCAGCCATAGCTGAAGTAGTTCGGTGCGAGCTCGAAATACAGCGCGGGGACGCCCTCGAAGCGCTCGTGCGGGCGCTCGATCGTGAACCACAGGTGGTCCTTATATGGGCCGCGGCCAAAGAGACGGCGCGCGTCGCGGTAGATGCGGCAGACGTGTAATTTCAGCGACTGCTTGGGATATGCCGCGGCGATCGCGTCGAACAGTTCGCTGCCGAGCTCGCGCATCGGCCGGTCAACGAGCGCGAGAAACTGCTCCTTTCGCGGCAGGAACCACTCGCGGTTGTTGTTGAATTTGATGCCCCAGAGGAACTCGACGGCCTCGGGCGTAAAACCTTGAAACATGATCCACCTCAAAGAAAAATTTGCAACGATGGCAGTATACCACCGAAAACGCGAAAAAAACAAGAGGGATCTCGCACCAGATCCCTCTTGTCTCAGAGGAGCACCGTCCTGTTTTTACCCAAAAACAGGAACAGAAAAAAGCAAAGTTACTTTGTGGCGTGGTCGACCGAGTACATGTGCTCGATGAGGTCGAGCACCTTGTTGGAGTAGCCGATCTCGTTGTCGTACCAGCTCACGACCTTGACGAACGTATCCGTCAGGGCGATACCGGCCTTGGCGTCGAAGATGGACGTGCGCGTATCGCCGAGGAAGTCGGAGGAAACGACCTGCTCGTCGGTGTAGCCGAGGATGCCCTTGAGCTCGCCCTCGCTGGCCTTCTTCATGGCCGCGCAGATCTCATCGTAGGTGGCGGGCTTTTCAAGGTTGACGGTCAGGTCGACGACGGAGACATCCAGCGTGGGAACGCGCATGGACATACCGGTCAGCTTGCCGTTGAGCGAGGGGATGACCTTCCCGACGGCCTTGGCGGCGCCGGTGGAGGAGGGGATGATGTTGCCCGTGGCCGCGCGGCCGCCGCGCCAGTCCTTCAGGGACGGGCCGTCCACGGTCTTCTGCGTGGCGGTGACGGAGTGCACGGTGGTCATCAGGCCATCCTTGATGCCGAAGCAGTCGTTCAGGACCTTGGCGATGGGGGCCAGGCAGTTCGTGGTGCACGAGGCGTTGGAGACGAACTGCATGTCGCTCGTGTAGGAATCGAGGTTGACGCCGCAGACGAACATCGGCGTGTCATCCTTGGACGGGGCGGACATGACGACCTTCTTCGCGCCGGCGTCGATGTGCGCCTGCGCCTTTTCCTTCGTCAGGAACAGGCCCGTGGATTCGACGACGTACTCCGCGCCGATCTTACCCCAGGGCAGATCCGCGGGGTTGCGCTCGGCGAAGACGGGGATCTCGCGGCCGTTGACCACGATGCCGTAGTCGTTGCTCTTCACATCGGCGGCGAATCTGCCGTGCATAGTATCGTATTTCAACATGTAGGCCAGATAATCGGCGGGGCAGAGGTCATTGATGCCCACGATCTCAATCTCAGGATGGTTCAGGCTTGCGCGAAAGACCATACGGCCAATGCGGCCAAAGCCGTTAATACCGACCTTAATACTCATAAAACTTACTTCCTTCCTGCTTATCGGAATATATCGAATGTTTGGTACATTTAGATATTATATAGCAGTAGTTTCGTTTTGCAAGTCCTTTTTTGCAAAAATTCTATTTTTTTCATAATTTCCACAAATTCCTTGCTTTTTGACCGAAATTTTGCTACCCTCATACTACAACGCTGTACAACAAAACGTTCTAAGCGTGAGCTTATCGCGAAAACACCAATTCTTTCCGCGCAAACTCCGCCTCCCTGCGGTGAATGCTACCGGTAGGAGAACTTTTATTAGGAGACGCTATGCGGGATTATACTGAAGAAGAACTGAAAATGCTGTCGGATGTGCTGCCGAATATTGCATTGCAGCTGCGCACCTCGCTTTCGACGATCTACACGGCGTTCGACCGTATGGCACCGCAGGAGACGCGGGAGAAGGATCCGAAGACTGACCGCACCGCCGCGGCATTTTACCAGAGCTATTACCAGCTCTACCGCGTCATCAGCAATCTGACCGACGCGGGGAACCTGTTTGAGCGCAAGCGCTTCGAGCTCTACGATGACGACATTGTCGGCGTCTGCCGCAGCGTGTGCGCCGAGGTGGACTTCCTTTTTGCGCAGCGCGGCGTGGAGCTCGACTTCCTCGCCGACCGCGACAGCCGCATCATCGCCCTCGACGCCGAAGCCATCCGCAAGCTGCTGCTGAATCTCCTCTCCAACGCGCTTAAATTTACGCCCAAGGGCGGCAGTGTCCGCGTGCGCGTGAAAACGGAGGGGAGATTTGTCAAGATCACCGTGGCGGACACCGGCAGGGGCATGGACAGCGACACGCTGGCCCATTTGTTCGACCGCTTTATGGACGGCGGGCAGAACCCCATGCCGCCGCGCGGCTTGGGACTGGGCCTTCCGATCTGCCAGCGCATCGCGCAGGGCCATGGAGGCATGATCGTCGCGCAGTCGGAGGAGGGAAAGGGCTCGCTCTTTACCGTCTCGCTCCCTGCGGTAAAGGCCGGGCGCGTACAGCTCAAGGACCGCGGCAGCGACTACGCCGGCGGCTTCAACCGCACGCTCGTGGAGATGTCCGACGCGCTTTCGAGCGAGGCATTTCTGCAAAAGTATCTGGATTAAGGGACACAGATGAAGAAAAAAGTTTTGATCGCCATGAGAGGCGGCGTGGATTCCTCCGCCGCCGCGCTTTTGCTGCAAAAGCAGGGCTACGAGTGCGCGGGCGCGACGCTGTCGCTCTGCGGCAACGAGACGGACGGCGCGAAGCGTATTGCCGACGGTCTCGGTATGCCGTTTTACATCTTCGATGAGCACGAGCTTTTTGCGCGCGAGGTGATGGATCACTTCGTCAGCGAGTACCGCGCGGGCCGCACGCCGAATCCGTGCATCGACTGCAACCGCTGCCTCAAATTCGGTGCATTTTTGGACCGCGCGCTGGAGATGGGCTTTGACTACATCGCGACGGGGCACTATGCCCGCGTCGGCTATGACGAAGCGAGCGGACGTTACCGGCTGTTTCGCGGCGAGAGCCGCGCGAAGGACCAGAGCTACGTGCTCTATCAGCTCACGCAGGAGCAGCTATCGCATCTTCTGCTGCCGGTCGGCAGCTTTGAAAAGCCGGAAATTCGAGAGCAGGCGGAGGAGGCGGGCCTTGCAAACGCCCATCAGGCCGATTCACAGGACATCTGCTTCATCCCCGACGGGGACTATGTGCGCTTTCTGCGCGACTATGGCGGCGTCACGCCGCAGCCCGGCGACTTTGTCGACGAAACGGGCCGCGTGCTCGGCCGCCACCGCGGTTTGGAGTGCTACACGGCGGGTCAGCGCAAGGGCCTCGGCGTGAGCGCGGACCGCCCGCTCTATGTGATATCCAAAAATGCCGAAAATAATACCGTTCTGCTCGGCGACAACGAGGAACTGTTTTCCGCAGCGCTGCTCGCCTCGCGCGTGAACTGGATCGCGGGGGAGACGCCTGCGGAAAAAGTCTATTGCACCGCCAAAACGCGCTACAGCCAGAAAGAGTGCGACGCCGTCGTCACACCGCTGGAAGGAGGCTGCGCGCACGTCGAGCTCCTCACGCCCCAGCGCGCCGTCACGGCAGGACAGGCCGTCGTCTTCTATGATGGCGAAGAGGTCCTCGGCGGCGGCACGATCGAAAAGGCGTTATAAAAGTGAGAAAAGGCTCCGCGAAAGCGGAGCCTTTTGGCATATTATCGTTCGCTGACATGCGCCTCGCTGCCGAAGATCATGTCGTCCACGTCGCCATGACGGATGTTGTCTTTTTCCTTCATTGTACCATTCCTTTCAGCTTTTCTCTCACCCGGCTATTATATGCGCGAGCAAACGAAAAGTTGTACGAAAAAGGACAGCAGAGGATAAAAAAGCGTCTCGCAGATTTTTACGCGCAAGAGGGACATTGTATCTGCAAGATCAAAAAGCGTCGCAGACTTTCGCGTCCGCAGACGCGAAATAAATTTCGATCATAAATCGCCGCGACATGCGCGTGGCGATTTATTCTTCTCGCTCTGCGCGTGTCGCAGCCGCCCTGCGGGCGGCAAGGCACGAAGCGGAGTGTGATCCCCCTCAAAAAAGCGGCTCTGCCGCTTTTTTGAAGTTAATAGCGATGGTTTAGGATCTCCACCACGTCCGCCAGCGCGCCGTCCTTGCAGTGGCAGACGATGTGCGCACCCCATTCCTTGACCTCGGGGATGGCGTTTTCGGGCGCGAAGCCGATCTCGGAGACCTCGAGCATCGGAATGTCGTTGTTGTGGTCGCCGATGCAGTAGATGTCCTTGCGCGCAACGCCGAGGAGCTTGGCAAGCTTTAAGATCATGCCGCCCTTCGTCGCGCCGCGGCGCGTCAGCTCAAGCAGGTGATCGCTCGAAAAGATGAGCTCGTAGCGTTTTCCCCAGTCCCGAGAGACGATAAAATCGCGCACCTGCTCCAAAAGCGGCTTTTCCTCTTCAAAGAGCAGCTTGATGATCGGCAGATCCACCTCGCGGAAGTCCTTGACCTCCTCGGTCTTCGCGCGCGTCAGGTGCTCGTGGTTGCGCGTGTAGTCGTTCGGGTGCAGGACGTGGATGCGGCGGTCGTCGTGGTAGATCTCGAAGCACAGGCCGGGGAAGCGCGCGAGCAGCGCGTCGACGTGATCGTAGATGTCCGCGTCTAAAAACGCGGTCTCCACATAGCAGTCCTTGTTGAAGTCATAGATGGCCGCGCCGTTGGCGATGACGCAGGGGGCATTGCAGGGCAGATCCTTGGCGTAGCGGGCAAAGGCGGGCAGCGCGCGGCCGGTGGAGATCGAAAAATAGCCGCCGTTTTGAATGAAATACTCAACTGCCTCGCGGTTGCGCGCGCTCATCGGCGGGATGTCCTCGCCGCGCTCCAGCGCGCCCTGCGTGTAGACGAGCGTGTTGTCAAAGTCGCTGGCGAGCAGCACCTTGTTGAATTTCAGCATGATGGATCCTCTCTTCTTTTCTCGTTGTTTTTCGGCAAAAGTATACCACGGCGCGGGAGAAATGAAAAGGGATGTTTTGCGTAAAGATATCAGCCGATGATGCCGAATTTTCCTTTGATAAAATGACGGTAGTCGGGCTGCTTTTCGGCATTTTCGTATTCATGTTTCATGGTTTGCCATATCCAGGCGCGGAACGGATCGCCGGTCTGCGCATAGTGCAGAATGCGCAGCAGCCCCTCCCGCTCTGCGCGGAGAATGGCCTCATAGGCATCGGGGACGAACTCGCACGAGACGACTGCTACCGCCTCTTCGGACGTGACCGCGAACGGCACGTCGGAAACAGGGGCGGTATTTGCCGGTTCCGCGCCGTAGATATAGCCGGAGACGCCGGCATAGGTCTCCTCCAGTGCGTTGGGGTAGTATTCCTCCAGCCGCTGCACGCCGTCTAAGTCGAAGCCGTAAGGCCCCCATTTTTCCCACCGGCCCGTGTGGACAAAGCCGGTGTCGCGGCAGTATTTTTCAACGGCATTGCTCAGATAGACCAGCACATTTTCCCGTTTCTTCGAAAAATAGACGAGCGGGTGGCCATGGTTGGAGACGTGCGGCGTGAGGACGGTGAGACCGCCGGTGGGGGAGGCATGGTACAGCATGGAAGCAATTCCTTTCCGCCTTTTGGCAAAACCGCCGCGAAACAACTGTGCTTCGCGGTGGTTCTATTTCTTGTTTACGCTTCGCTCTTCGGCGCGGGATTTTCGCCGCCCTGACCGCCACTTCTGCGGCGGCCTCTGCCGCCGCGGTGGCTGCGGCGGCGCGGCTTGTTCTCGCCGCCCTCAATCGCGCCCTCGGCTTTCGGCGGGCGGGGCGGACGCGGGGCTTTCGGCGCGTCGGGAGTTTCGCTGTTCGGCTTGCTCTGGCGCGGGGCGCGGCGCTCGCCGTTCTTGTCGGGATTGCGAGGCGGACGTTCGCTGCTCGGCTTATCGCCGCGCGCGGGGCGTTCGCTTCGCTTTTCGGCGGGCTTGTCGCCACCCTTTTGGGGCGTGTTTTCACTCTTCGGCGCGGCGGACTTCTCGCCGCCTTCACCGCTGCCCTTGCTGCGGCCTCTGCCGCCGCGATGCCCGCGGCCGCCGCGGCGGGAACGGCGCTTTTCTTTCTCCTCCTCGTCAGAGGCGGGCGCATCCTTCTTTGCGGCGGGGGCCGTCCACTGCTCGGGCGGCACGATGGGCTTGGCAGACGAGAAGAAGTTCAGCGTCAGCTGCGGCTCCTCCTCCGGCGGCTCCTGATAGCGCTCGGGAAGCGTCGTGGGGAGCTCGATGCCGTCGCGCGAGCCCTTGCCGTTGCGCAGCACCTGAATCTCGTAGGTGCGGTAGCGCTTGGGGCTCTCGTTCTGCCCGTCGAGACGCACGAGCACCTGCTCGCGCAGAATGTCGACCGAGCTCACGTTGCCAAGGCCGTCGGGCGTTGCGACAAACGAATCCTGCTTCGGGCAGCGGCGCACCGCGTCCTCGTAGGCGTTCTGCTCGTATTTGAGGCAGCACATGAGCCTGCCGCACGTGCCGGAGATCTTCGTCGGGTTCAGGCTCAGGTTCTGCGTCTTGGCCATCTTGATCGAAACGGGGACGAAGTCATCCAAAAACTGCGAGCAGCAGAAAGGCCGGCCGCAGATGCCGAGGCCGCCGAGCATCTTCGCCTCGTCGCGCACGCCGATCTGCCGCAGCTCGATGCGGGCACGGAACACACCGGCTAAGTCGCGCACGAGCTCGCGGAAGTCCACGCGCCCATCGGACGTGAAGAAAAAGATGATCTTGCTGCCGTCGAAGTTGCTCTCCACGCGCACGAGCTTCATGTCGAGCCCGCGCTCGGCGATCTTCTTCTGGCAGACCTCGAAGGCGTTCTTTTCGCGCGTTTTGTTGTAGGCGTAGGTGCGGTCATCGTTCTCCGTCGCCACGCGCACGAGCGGGCGCAGCGGTTGGACGACGGAATCGTCCTCCACCTCATGGTTGCCCGAGACGCACTGGGCGTACTCGAGCCCCTGCGCGGTCTCGACGATGACGAACTGGTTGGGTTCGACCGTGATGCCGTGCGGGTCAAAATAATATTCCTTGCATCCGCCGCGGAAGCGGACTCCGATCACTTCTGTCAAAGGGTTTCCTCCAATTCAACGGCGAAGCCGCCCAGCGTGGGCCCGACGCCGACGTTATAGGTGCATTTATTGCGGTAGTCCTGCAATAAATCTATTGTGCCGAGTAATTTGGCTTTTGTCAAGCGCGAAGCCAGTGACCGCGCGATGCGAAGATCCCTCTCCGGTACGCTCACGCCGTACTGCCCCAGCAGGGCGGACGAGAGCAGAAGCCGCGTCCCCTCGAAAAGCGAGGACAGGTCGTCGCGCGTGACCTTCTGCGTTTCGAGCTTTGCGAGGAATGCCGCGCGGGACGCGCGCGACCCCTCGGCGATGAGCCGCGCGAGCTCGAGCGCGAGCTCGTCAGGCGCGCCGCCCTCTTCGACGGTGGGGGAGAGCTTGACCTCCACGCAGCGCGAGCGGATGGTCTGGAGCAGAACCGCCGGATTTTCCGCGCAGAAGAAGAACGCTGCGTAAGCGGGCCCCTCCTCCACGAGCTTCAAAAGCACGTTCTGGTCCTTTTCCGTCAGGATGGTGCAGTCCTCGAAAATGTAGACCTTGCGCGCGCCCTCGTTCGGGCGGATGAACGCGTCGGCGCGCATCGCGCGCACCGTGTCGATCGAGAGCTCCTTGTGCTCTGCGTCGCGCACGAACGTGACGTCGGGGTGGATGTCCTGCATCACCTTGCGGCAGGCAGGGCAGGCGAGGCAGGGCTTGCTTTCCGCTGTGCACTCCATCGCCGCGGCGGCATAGCGCGCAGCGCTCACGCGGTCGCCGCTGCCGCTGAAAATGAGTGCGTGCGACAGTGCGCCGCGCTTTGCCGCGGCGCGAAGACGCGCCGCCGTATCGGTTTTTGCAAAATCCAAAAGCTCCATTGCCCGCTCCATGCTCTGTACTCTGCGCGCATTTTCAGCGCAAATTTAAAAATAGTATATCGCAAAAGTGCGGCGCTTGCAAGAAAATTCGCGCCCCGCGACGGAAAAACAGAACGATTTTGCGCCAAATTGCGTTTTGTGGGAGAAAAAATGCGGAAAGTCGACAAAAATTTCACAACTTGTTATTGAAAGTCGAGGATTTTCTGTCTATAATAATATGGCTTGATAATGATCACACAGCGATACATTTTTAATGGAGGAAAACCAATGAGCAAAAAGTATGTCTACCTGTTCTCGGAAGGCAACGCTACCATGCGTGAGCTTCTGGGCGGCAAGGGCGCGAACCTGGCCGAGATGACCAACATCGGTCTGCCCGTGCCCCAGGGCTTCACCATCACGACCGAAGCCTGCACCCAGTATTACGAGGACGGCCGCAAGATCAACGACGAGATCATGGCAGAGATCATGGAATACGTCGCGAAGATGGAAGAGATGAACGGCAAGAAGTTCGGCGATCTGAAGAACCCCCTGCTCGTCTCCGTCCGTTCCGGCGCGCGCGCTTCCATGCCCGGCATGATGGATACCATCCTGAACCTCGGTCTCAACGACGACGTCGTCGCCGCCATGATCGCGGGCAACCCCGACCCCAACTTCGAGCGTTTCGTTTACGACTCCTATCGCCGCTTCATCCAGATGTTCTCCGACGTTGTTATGGAAGTCGGCAAGAAGTACTTTGAGCAGCTCATCGACGCGATGAAGGAAAAGCGCGGCGTCAAGCTCGACATCGAGCTTACCGCAGCCGACCTCAAGGAACTCGCCGAGCAGTTCAAGGCCGAGTACAAGCAGCAGATCGGCGAGGACTTCCCCTCCGACCCCAAGACCCAGCTGTACGAAGCCATCCGCGCCGTGTTCCGCTCCTGGGACAACCCGCGCGCGAACGTCTATCGCCGCGACAACGACATCCCCTATTCCTGGGGCACTGCCGTCAATGTCATGCCGATGGTCTTCGGCAACCTGAACGACAACTCCGGTACCGGCGTCGCCTTCACCCGTGACCCCGCCACCGGCGAGAAGAAGCTCATGGGCGAGTTCCTGACCAACGCTCAGGGCGAGGACGTCGTCGCCGGCGTCCGCACCCCGATGCCCATCTCCCAGATGGAAGAGAAGTTCCCCCAGGCTTACGCCGACTTCGTCAAGGTCTGCGACCTGCTCGAGGATCACTACCGCGACATGCAGGACATGGAGTTCACCGTCGAGAACGGCAAGCTCTATATGCTCCAGTGCCGCAGCGGTAAGCGCACCGCGCAGGCTGCTCTCAAGATCGCCTGTGACCTCGTGGACGAGGGCATGATCGACGAGAAGAAGGCCGTCTCCATGATCGACCCGCGCAACCTCGACACCCTGCTCCATCCCCAGTTCGATGCGGCTGTCCTCAAGAAGGCTCCCGCCATCGCCAAGGCTCTGCCCGCCTCCCCCGGCGCCGCCTGCGGCAAGATCGTCTTCTCCGCTGAGGATGCCAAAGAGTGGAAGGAGCGCGGCGAGAAGGTCGTTCTCGTCCGTCTCGAGACCTCTCCGGAGGATATCGAGGGCATGAAGGCCTCCCAGGGCATCCTGACCGTCCGCGGCGGTATGACCTCCCACGCGGCTGTCGTCGCGCGCGGCATGGGCAAGTGCTGCGTCTCCGGCTGCGGCGAGATCAACATGGACGAGGAGAACAAGAAGTTCGAGCTCGCCGGCAAGACCTACCACGAGGGCGACTTCATCTCCATCGATGGTTCCACCGGTAACATCTACGACGGCATCATCCCCACGGTCGACGCCACCATCGGCGGCGAGTTCGGCCGCGTCATGGCCTGGGCCGACAAGTATCGCCGTCTGGGCGTCCGCACGAACGCCGATAACCCGCACGACACCGAGCAGGCCGTGAAGTTCGGCGCTGAGGGCATCGGCCTCTGCCGCACCGAGCACATGTTCTTCGAGGCTGACCGTATTCCCGCCATCCGCGAGATGATCTGCTCCGACACCGTCGAGCAGCGCGAGAAGGCGCTCGCTAAGCTCGAGCCGATGCAGCAGGGCGACTTTGAAGCCATGTATATCGCGCTCGAGGGCCGTCCGATGACCGTTCGTTTCCTCGATCCCCCGCTGCACGAGTTCGTTCCCACCGAGGAAGCTGACATCGAGCAGCTCGCCAAGGACATGGGCAAGAGCGTTCAGGACATCAAGAACATCATCGCCTCCCTGCACGAGTTCAACCCCATGATGGGCCACCGCGGCTGCCGTCTGGCCGTTACGTTCCCCGAGATCGCTGCCATGCAGACCCGTGCGGTCATCAAGGCTGCGCTGAACGTCAACGCCGCGCATCCCGACTGGAACATCATCCCCGAGATCATGATCCCGCTCGTCGGCGAGGTCAAGGAGCTCAAGTACGTCAAGGACGTCGTCGTCGAGGTCGCTGACAAGCTGATCGCCGAGGCCGGCAGCTCCATGAAGTACAAGGTCGGCACCATGATCGAGATCCCGCGCGCCGCTCTGACCGCGGACGAGATCGCCAAGGAAGCGGACTTCTTCTCCTTCGGCACGAACGACCTGACCCAGATGACCTTCGGCTTCAGCCGTGACGATGCCGGCAAGTTCCTCGGCGCGTACTACGACAAGAAGATCTACGAGAGCGATCCGTTCGCCCGTCTCGATCAGGCCGGCGTCGGCAAGCTCGTCTCCATGGCCGCCAAGATGGGCCGCGAGACCAACCCGCACATCCACCTCGGCATCTGCGGCGAGCACGGCGGCGATCCCACGTCCGTCGAGTTCTGCCACAAGGTCGGTCTGGACTATGTCTCCTGCAGCCCGTTCCGTGTCCCCATCGCCCGCCTCGCCGCCGCACAGGCTGCGATCAAGGACATGCAGTAAGCAAATCGCTTTCGGCATAGGCTTTTATTGAATCAAACAAGCGCCCAGCCATTCGCCTGGGCGCTTGTACTTTGTAAAAAGATGTGGTAGGATGTGGACCAATCAGATGTTGGATAGGAAAGGGGAGAGTGCATGGAGATCAGACCCTTGGACAGAGAGATATATGCGGGCAAAACATTTACGGCTTGCTACCGCACGAATGGCTATTATGAGATCCGCCCGTCCGAGACGGGCTTTCAGATGGACTATGTGCCCTTTGCGGAGCCGACTGAGAGATCGTTCGACGATGTGTTCTTCGGCGAATGGCTCGAAGACCCGATCGCCTTCGGCGCGTTCGAGGGCGAAAAACTGATCGGATATGTCGAAGGCTCGATAGAGGGCTGGAACAACCGTTTTCGGCTCAGCAACATCTGCGTGCTGGACTTTTCCGAGCGCAGCAGGGGCGTCGGCACGGCGCTGATGAAGACCATAGAGCAAGCGGCGGAGAATACCGGGGCGCGCATGCTGATTTTAGAGACGCAGTCGTGCAATGAAAACGCCATCGCGTTTTATAAAAAGAACGGTTTCGAAATCGTCGGCTTCGACCTGTACGCCTACTCCAACGACGATCCTGAGCGGCACGAGGTGCGGATCGAAATGGGGAAGAAGCTGCACTGAGCGCCGGTTTTGCATCTTAAAAGCATTTTTCAAAGGAGAACACAGCCATGCTGTTACTGCTTCAGATCATTTTATGTTGTCTTCTGTATCTCGCGCTGGTCAAATGCGCGGTGCGAGACAGCGGGCGCAACTGCCTCTATTTTTACCCGGACGCGTATCTCGACGAGGCGCAGCGGCGCGGCATCGCCGACAAGACTGAGGAGCTGCGCAAGGGCAAGCGCTTTATGACGTTCTTCTGCCTTGTGATCTTCGTCGTGCTGATCGCGGTCATCGCCGGATGGAACGGCGTGAAGGACTTTAAGACCGCGAGTTTTGAAACCTACCTCTTCCTTGTGGTCGTGAACTGGTTCGACGGCTTTGTCATCGACCTGCTGTGGGTCGGCCACAGCAAGATCTGGCGTATAGGGCATGGAGGGCGTCCCCTATGGGAAGCCGTGGCGGACGGTCTACACCAAGCGCAGTGCGGCCACAGCGCTGTACCTTCTTGTCGCGGCCGCGGTCGGCGGGATCGTTGTGCTGATCGGCAAAATTTGACAGCGGAAGAAAAAAGGTTCCCAAGCCATTGGCTTGGGAACCTTTTTCGCATCGCCGCGCGATGCAGAGGATCAAAGGAGAGGTTCATAAAGAAGTTTGGAAGAGATCGTTTCAGATACGGCTGCGGATCTCCGCACCCATGGCCTTGCAGCCGACGAGTTGGCAGTTTTCCTGCATGATGTCGCCGCAGCGGAAGCCCGAGCGCAGCGTTTTATCCACCGCGCGCTCGATGGCGTCGGCCTCGGCGGCCATGTCGAAGCTGTAGCGCAGCATCATTGCGGCGGCCAGGATCGTGCCGATGGGGTTCGCCTTGTCCTGCCCCGCAATGTCCGGCGCGGAGCCGTGGATGGGCTCGTAGAGTCCGTTCGTGCCGTCGCCCATGCTGGAGGACGGGATCATGCCGATCGAGCCCGTGATCTGGCTCGCCTCGTCGGAGAGGATGTCGCCAAAGAGATTTTCGGTCACGATGACGTCAAACTGGCTCGGGTCACGCACGAGCTGCATCGCCGCGTTGTCGACATACATGTGGCGAAGCTCGACATCTGGGTAGTCCTTCGCGACCTCTGTGACCGTCTTGCGCCAGAGACGCGAGGTGTCGAGCACGTTGGCCTTGTCGATGGAGGTGACGCGCTTGCGGCGCTTGCGCGCGGTCTCGAACGCGACGCGCGCGACACGCTTGATCTCGTGCTCGGAGTAGGCCATGATGTCGGTGGCCTTCTGCTCGCCGTTCGCCTCTTCCGTGCGGTGCTCGCCGAAGTACACGCCGCCGATGAGCTCGCGCACGACGACGAAGTCGATGCCGCCTTCCGCGATGTCAGCGCGCAGCGGGCAGGCGGCGGAGAGCTCGGAGAACATCTTCGCAGGGCGCACATTTGTATAGAGCCCCATGCCCTCGCGCAGCTTGAGCAGACCGCGCTCGGGACGGTTGACGGCGGGCTGATCGTCCCACTTCGGGCCGCCGACCGCACCGAGCAGCACGCTGTCCGCGTTGCGGCAGGTCTGAAGGCTCGAATCCGGCAGCGGCACGCCGAATTTATCGATGGCGTTGCCGCCCATCGGCGCGTCGACGTAGGTGAAGGTGTGGCCAAACTTCGCGGCCACGGCGTCTAAAATGCCCATGGCCTCGGTGACGATCTCGGGGCCGATGCCGTCGCCCTTGATGATGGCAATGGTCTTGTTCATTTCGCCGCCTCCTTTGCCTTGAGCGAGGCCATCAGGCCGCCGCGCGCGATCATGTCCTTGATAAACGGCGGGAAGGGCTCGGCCTGATACGTCGTGCCCTTTGTCACGTCTGTGATGACGCCGGTGTCGAAGTCGACCGCCACCTCGTCGCCGTTTTCGATCTCCGCGCTCGCGGCGGGGCACTCCAAAATGGCGAGGCCGATGTTGATAGCGTTGCGGTAGAAGATGCGGGCGAAATTCGCCGCGATGACGCAGGAGATGCCGCTCGCCTTGATGGCGACGGGCGCATGCTCGCGCGACGAGCCGCAGCCGAAGTTTACGCCCGCGACCATGATGTCGCCGTCTTTGACGCGGTGGATGAAGTCCTTGTCGATGTCCTCCATGCAGTGGGAGGCGAGCTCCTTGTGGCTCTGGGTGTTCAGATAGCGCGCGGGGATGATGACGTCCGTATCGACGTGATCCCCATACTTATGGACAATGCCGTGTGCATTCATTTGTTCATGACCTCCTCCGGATGAGAAATGTGGCCGGTAATACCAGACGCCGCGGCGACAGCCGGAGAGGCGAGGTAGACCTCGCTGTCGACGTGGCCCATGCGGCCGACAAAGTTGCGGTTGGTGGTGGAAACGCAGCGCTCGCCGGCGGCGAGGATGCCCATATAGCCGCCGAGGCACGGCCCGCATGTGGGCGTGGAGACGATGCAGCCCGCGTCGAGGAAAATATCGGTGTAGCCCTCGTGCATGCAGGCGCGGTAAACTTCCTGCGTGGCGGGGATGATGATGCCGCGGACGTTCGGGGCCAGGTGATGCCCCTTTAAGATCGCGGCGGCGGCGGCCATGTCAGGGAGCTGGCCGTTCGTGCACGAGCCGATGACGATCTGGTCGATGGCGATGTCGCTGCCCTCGCGCGCGCTGTGCGCGTTTTCGGGCAGGTGCGGCCAGGCGACCGTGCAGTCGACCTTGCCAAGGTCGATGTCGATGACGCGCTCGTATTCTGCATCGGGGTCGGCCTCGAACGCTGTCCAGGGGCGGTCCACGCGGCCCTCAACATAGGCGCGCGTCACGTCGTCGACGGGGAAGATGCCGTTTTTGCCGCCCGCCTCGATGGCCATGTTGCAGATCGTCAGGCGGTCGTAAATCGTGAGGTTCTTGACGCCCTCGCCGGAAAATTCGATGGACTGGTAGCGTGCGCCGTCCACGCCGATCATGCCGATGAGCGTCAGGATGACGTCCTTGCCGGAGACGAACGGGCGGAGCTTGCCGGTGAGATTCACCTTGATGGCGGACGGGACCTTGAACCACGTCTCGCCCGCGGCCATGGCCGCACCCATGTCGGTCGAGCCGACGCCGGTGGAGAACGCGCCGAGCGCGCCGTAGGTGCAGGTGTGCGAGTCCGCGCCGATGACGGCCTCGCCCGGGGCGACAAGCCCCTGCTCGGGCAGCAGCGCGTGCTCGATGCCCATCGTGCCGACATCGTAGAAGTGGTCGATGTCGAAGCGGCGGGCAAAGGTGCGGCACTGCTTGCACTGCGTGGCGGACTTGATGTCCTTGTTCGGTGCGAAGTGATCCATCACCATCGCAATGCGGCTCTTGTCGAAGACCTTTTCAAAGCCCGCGGACTCAAACTCGTTGATGGCCACGGGGGTCGTGATGTCGTTGCCGAGGACGAGGTCGAGCTTTGCCTGGATGAGCTGGCCCGCGCGCACACTCTCAAGTCCTGCGTGCTTGGCGAGAATTTTCTGCGTCATTGTCATGCCCATGTCGCGTTTCTCCTTTCAGTTGCCGGATTCCATGATCTTGTTGATGCCGTTGACGTAGGCGCGGATCGACGATTCGATGATATCGGTCGAGAGACCCGAGCCGGTGTACGACCGCCCGTCGGGGCCGGAGACCTTGACCACGGCCTCGCCGATGGCGTCCTCGCCGTCCGTGACGGCGTTGAGGCTGAAGCTCTCGAGCTTCACGTCCATATGAAGCATGCGGTTGATAGCCTTGAACGAGGCGTCCAGCGGGCCTGTGCCGATGGCGACGTCTTCGATCTGCTCGTCGCCGTGCTGGAGCTTGATGCACGAGATGTTCGGCACGCCGTGGCCCGTGTTGACCACATGACTCACGAGCTGGCAGCTGCCCTGCACCGCGGCCTGACGGTGGAGCACGAGCGCCTCAATGTCGCTGCTCGTGATGTTCTTTTTCTTGTCGGCGAGATCCTTGAAGCGGGTGAACACGCTTTCAAGCTCCTCGTCGCTCAATTCGTAGCCCATGGATTCGAGCTTTTCACGCAGCGCGTGCTTGCCGGAGTGCTTGCCGAGCACCATCGTGTTCTGCGGGATGCCGACGTCGGTGGAGTTCATGATCTCGTACGTTCTTGCATTGGCAATGACGCCGTGCTGATGGATGCCCGACTCGTGCGCGAAGGCGTTCGCGCCGACGATGGCCTTGCTCGGCGGGATGGGCACGCCCGTGATGTTGCTCAGCAGCTTGCTCGAGCGGTAGATCTGCTTGGTGTTCACGCCGGTCTCGGCGTCGTAGAAGTCCTTTCTCGTGCGCAGCGCCATGACGATCTCTTCAAGGCTCGCGTTGCCCGCGCGCTCGCCGATGCCGTTGACCGTGCATTCGACCTGCGTCGCGCCCGCGCGGACGCATTCGAGCGAATTGGCCACCGCCATGCCGAGGTCGTTGTGACAGTGGACGGAGATGTCAACATGCTCGACGCCCTCGATGTTTTCACGCAGGTAGGTGATGAGGTCATACATCTCCTGCGGCGTGGAGTAGCCGACGGTGTCGGGCACATTCAGCGTCGTCGCGCCCGCGGCGACGGCAGTGGAGTAGCAATGGGCCAGAAATGCCCAGTCGGAGCGGGAGGCGTCCTCGGCGGAAAACTCGATGTCATCGCAATAGCTCTTGGCGTAGGCGACCATCTCGCGGATGCGGTCGATGACCTGCTCGCGCGTCATCTTGAGCTTGTACTCCATGTGGATGTCGCTCGTCGCAAGGAAGACGTGGATGCGGGGGTGGTTGGCCTCCTTCACGGCGTCCCACGCCGCGTCGATATCGCCCTTGGCGCAGCGCGCGAGCGAGGCGACCGTGCAGTTTGTCACCGCGGCGGCGATGGCCTGCACGCTCTTGTGGTCCATCGGAGACGCGATGGCGAAGCCTGCCTCGATCACGTCGACGCCCAGCTTTTCAAGTTGGCGGGCCATTTCGATCTTTTCCGTCAGATTCATGCTGCAGCCGGGGGACTGCTCGCCGTCTCGTAAGGTCGTGTCAAAAATTTTAATGCGCTTCATGGGGGTGTTCCTCCTGCTTTTTTCTCTCGCATAGCAACAAAAAAGCCTCCGTCTCTTCCCTTGAAGAGACGAAAGCTCAAAACTTCCGCGGTACCACTCTTGTTGGCATAAAATATGCCCGCTTTCTGCATCGGCTTAAAATCAAGCGAATGCGCCTCGTTGGTAACGGTGAGGAGATCCGGCTGCGCCTAAACGAAAATCGTCTCAGCGGAGCTACTCAGGGGCCAGTGACATCATCCCGCTCTGCATTGCCTCGCAGCGACCGGCAACTCTCTGAAGCGTCTGTAGGACGAATTTTTCCCCGTCATGGTATTTGTGAACTATGAGATTTAATGATGCTACTATAATCGCCCGCCCCCGCTTTGTCAAGCAGGGAAAAAGAAATTTGCGCTTTTGACAAAAAACCGCGCGGCGGAAAAAATATTTTGCGCACTTTGAACGGAGAAAAAGGCGGGAGAGCAAAAGAAAAGGGAACGCGCAAGCGTTCCCTTTTTTGCCAAAATTTCTTACCTGCCGCCGAAGATCAGGCTGCCGAGCCCCGTGGAGGTCAAAAACAGAATGAGCATGACAACGGGCACGACATACTTCATCATCACGCTGTAGAGCTTGGCGCGGCCGAAGTGCTCGCCGTTTTTCTCGACCTCGGCAATGATCCATTTCGGACCCACGACCCAGCCGACCAAAATGCTCGTGAGCAGGCTGATAAACGGCATCAGGAAGCTGTTGCTGATGTAGTCCATCACGTCGAGCAGCTGCGCGGTCGAGCCGTTGGGCAGCGGGAGCTCGAAGTAGAGCGCGTTGTAGCCCATGCAGATGAGCACAGCCGTCACGAGCGAGTAGACGCCCACGGCGGCGCACATCTCCTTGCGCGACTTGTGGAAAATCTCCATGCAGTTGGCGACGAGCGTCTCCATGACGGACACGCAGCTCGTCAGCGCGGCGAAGCCGAGCGCGAGGAAGAACACCGCGCCCACGACGCGGCCCACGCCGCCCATCGCGGCGAAGACCTTCGGCAGGCTGATGAACGTCAGGCTCGGGCCGCTGGCCATGCCGTCGGTGCCGAGGAAGACATAGACGGCGGGGATGATCATGAGGCCCGCGAGGAACGCGACGCCCGTGTCGAAAATTTCGATCTGGTTGTTGGCCTTGTTGAGGTCGACGTCGTCCTTGACGTAGCTGCCGTAGGTGATCATGATGCCCATGCTGACACTGAGCGAGAAGAAGAGCTGACTCATCGCGTCGAGCGCGATGTTCAAAAAGCGCTGGACGGTCAGGCCCGTGAAGTCGGGCTTAATGTAGACGAGCAATCCTTCGATACCCGTGCGCGTCATGCCGCTCTCGTCGGTGTAAGAGAGCGTGAGCGAGAAGATGGCGATGCCGATGATGAGAAGGAGCAGACCCGGCATGATGTAGCGGGAGTATTTTTCAATGCCCTTTTCCACGCCGCAGTACACGACCCACGCCGTCAGCGCCAAAAAGATCAGCATGAAGACGATGGGCGAGACGGGGGAGGTGATGAACGAGGTGAAGAACCCGTCCTGCGCGGCGGCATCGCCGCTTGAGACGAGGTAGAGGGTAAAATACTTCGTGATCCAGCCGCCGATGACGGAGTAATACGTCATGATGAGCGTGGGGACGAGGAAGGTGAGGTAACCCAAAAACTTCCACTTCTTGTTGAGCGTTGCAAAGGCATTGAGGGCGTTCTGCTTCGTGCGGCGGCCAATGGCTACGTCAGTCGTCAGCAGGGTGAAGCCGAATGTCAGCACCAGCACCAGATAGACGAGCAGGAACAGTCCGCCGCCGTCCTTGGCACAGAGATAGGGGAAGCGCCAGATATTGCCGACGCCCACCGCGCTGCCCGCCGCAGCCAGCACAAAGCCGAGCGAACCGCTGAAACTACTGCTTTTTTTCATGTTCGATTCTCTCTTTTCTTTCATGTAAATGGAATGACTAATGCCCCATTATAGCAGAAGAAACCGAATTGGCAAGGGGAAAAGCACTGAAAATGCAGGAATTCTTGCGAAAATGTGAAAAAATATCTCGCCAGCGGCTTGCTGGTGAGATATTTTATTCATAACAGGATTAGATTTTGTCATGGCCGGCGGCTTCGTCGGTGAAGACGGCCTCGAATTCCTCAGCGCTCATCGTCTCGTGCGCAAGCAGGAATTCCGCCACGGCGATGAGGTGCTTCTGATCGCGCGAGAGGATGTCCTCGCAGCGCTCGTAGGCCGCGTCGACGATGGACTTGACCTCCTCGTCGATCTGTGCGGCGACCTGCTCGGAATACGGCTTGGCCTGCGCCATCGAGCGGCCGATGAAAATTTCATCGTGGCCGGATTCGAACGAGATCGAGCCGAGCCTGTCGCTCATGCCGTACACCGAGACCATCTTGCGCGCGATCTGCGAGGCGCGCTGGATGTCGTTCGACGCGCCGGTCGAAATGTCGCCGAGCATCAGCTTTTCCGCCACGCGCCCGCCAAGCAGCGAGACGATCTGCTCTTCCATATAGCGCTTGGACTGGTACGAGCGGTCCTCCGTGGGCAGCGAGATCGTCATGCCGCCCGCGCCGCCACGCGGGACGATCGTGATCTGGTGCACGGGATCGTGCGTCGGCAGCGCGTGCATCACGATGGCGTGACCGGCCTCGTGATAGGCGGTCAGCTTGCGCTCGTGCTCGCTGACGACGCGGCTCTTCTTCTCGGGACCTGCGATGACCTTGATCTCCGCCTCGGAGAAGTCGGACATCGTGATGAGCTTGCTGCCGCGGCGCGCGGCGAGCAGCGCCGCCTCGTTCGAGAGGTTCTCGAGGTCCGCGCCCGTGAAGCCGGGCGTTCCCTTGGCGACGGTGGAGAGGTCCACATCCTCGGCAAGGGGCTTATTCTTGACGTGGATCTTCAGGATCTCCTCGCGGCCGCGGATGTCGGGAAGCCCCACGTAGACCTGACGGTCGAAGCGGCCCGGGCGCAGCAGCGCGGGGTCGAGGATGTCGGCGCGGTTCGTCGCCGCCATGACGATGACGCCCTCGTTGTTCGTAAAGCCGTCCATTTCGACGAGCAGCTGGTTGAGCGTCTGCTCGCGCTCGTCGTGACCGCCGCCGAGACCGCTGCCGCGCTGACGGCCGACCGCGTCGATCTCATCAATGAAGATGATGGCCGGAGCGACCTTCTTGGCCTGCTCGAACAGGTCACGCACGCGCGATGCACCGACGCCGACATAGAGCTCGACAAAGTCCGAGCCCGAGATGGACAAAAACTGCACGCCTGCCTCGCCCGCGACCGCGCGCGCCATAAGCGTCTTGCCGGTGCCCGGAGGGCCGACAAGCAGCACACCCTTGGGGATGCGCGCACCCATCGCGGTATAGTTCTGCGGACGCTTGAGGAAGTCCACGATCTCGGACAGCTCCTCTTTTTCCTCCTCCGCGCCGGCAACATCGGCAAAGGTGACCTTCTTGAGGTTCTCCTCGCCGGTGCGCGTGTGCGCCTTGCCGAACTTGCCGACACCCGGCGCACCGCCGCCGCCCGTCTTGTTCATGAGCAGGTACCACACGCCGATAAACAGCACGATCGTGATCAGGTACGGCAGGATGGACATCCACCACGGCGCCGTCCAGCCCTTGACGTAGTCATACTCCGTCAGCACGCCGCTGGCGGTCTGCTCGTCGATGAGATCACCCAGATCCTCGCGGAACCAGTTCGGGTTCGGCAGGGTCTTTTTGATGGTGGTGTTGCCGTCGCTGTCAGCAGCGTAGAGGTTGAGCGTGAGCTCATCGCCCTCAAGGCTGAACGACTTGACCTTCTCCTCCCGGAACAGAGTCTCGATCTCGGAATAGGTGTATTCCTTCTGCTCCGCCGGGGACGTCAGATAGAAAATGACGGCGAGAATGATCACGCCGATCAGCATATAGAACCCGATGCCTCTGGCACGGTTCTTGTCCGGTTTCAAATCAAATCACATCCTTTAGGAATCCGTATCGGGCTCAGTTGGAGTAAACCTCCGGCTTGAGCACGCCGATGAACGGGAGATTGCGGTATTTTTCCGCGTAGTCAAGGCCGTAGCCGACGACGAACGCATCCGGCACCTCAAAGCCGGCATACGACGCGCGGATCGGCGCTTTGCGGCGCGCGGGCTTGTCCAGCAGCGTCGCAATGGTGATCGACGCGGGACGGCGGACGCTGAGATAGTCCGCAAGGTAGTGCAGCGTGACGCCGCTGTCGAGGATGTCCTCGACGAGGATGATGTCGCGCCCCTCGATGTCCTGATTCAGGTCCTTGTTGATCTTCACCGCGCCGGTGGTCGTCGTCTGGTTGCCATAGGATGACACAGCCATAAAATCGACCGAGCACGGAATGGTCACGCTGCGCATCAGGTCTGCCATGAACACAAAGCAGCCCTTGAGCACACCGACGAAAAGCGGCTCGCGGCCGTCAAAATCCTTCGAGATCTGGGCACCGAGCTCCGCCGTGCGCTTCTGGATCTCCTCGGCGGACAGCAGGACCGACGCAATGTCATCTCTCATATCACTCATAGTATTCTCCCCCATATGTTTGGATCTGTTCCATGCGGATGCAGACCATGGTTTGATCCGGCACCGCCGCCCATTGCTCGGCGACGCCGAAGCCGGCGATGGCCGCCGGCACATCCGCTGCGCGGATGATCGGTACGCGGTCGCGCGCGCTCTGCGTCAGCCCCCGCTCTGCAAGCAGGTCGCTCACGCGCTTCGTGCAGCCGCGCCCAGCCAGACGGATCCGGTCACCCGGACGCCGCGGCGTAACAGATAGTTTATCATGGATAATCGCAGATTTAAAGACAAAAGTGGTGAACGCGCTGTGAATTTCATGAAACGGCTCCGGCATCCCCACTGTGATGCGCACGCCGAGCTCCGGGATCTCCGTCGTCTGACCGGGGATGAGCGCATACGTCCCGAGCTTTTCCCGGGGCTGCGCGCCGAAAAAGAGCCGCCCCTGCTCGCGCGTCACACGCAGACCGGGCACGTCGGCATAGCCGAGCCCTTCCCCGCCGCACAGCTGCTCGAGCGCCAGCAGATGCCGCCGCGAGAGCTCGCATCCGGCCGCCTGCTGCAGCACACGCACACGCACCGGGCGCGGCAGCACCAGCAGCTTCGCCACCGGAATGCCCTCCGCAGGCGTCTGACCGGCGAGAAATTCCGCCGCCAAGCCGCCGAGAAATCGCTCGTCCTCACGCAAAAGCGCCGCCGTATCGGCAGCGTGCTGCACGAAGGCCGCGTTCACGCTCTCGAGCGCCGGCACGGCATGGTGCCGGATGCGGTTGCGGGCGTAAGCGTCCGATGCGTTCGTGCTGTCGTCCACGTGCGCAATGCCATGTGCCGCCAGATACGCCTCCGCTTCCGCGCGCGTGGTGTCCAGCATCGGGCGCAGGAGCTTGCCGCGCTGCGGCGGGATACCGGTCAGGCCGCGCAGACCGCAGCCGCGCGCGAGGTTGAGCAGCAGCGTCTCGGCGTTGTCGTCCGCCGTGTGCGCCGTTGCGATCCAGTCATAGCCGTGCGCAGCCGCACAGTCGGTCAAAAATGCATAGCGCAATTGCCGCGCCGCGCCCTCCGTGCCCATTCCGCGCACGGACGCAACGTCACCGCGCCCGGCGTAAAACGGCACGTTCAGCCGTTGACACTGCGCGCGCACGAACGCCTCGTCCCGGTCGCTCTCCGCACCGCGCAGCGCGTGGTTGAAGTGCGCACAGCCGACCGTGAAGCCGCGCTGCGCCGCCAGCTCCGTCATCCGGTGCAGGAGGTACATGGAGTCCACCCCGCCGGACACGGCGCACAGCACACGCGCGCCGGGGGCAATCGCATCAATAGTCATCGTCGTCGTACTTCTTCTCGATGGCCGCAAACGTCGTGTACTCGGGCAGCCACATCACCTCGAGCGTGCCGGTCTCGCCGTGGCGGTTTTTGAGGATGATCGCCTCGGCCAGGTTCGGGTTTTCACACTCTTTGTTGTAATACCCGTCGCGGTAGAGCGCGATCACGATGTCCGCGTCCTGCTCGATGGCGCCGGATTCACGCAGGTCCGAGAGCATCGGGCGCTTATTCTGGCGCGCTTCGTTGGCTCGCGAGAGCTGCGAGAGGCAGATGACCGGAACGTTGAGCTCCTTGGCCATGATCTTGAGCATACGGCTCATATCGGAGACCGCCTGTGTGCGGCTCTCGTTCGACCAGCCGTGGCCGCTGCCGGCCGACTGCATGAGCTGCAGGTAGTCAATGACGACGAGGCCGAGATTCGGGATGCGGCGGCACTGGGCGTTCATGTCCGCAACGGAAAGCGACGGATTGTCGTCAATGCGGATATCGGTCGCGCTGATGGTCGTGGCCGCAGCGCCGACGCGCCGCCACTCGTCTGCCGAGA
>ERZ1106943.1523-NODE-1523-length-23232-cov-16.579842_pt1 | contig 23232 bp, 19 predicted proteins | sample MGYA00403671_ERZ1106943 | MGnify/ENA primary metagenome ERZ1106943 (study PRJEB35170, sample SAMEA104062427) | human gut metagenome | biome: human gut; feature: human-associated habitat; material: faeces | place: Denmark | collected 2012-06-14 ...
AGATACCTTCATATCGATGAAACACATGTACAGGTGCTGAAAGAACCGGGACGAAAAAATACGTCCGATTCCTATATGTGGGTTTACTGCAGCATCAGAGATGCTGTAAATCCCATCCGCTACTTCGAGTACCAGCCGGGACGAAGCGGGAAATATCCGGAAGCGTTTCTGAGGGAATATGAAGGTTATATCCATACAGACGCTTACTCCGGATACAATGCAGTTTCAGGAGTAAAAAGATGTCTTTGCTATACGCATCTGCGCCGGGCTTTCGTGGATGCGCTCCCAAAAGACATCCATAATTCGGAAGCATCAAAACCTGCGGAAGCAATCCTCCGTCTGAATCAACTCTTTAACATAGAGTCAGAGTTGGAGGCGCTCCCTCCTGATCAGAAGAAAAAAGAACGTCTTATCCGCGAGAAACCGCTTCTCGAGGCTTTTTGGTCATGGGCAGAAAAAAGTGCCATCGGAGAGCTGCCGAAATCCAAACTTTCAAAAGCTTTTCATTACGCCTTAAATAACCGTGAAGGTTTTTGGAATTATCTGGAAGACGGGAATTGTTCCATCAGTAATTCGCTTGCGGAAAACTGTATCCGTCCCTTTGTGATCGGCAGAAAGAACTGGCTGTTCTCCGGCAGTCCGAAAGGGGCGGAAGCCAGTGCAGGAATCTATACACTGGTAGAGACAGCGAAAGCGAATGGGCTTGCCCCGATGAAATATATAAAATATATCCTGTCCGACATGCCGGGGAGTGCTTTTCTTGAACATCCTGAATATCTGGATGATTATCTGCCTTGGAATCCTCTTGTAAAAGAATTCTGTCGATAACCGTTGACCTTTTAGTATAAAAGGCTGACGGTTATTTTTCTATACACTGTTTTATTTGACGCTTACAATTAAGCCGTCTTCGGATGAGGGCGGCTTAGATGTTATTCTATATTTTGGACTATGGAATCAAGCAAAGAATAATATTGATAAATCCTTTCGGCTATTTTATTTTGTTCATTTATAGGTGGAATAGGAATAAGTGTGGTTCTTATATGTTCAAGGTGAAGATTAGGCACACCAATTCCCTTTAGAGAACTTTTAAAATAGTCTTGGATGGTATCACTTGCTATAATTTTTAGCAAGTACTGTGAGGAAATATTGTTATTTACTACTCTTAACAAAGCTAATGTTACATAAATATCAAACTCACATTCTCTATCAACTATTGCCGCAACTCCTGTAGTTCCATTTTTGGCAAGCAAAATATCATTCATTTTAGGTGATACTCTTGAATATAACTCATCATGTAAAGATTTTGGGATATACATGATATCATTCCAATTGATTTTTCCTGTAGTTATATTCTTTGCTGATAAGAAGATGTATCCGCTATCTGAATAGGTAGGCGTTTTATGTGTTCCGTCAGTTATAGGATAACAGATTGTTTGTAATCTACTCCACTCCCAATTTTGAGGCAATTCAAACGGAATTTCATCATCAATATTGCTTATTATATCTCCAACTCTTTCATAATAAGAGTTATCATCACCTTTAAAGATAACAGATTCCTTCTTATCACGCTTGATTTTGCCTTGTTTAATCAGTTCTTCTTTCTCTGTACGAATACGCTCCAATATCACAGATGCTGGTTCGTCATTCGGGTCTTGTGGAACAAGTTTACCACGGATGGCGAGGTCAAGGATTTTGGATTTTGCTTTCGAAACAAGTTCGTTAATATCTACTTTCCCGATTTCAATATTATCAACCGTATACATCACTTCATTAAGGTGTTGACTCATATGTTTTTGCTCACTATATGGGGGTAACGGAATAAGAATAGAATTCATATTATCCTGCGTCATTTTTGGTTGAGCAGAACCGGTTACATATTTTTCCAGACTAATTGCATTGATATAAGAGCAAAGGTATTCCAAAATAAATTTGTCAGTAGCATCAATGCAATGGGCATGATTGTTAACCCAATATTGTCCTTCAGCAAAAAATGCAATCGGTTTATTGCGTGTCACAAGATTTGCTCCATCTTCACCTATAAGCAAAAGTCGTTCATTGAAAATGTATTTATCAATTTTAGCAATCTTGCCTGAAGCTCCATAATAATCATAGATTTTAGCAACATCCGTTCGTTGAGATGACGATATAGGTTTTCGCTCGCTATCGCGATTAATTGTTATGGCAGAGAATCTCGTCCACGCCCATCCCTCCGGCACTTCAAACGGTATCTCATCTTCAATACATTTTACAGTTCCATCCTGGAACTTCTCATAATGCAAATTATTGATACAAGTAGTAAGTTTAAGGTACCTTCGTGGAAAATAAAAAAGTGGAGCCCACGCATGGGACTCCACCGGCTACGGGCATCGCAAGTTTCCGTAGCGCAACCATATGTACATTAACATTACAAGATGTGTATGTCAATAAACTCATGTTAGATATTGAATTATATTTTCCTGTATCGGCTGATTTTATCCCAGTTAGCAGGAAATCCAATATTATCAAGCAATTGTTTCTCTGTAAGATGAGGACACTGCTTAATTACAGTTTTTATAAGTTTTGAAAGAGCAGTTTTAAAGAGTCTGAATTCATCATTATTTATCAGGTAGCGTAGGGCAATTACAACTGCGAATAAATCCTGCTTGCCGTATACATAGTGATTATTGTTTTGATTGATTTGAAGTTTTTGGTGTAGCAAGGTATCAGGAATTGTCTCGTTTATTCTGAATGAAAACAGACGCTCCCCATGGGCACATACATTACGGCATTTGCCTATAATGTTGATAAACTGATGCAATTGTTTTTCTGAAACATTCTGAAAGTTTTTGCTGATTTTGGTTCTAATATCAGTAGTTGCATATTGATACATTTTGGAAATCTGCCCAAATGTTAAAGCATTTGTTGCAACCCATAATGGTACATTGTGATATGTATTGACTGAATGCTCGATATAGGCATATTTGCTAGGTGTAGCAATAACTTTTTGTAATGAATGAGTCAGGCGAAGCAGTTCACGATGGTTCTTTCTGGTGTGATTATAATTATTTATATCAAGATACATGGACTGCTGTTCACCATATTTTTCACAGAAGTGATAGGAAAACATGGATTTTATATGGCGTTCTACATGAAGAATGTATTTCAGAAACAAAGTGCGTAGCTCTTCATCAAAGTAGTAGAAAGAAACTAATTCATCAAAAGTAACGCCATGAATATATTTATTTGACGGAGCGTGTTTGAAAAGAGATTTGTATCCACCTATTAGAGAATAGTAGCTGAGTTCTTCCAGTTTTTTAGTGGCATATTCGTGATTAGGAATAGCAAGTTGCTTGTCATATTCAAGAATATGTAGCTGCTGCTCATAGGTGAGAAAGTTTTTTGCCATATAGTATTTCCTTTCTGAAACAGGCATAAAAAAAGTGGAGCCCACGCATGGAACTCCACCGGCTACGGGCATCGCAAGTTTCCGTAGCACAACCACTACAAATAATATACCATTGATATCTGGCGATGTCAAACAGTATTTTTTTAGTGGCATTAATAGTTTATGCGTTTCTGTGTGTGATATTCTTATTTTGTTCATTCTTGGCATTCAGCCATTTTTCTTTATATTCCAGTGCTTTCTCAGGCTTGTGCCATCTGGCATATAGATTATTCAGATATCCGTATACAGATTTCAGATAGTTATTCTCTGAAACATAATTATCAAATGCTGAAACCGCAGTATCAGATAAAGCTAAATCAGAATCACTGGTATCCATAGCAGCACTGATAATATTCTCTGCTGCCAGTAGATTCTTTTCGGCATCTATTGGATTACCTTCCTTTAATGCAATTATTCCGGCGGCAAGCCGGCAGCAGCCATAATCCAAAGTGTTGTTGCCTTCGTTATCTGTCACAAGAGCATCATATTGATTAAGGACAAGCCGTGCAAGCTCTAAATCACCAGCAAGTATCAGCATATTTACAAGATTAAGCATCTGTTGGAGCATATCATGCGTTTCAATTATGCCGGTGTCAGCATATGAAATCCTTATCTCAAATGCCTTGTGTAAGGCTTCGGTTGCTTTATCAGTTTTTTTAAGTGCAAGATATACATTGGACAGATTGTTATAAAGATTTGAGAGTAGATTGATATAGCGCTTCTGATTCATGGTGTTCATAGTGTCATCTTCATTTTCAAGCAGGTGTATAGCTTTTTCACGTTTCTTTACAGCCACATCATAATCCTTTCTCATGTATGAAAGCTCTGCTTTGTAGTCTAAAAGTAATGCTCTGTCACAGACAGAATCGATATGCTCCTGTTCCATAAGGTATGATATTCGGTCAGCCAGTTTTGACATATAATCCCTGACAGAGTATTTTTCAAGATATGGAAACATATCCTGAAGGAATAACAGATAACAGGCAGAATTATCATTGATGATGTTTTCTACAACACTTATCATAGCCTGTATCGTATTATCGGGCTTTTGGACTTCTAAGCCATGCATCAAGCAGATTGAGTGAAGACTGTTTACAAGTGTCTGACAATTGGAAATGCAAGGATTTAATTCCTCATATATGATTTCCTGTATCAGAGGATGCAGGTTTATTTTCTTATTCTCTATGTCATCTGTTATAAAACCATATCGGGCAAGATAATTAACATCATGTAAAGAGGCGAGCTGCAGCCAGTTCCTGAAATGATTCTTATACACGCCGGATACCGGAAGGATTGACAGGTTCTTAAGTATATCGGTTTGAGAAGAATTAAGCCGGCTGATCTGCATAAGAATACGCAAATGTTCAATCATAAGCCCATCATAATAATCCCCATCTTTATATAATTCCACATTTTCACTATCTGTGATATTAAGCCCACACTGCTTTAATTCATGCAGTAATTCATCAGGCTCAAGACCGCCTGCTGCAAGTGAAAGAGCTGATAATACGACAGTCAGGGTGTGGGAATGAACTTCTCTTATTATCTGTTTAACTGTTTCAGTATCATCATCCGAATAAGGACAATGCGAAGCAAAAAGCTGTAAAAGGTCTTTTTCAGATGCTATCTCTTTAATCTTAATCGAAGCATATTGTTTTACTTCACAGCGTGTCGTGACAAGCAATTCAAAATCATTCTTTACAAATTCTTTGAAAAAAGCATCATCCTTAGGAAGTGCATTAAAGTTATCCAGTATCACAAGGCTGTCCTGATGCAGGGAGCGTAGCAGTCGGTAATGTGAGTCAAATAGAGCATCCTCATCCATATCTGATGTATCATCTGAAAATTCCATGGCTGCAATGTCTTTTCGCAGGCTGCCGGAATAAAACAGGTAGATGATATTGGTATATTTCTTTTTATTCCTGCTGGCATAATATTTTGCCAGTTCACTTTTTCCTATTCCTGCGATTCCATTTATGAAAACAACGGATTCAGAAGCAAGCAGTCTGCCACATTCTTTTATCTCATCATTTCTTCCGATGAATTCTTTTACAACAGCCGGCAAACGATTACTTAGCAGAATGTCAGTAAGCTCCGGTGAATACAGGTTCTTTCTGTTATGGTCAGATAATATGGCGTAAAGCATAACATCTGTAAAAAATGTGGCATTATCATCAATGGCAATTAATTCATCAGCTTTGGTAATGCCAATTATTTTTCGGCTGTTATTAATCATATCTTCCAACAAATATCTGGTATTAGAAACATTTATAAGATTAGGAATAATCTTGTTCTTAAAGTCCGTAATCATCTGATTACGCCCGGTATCATTTTTGTATTCATTCAGAATATCTACAGGAACAGGTCTTGCTCCATTACACCAGCGGCTGAATGTGATGTTATCATCTGAAGCTTCACCATAGTCAGAGGCTTCATCCAACAGGCAGAGCGAAAACAGGTCACGCACAAGCCGGTGCTGTGGGTAAGTCTTTATTTTATTGTCAAGTAATGCACCTGTCACATGTGCAAATGTCAATTGATTTTTCATACTTTCTCCATGTCTATGTCAACTTCCAGTCAACATGTCGTCAATGTGTTTCATTCTCAAAATTTACTATCATTATCACAACAAAACATAGCCAGCAGACAGCAGAAGATATCTGAAATGGCTATAAATATTATAACATAAAACAAACATATGTTCTACAACTTTTTTGCACATTGAAAACTAAATGAGCTTTATCATATGCCAACAGAACCAGCGAAGATGTTTCCGGTAGGAAACGGAGCGGGTGAAGACACTTCCGTCAAGGGTGGGAAACGGACTCGAACAGGAGTAGCCCACAGGTCACGAAGCGATTCGGGGGACTAAAGGTCAGCTGTGAGACTGACAACATGTGATATGCAGAAAGCCAAATGAAGTATCTTTCAACGGTATGATTATCACAATTGAGATTTCGGTAAAAGAAGGTGATATGTTTAGTATTTTAAGAAGGGGGTGTTTACACATGGCAAAAGAATTAGAATTAGCCAAGAAACTGGCTGTACTTGGGTGGATTTTCCGCAAGAGACTGATTACCGAAGATGAGTACAGTAGAACAAGAATTCATATTATGAGTGAATATGATGTTATAACTTTTATGACAGCATAGCCGCACATTCGTTAACATTTATATTTTGAATTATAGTGTAGGCAGTAGCAGAAATGATGTTACTGCCAATTTATTTTATACAGACAGATTTTAGGAAAGGAGCGTTTTCTATGGATGAAAAACAGGTAGAAGTAATAAAGAAAGTGGATGGTCCTGTTATCAGAGACCGCAGAAAGATGGGAAAACCACTTACTATTACAAGAAAAAGAGTAGCAGCATATGTCCGTGTCAGCACGAATGGAGAAGAGCAGATACAGAGCTTTAATTCACAGAAGCAGTACTATCAGGATAAGATAGATTCCAATAAAGAGTGGGTTATGGTTGGGATATACGCTGATGAGGGTATCACAGGAACCAAAACAACGAAAAGAGAGCAGTTTCTTAAGATGATTGATGATTGTATGAATGGTCTTATAGATATTGTAATTACGAAGTCAGTATCAAGATTTTCACGAAATCTTGTTGATACACTGCAATATACCAGAATGCTAAAGGTAAAGGGAGTTACAGTAATTTTTGAAAAAGAGAATATTGACACATCAAAGATGGAAAGTGAGATGCAGTTATCACTTTTATCTGCTCTTGCACAGAATGAGGTTGAGTCTTTATCCCAGAATGTGACAATGGGTGTGCAGATGAAAATGTCCAGAGGAGAGCTGATGGGATTTAACGGATGTCTCGGATATGATTATAACCCGGAGGATAAGAGTATAACTATCAATGAAGCAGAAGCAGAGACAGTTCGCCTGATTTATGATTTGTATCTGCAGGGATATGGTGCATATAGAATTGCGAAGGAGCTTACGAGGCTTGGTAAGGTCAATAAAAAGGGCAATGTTAAGTGGACAGACAGCGGTGTTAGGGGAATTCTTAAGAATGAAAAGTACAAGGGCGATTTGCTTATGGGAAAAACTTACACAGTAGACCCGATATCAAAGAGGCGTCTGGATAATCACGGTGAATCCAATAAATATTATACGAAGAATCATCATGAAGCCATTATTTCAGAGGAAGAGTGGGATAAAGTTCAGGATATTTTAAAAAGCAGATATCGTACTAATGAAAATGTATCAGATGCGGAGAGAATCAAGTTTGCAAGAAAATACGCTTTTAGCAGTATGTGTCAGTGTGGTTTCTGTGGAACTAATCTCACCAGACGTTCTCATAATCAGGATACAAAGCATAAAAAGCCGGTATGGAAATGCCGGACGGCAACGAATAAGGGAATTGCAAACTGCCCACATAGCAAAGCCGTAGATGAAGTGGTTATCGAAAATGCGTTTCTTGAGATGTTTAAGTTGCTTGCAGAGAATTTTGATGATGTACTTGAATCTGTGTTGTCATCAGTGGAAGAAACATTATCCAAAGACGACAGTACAGAAAAATTGAAGCGTATTGAGAAAGAGATTTCCTCGCTTGAAAAGAAGAGAAAAAAATTGACTGATATGTATCTGGATGATAAAATTTCTAAAGAAGCCTATGACGATAAATACAGTGAGATTAGCAATAAGTTGGATAAATGTGAAGAAGAAAAGCATTTATTTTCTGACTGCGTATTATCACAGAAGAATATTGCTGATAAGATGAAACTCATCAGGCAGAAGCTTAAAGGGGCTGATGTACTTGATGAATTTGACAGAGTAGTATTTGAAAGCATTGTGGAGAAAGTCGTTGTCGGTGATATGGAAGAGGATGGCACAGCTGATCCGTATAAGCTGACATTTGTGCTAAAGGGTATGGATGACAGAAGCATACCATATGCCAGAGACCGATATGTGAATCTTTGTGAAAAGGCTGTGTAGACAACAAGGAGGAGCTTAAAAATGAGCGATAATCATGACTTGTTGAATGATAAAGATGTGTGTTCTTTTGAAGAACACGAGGCAGAAAATGTGTGTTCCAACAAAGATGCTGTTGCATATAGAGACAATAGTTGCACTACATCGGATGGATTCGTAAGAATCCTTGATTTGCGCGAAGGCAACGAGGAGAGTTCCGAGGAAACAACTGGCTGCAAAGACAGTGTTTATGAGGAATTCGACGACTGTACGCGAGTCGGGAAGTTTGTAAAACTTTTCGACTTCCGGCACTTTGAGAGGTTTTTCAGGTTTGACCAGAGTGACTGAAAAACATACAAAAAAGCAATTTCAGATGGTGTGAATGTCTCAGTCGTATTGGACTGCGGCTTCGTAAACACATCAAAGAGAAAGTAATATTTTTATCATTCAACAGAATAACAGAAGCGTGAAAGACCGTTCATTTTCAAGAAAAATTGAAAGTGAGCGGTCTTTCTTTGTATCTGAAAGTCATCGTATCAGATGGATTTCAGAATAGATGAATTCGGTGTATTCGAGAAAGGCGATTTTATGGAGACGATACGGAATGTGGAGATAAATCAGTTGCATGATTTTAAGAATCATCCGTTTAAGGTGGAGGTAAATACGGAATTATGCGAGCTGATGAAAAGTATTGAGAAAGAAGGTGTACTTGTGCCACTTCTTGTAAGGACGGAACAAAGAGAGGTCAGTAATGTAAAATGCCGTTAAAAAGGGACGGCATATAGTAAATAATCGGGGTTTTAGGGGAAAATCCCCCTAACTAGATTGCATCAGGGCGGAGATGTCTCTGATGTGTATCTAGCAGTCCCCACTATGATTTTTAAAAGCGTGCATTTGGTATTATATATAAAAGCCTAAGCGATAAGAACTGATAAATTATCGGAAGTTCTATTCAGACACATATGTCTGAAAAAGAGTGTCTTTTACAACATGCTGGCACGTCGACTCATTCTTTTATACATATGGTCCTGGCAGGAGATTCTTAAAAGCAGATACAGGACAAACGAGAATGTATCTGAAACAGAAAGAATTAAGTTTGCAAGAAAATATGCTTTCAGCAGTATGTGCAAATGCGGTTTCTGTGGTACGAATCTGACAAGGCGATCCCATCATCAGGACACACAGCATAAAAAGCCTGTGTGGAAGTGCAGAACAGCAACCAACAAAGGGATATAGAATTGTCCACACAGCAAGGCGATAGATGAGGTAATCATTGAAAATGCATTTGTGGAAATGTTTGCGCTTCTTGCGAAAAATTTTGATGATGTGCTTGAATCAGTTCTCTCTTTGATAGAAGAAACACTTTCAAAAGACGACAGCACCGAGAAGTTAAAACGCATTGAAAAGGATATTGCCAGTCTTGAGAAGAAAAGAAATTGACCGATATGTATCTCGATGATAAACTTACTAAAGAAGCTTATGATGATAAATACAGTGAGCTTAGCAAAAAACTGGATAAATGAGAGGAAGAGAGAGCAATATTCACCGACTGTGCATTATCACAGAAAAACATTGCAGATAAGATGAAGGCTATCAGAGCCAAGCTGAAGGATGCAGATGTTCTTGATGAATTTGACAGAGTGGTATTTGAAAGTATGGTCGAGAAGGTTATAGTTGGAGAGCAGGCTGAGGATGGCACAGTTGATCCATATAAGCTGACCTTTGTGTTAAAAGGTATGGATGAAAGAAGCATACCGGATGCGAGAGACAGATATATGAATCTTCATAAAGCAGTTTAGTCGATTAAAAATTGAGGTGACAAGATGAAAGACAACAAGCGTGAAATTAGCATTGTTCGTTCTTCAGCAGCAGAGTATCTTACATTTATAACTGCAACTGGAGAAAGCGATGTTAATGCTGTATATTTTGATGAAAATGTATGGCTTACCCAGAAAATGATGGGAGTATTATATAATGTTGGGACAAATACGATTAATTATCATTTAAAAAAAATATTTACGGATAGAGAAGTAGATGAGAATTCAGTTATTCGAAAATTTCGAATAACTGCCGCTGATGGAAAAACATATAATACCAATCATTATAATCTGAGTGCAATCATTGCGGTAGGAAATAAAGTGGATTCTCCGAGAGCTATCCAGTTCAGAAAGTGGGCAAATCATATAATTGAGGAATTTACAGTTAAAGGATTTGCTATGGATGATGAGAGATTAAAAAATTTTGGAACTGTTTTAACAAAAGATTATTTTAAGGAGCAGTTAGAAAGAGTACGAGAGATTCGCCTCTCAGAAAGACGGTTTTATCAAAAAATAACAGATATATATGCAACAAGTATAGATTATGATGCACATTCTTTAACAACAAAAAAATTCTTCGCAAGAGTACAGAATCAGCTTCATTGGGCAATTCATGGAGAAACCGCTGCAGAAACAATTTATCGTAGGGCAGATAGTGAAAAGGAAAATATGGGGCTGACAACATGGAAGGATGCTCCGGATGGTAAAATTCAAAGATTTGATGTGGTTATTGCGAAGAACTATCTGACAAAAGAAGAGTTATCTTCAATGGCAAGAATAGTCAATGCATACCTGGATTTAGCAGAGCTGAGGGCAGAGGAAGAAGTTCCGATGACTATGGAAGATTGGGCTGAACAGTTTGAAGGGATTTTAAGACTGAGTAAGAAAGAAATATTAACAAATGCAGGTAGCATATCTGCAAAGATAGCAGAAGAACATGCACTTACAGAGTTTGAAAAATATAGAGTAAAACAGGATAAGCTGTATCAAAGTGATTTTGACAAAATTCTGATAGGAGAAGTTGATGGCAATGAAGTAGATTATATTGACGATAACGTAAACAACAATGAGGAGCTTTAAAATGAGCAATAATCACGACTTGTTGAATGATAATGATATGTATTCTTTTTCGGGTTACGAGGCGAATGATATGTGTTCCAACAAAGATGCCGTTGCATGTAGAGACGGTTGTCTTACTTTCCAATGGTATAATCGACTCTCAGAAAGTAAAGGTTGAGATGTCTTTTGAAGATATGGATATGTCAGGATTTAAGAAGGGCGCCACATATGAAGCGATAAAGGACTATGTGAAGGAGTAGACAGGATACAAGGTATCAAGTTTGTATATTGCGCAGGTAAAGGCAATTGAGGATGCTTTGAGACATTTTCAGATGATATAGGAGTACAAATGCTATTGATAGGACATCAACCATAGAGGGTTGGTGTCTTTTTTTGAGAAATCTAAAACATAGACTATCTTTTTTATGTAGTCAGTTGTTATACATATTAGAATGGAATAAACGTTTATACATTACTGAAATGGGAAAGGAGGGCAACTTGAATGATTTTCTTTTGATCCTACAAATGAAACAGGGCAATGAAAAGGTTTTTGATAAATTTGTACGGAAATATTATGCAGAAATTCTGTATTATTGCAGATATCACTGTCTGGATCAGGCAGAAGCAGAAGATCTCACACAGGAAACCTTTCTTCGATTCATGGAAAATATTGCATTTTATCAGCATATTGGGAAAGCAAAGAATTATCTGTATGTGATAGCAGGTAATTTATGTAAGAACTACGCAAAGAAATGGAAGGCAGAGAGTTTAGAGCAGGAAATATTGGAAAGAGTGCCGGTTTCGGATGGCGGTATCCTAAGGAAAGAAAAACGAATGGATGTGGAACAGGCACTTGGCAGGTTAACCCCAGAGTTAAGAGAAGTGATACTGTTAATTTATTTCGGAGACTGTAAGCTAAAAGAGGTAGCTGATATCTTACAAATTGGCTTGCCGCTAGTTAAGTACCGACATAAAAGGGCAAAAGAAGAATTAAAAAAACTTTTGGGAGAGGAGGACTCTGATGAATTTGGAAAAGATGATGCAAAACTATAAAACAGAAGCAAAAGTTATTCCAAGAGAAGAAAAGATTCTGGAAACGATTCAAAAATCTAAGGAAATTATGATGGAAGTTCAGTTTGAACATACGATGAGCTATGGAGAGTTTTTATTTTCTCAATTTCGGCTGATCCGAAAGAGATGGTGGATGTTGCAGGCAGCATTACTGATAGTGACATTTTTTCTCATGAATTATCTGGATGATAGCGAATATTTGATGAGAACAATAGGAACTTCCTCTGTCCTTTTTATCGTTATGATCATTCCAGAATTTTGGAGAAACAAAGAAAGTGATTCCTTACAGATTGAGGCAACGTGCCTATACTCCCTCAGACAGATCTATTCCGCACGAGTATTTTTGATAGGAGTAGCGGATGTATTTATGATAACGCTATTTATGCTCGTTTGCTGTGTGGGTATGAGAATGCATTTTATGGATATTTTGGTGCAGTTTTTGTTCCCAATGGTTGTTGCTGCCGGAATCTGCTTTGCAATGTTAAACAGCAGAGCTTTGAATGAAGCAGCATCCATGTTTGGTTGCTTTTTGTGGAGCGTAATCTGGTGGGTGGTTACAATGAATGATTTTATTTATACTAAGATTACATTTCCTGTATGGAGTATCTTATTTGGATTAGCAAGCTGTTTCCTGATTGGTGCTGTGTATAAGGTGGTACATGACTGCAATCGCTTATGTTGGACTATGGAGGGAAATCTATATGAAACTACAAATGGTTAATGTTACAAGAAAGTTTGGTGACTTTCGGGCAGTAGAGAACTTAAACCTGACGATAGAGAATGGAGTATATGGACTTTTAGGTGTGAATGGTGCAGGAAAGACAACGCTTATGCGAATGATCTGTACCCTTTTGCCACCTACAAGTGGACGGATTCTGTGCGATGGAAAGGATATTTTCAAAATGGATGGAGAATATCGGAATCTGCTTGGATACTTACCACAGGAGTTCGGATTCTATCCGGATTTCACAGTAAAAGACTATTTACTGTATATTGCCAGCTTAAAGGGGATTCGACCTATGGTTGCTGGCAAACGGGTAAAGGAATTGCTTGCACAGGTTGGACTTACAAAGTCAGCAAATAAAAAGATGAGGAAGCTGTCCGGCGGAATGAAACGTAGAGCAGGAATTGCCCAGGCAATGCTAAACAATCCCAAAATTCTTATTCTGGATGAGCCTACGGCTGGACTTGATCCAACAGAAAGGGTGCGTTTTCGGAATCTGATTAGTGAGCTGTCAGAGGATAGGATCGTTATTTTATCGACGCATATTGTTTCAGATGTAGAGTATATTGCCAATGAAATCTGGCTGATGAAGGACGGACAAATCATGCAGCAGGGAAATCTTGATCAGACACTTGCTTCTATGCAGGAAAAGGTATATGCGTGTGAAGTATCACAGGCAGATGCTACGAAGATGATGAAAAAATTTAAGGTGTCTAATATGAAAGCGGAAAGTGGAATGGTGAACCTTCGTATTATTGCCAGTGAGCCACCGATTGCTGGAGCATCTGTGGTGGAGCCGACATTGGAGGACGTGTTCTTATATTATTTCGGTGAAAAGGGCGGTGAGATGGAATGATTAGATATGAAATTAAGAAAATCTTTTCTAAGAGCATCAGTAAAGTATCATTGGTCGTGTTGTTATTTTCACTTTTGATATCCTGCTATTTTGCAATCACAAATGTCAGTTTTTTGGATGAGCAGGGCAAATCTCATACAGGAATCGAAGCGGCAAGGAGTCTGCGGGAAGAAAAGCAGAAGTGGGAAGGTATTCTGGACGAAACAGCATTACAAGATGTCATGGATGAATATAAAAAGATCAGTGAAGAATATCCAATTCGCCATGGAGATGATTCTACTAACTTATTACATGATTCCAAGGTACAAGGGTTTTCGGAAATCAAGGACATGATTAATATGGGATTCTGCGAATTTAGAGATTTTAATTATTATCGCATTGATTCATTATCGAAAGAAGAAGTGGTACGGATCTATGAGAATCGTGGAAAGAGTTTGGAAAAATGGTTGAATTCCGAAGATGCCAATGGTTTATTCGATGAAGACGAGAAAGCTTTTTTGATAGAGCAGTACAGTGAGATGAAAGCACCTTTATACTATGAGGACTATGATGGCTGGAAATCAGTACTGAGTTACGCTCAGACGATTATTATGCTCATTATGCTTGTGTCAGCATTCTTGGTGTCAGGTATCTTTTCCCATGAATTTAGTTGGAAATCAGATTCCATATTTTTCTCAACAAAATTAGGAAGGAACAAGGGTACAAGATCTAAGATCATAGCAGGATTTACCGTGGTATCAGCTATCTACTTTATTGTAATATCGCTGTATTCACTTGTGGTATTGGGATGTCTTGGCTTCGGTGGTGGAGAAGTCATGATACAGACAGGCTTCTGGCATTGGAAATCCTTTTACAATATCACCTATATGCAGTTGTATTTGCTCACGGTAGTTGCCGGATATATTGGAACAGTATTTTGCCTGTTTCTGTCTATGCTTGTGTCAGCAAAGACGCATACAGCAGTTGTTGCAGTGACAATACCTTTTGCAATCCTGTTTTTACCGCTGTTCGTATCAAATTTCGACTTCTTATCGGGAATATTAGGTGTGTTCCCAGACCGCTTGCTACAGATCAATGAGATTATCAATACATTTGATTTATATCATATAGGCGGTAAGATTGTCGGCTCGATACCAATCATGCTAGTCATTTATCCAATCCTATGTGTTTTGATGGTACCACTCATGTATCTTGTTTATCATAAAACGGAGATAAAGTAGATGAAAAGGAAAAAGAGTTTAAAATAACCGGCGTAATTAAGGAAATCTCTCATTTTCTTTTTCTGGCGGAAACTGACATATTATTTCATTAGAATAATCTGGCTTTCTAAATCAATTGGTAACTCTGTATTTTGCAAATTCACACCTCTTTCCTGGTAAAAAAAGCAGAGAAGAATGGCCACCTATCTGCTGGCTGTTGGGACACTGGATTATGGAGCACTAAAAATGGAAAGGCGGGAAATTTGCATCTGTTACTGTACGGAGCCGCATTTGTTCTGGTTGGCCTGGGATTTATGTATAATCTGGTTATGACACGGCAGAGGAAGAATATTTCCAGCTTTTTATTTGATGCTGGAAGTGCGGAAGTGTTCTGAACGATACTGCATTGGTGTTTTACCGGTTTTTTCCCGGAAAACAGATGTGAAATAACTTTGACTGGAAAATGCCAGGGTAGTAGAAATTACAGAGATCGCATAATCGGAATGGCAAAGCATATTCTGAGCGGTCTCTATTTTTTTATTCTGTATATAGGAACTGACAGAAATTCCCATCTCTTTTGCGAACAGATGACTTAAATAACCGGGAGATATGCCAGCATGAGCGGCGAGTACCGGGACAGTAATACGATTATGTAAATGATCATAGATATATTCCAGACACTGGGCAACCGGACGGGAGCAGGCATGATTTCTATGCAATTTTTCCATACGAGTAGTGTAATCCAGACACATCTGCGGGTGCAGGGCGGAAATTTCTTTTTTTGATTTCATTTGATCCGCCTTATGAATGTAGTAGTCGCTGAGATCATATGCCTCTGTGACTTCCATACCTCCTTCAATGCAGTATCTTGCCAGCATGGCAGCAGTAATGGTAAAGTGGTATTTCAGATTTTGCAGAGGAGAATCCGAGAGGACACCCAGACCTTTCTTTTCCTGAAAAGATTCATGACACAATTCTTTTACTTTTTCAGTATTTCCCTGTCTGACATAGCTGTAGAATTCTGGTTCCGGATCATAAGGGGCGCGATAAGTTTCTAATTCTCTGCGGACATATTGTTGATAGAGAAGTTCCTGAGGAATGTTCATATGGATACCTTTCTGAAATTATTACAGTATTTTTCAAAACCGCTATGTGATTCTTTCACTTGTGGAGTGAAGATAGTGGCACGCTGGTAGTTATAAATAATATAGCATAAAAATGATAAAAATAACATAGAAACGATATATGAATTTTGTTTTAAATTATATGATAAAGAAAAGAAGAACTGCAGGGTTATAAATTCCCGTTGCGAAGAATCAGGAGGGCAAGAGCATGAAATTAGAGAGAGGTATCAATTTAGGTGGCTATTTATCTCAGTGTGTGCATAGCACAGAACATTACGATGCATTTATTCAAGAGGAAGACATTCGTAAGATTGCTTCCATGGGATTTGACCATGTACGTCTGGCAATTGATTATGAAGTACTGGAAGATGAATATGGCGGAACCAGAGAAAAGGGGTTTGCCTATGTGACCAGAGTGGTGGAATGGTGTAAACGGCAGGGATTGAACATTGTACTGGATCTGCATAAAGCGTATGGCTACGATTTTAATAATGCCGGAGATAAGAAAAAGAATATTCTGTTTACAAATAAAATGGTGCAGAAGCGTTTTGTAAAGCTGTGGATCAAGATCGCAGAGCATTATGCAAACGAGACTCATGTTGCGTTTGAACTGCTGAATGAAGTGGTGGAGCAGGAAAATGCAGAAGCGTGGAATCTGCTCATCGTGGAGACGGTGAACGCTATTCGTCGAATAGCCAGAGACACTATTATTATATACGGCGGAATTCAATGGAATAGTGTGAAGACATTGAAACTGTTAGAGAAGCCCAAGGATGAAAATATATTGTTCACGTTCCATTTCTATGAGCCGTTGCTGTTTACCCATCAGAAAGCACATTGGGTATCGACCATTAGCCAAACAGAAGATATCTATTATCCGGAAGCAATGGACTATTATCGTACAAAGTCGCTGCCTATCGGATATCAGGGAGAAGTAGTCTGTAAGGCACAGTCACAGACCATGGGAACAGAATTTATCACGGAAATGGTCATGGAAGCGGTTACTGCTGCAAAAAATGCCGGAGTGATGTTGTACTGTGGAGAATTCGGTGTTATTGATCAGGCTCCTGTAGAAGATACCCTGCGCTGGTTCACGGATGTGGATACCGTATTCCGACAGTTCGGTATCGGCTGTGCTGTCTGGACTTATAAGGAGATGGATTTCGGACTTATTGGGGAACATTATGCACCGATTCGCGAACAATTGCTGAAGCTTTGGAATCGGAAGAAGGTGGAGAGTTAGTGAGGAATTTGGTAATTACATCTAACACACCCAACCCTTTTTTATAATGATTAGGATATTTTAATCATTCATGCCCTTTGTCATATAGTTTTTGTATATTTTTTGGAAGTTTATCAGGTAACATAGCATTTATAGCATCTTCGTTACCATCTTTCATTGCTGTTTCATAATACCAGCATTTGAATTTTAAGAGGGAAAGATTTTTTTGAAGTTCCAGGATTTCAGTTTCAACAGCCGATTTCCTGGTTTCAAATAATTCTTTCCTTTTTTCATAGCTGGAGCTGCCTTCAGATACCCAGATAAAAAATTGCTTTATATCTTTAATCTCTAGACCGGATTTCTTGAGGCATTCGATAACGTGAAGAGCTTCTAATTCATTATCGCTGAAATAACGGATATTTCCTTTGCGTTCCAGATTAGGGAAAAAGCCTTCCTTGTCATAATACCTTAAGGTAGAAACAGGAAGATCAAACTAATACAGAAGATTTCATGGCTGCTGTTGATTTTCTTTCTGTCCGGGAAGATGTGGATCCAGATATTTTTTGAAGAAAATGGGGTTGGTTAGTTATTTTATTAAAAACTGAAAAAGGAGAAATATCTGATGATGAAGTAGAGTTAAGACGGTATCTGCAGAGAGTTGCTGATAATACAGCTTTTACGGCCTGGTATTTCGGACATTTTCACGAGGATACTAAAGTAGAGGATATGTTCTATTGTTTATATGATGATATCGTTGTAATATAAAGAGTAAAAAATATAAAAGCTGTAGAGCATATGCTTGGATATATACTGATAGTTATGCTTGTATACATTGGTATACAGATTATCTTATATGACATAAGCTATAAGAAAGCTATGATAAAAATATGATGAAAATATGATAAAAATAGTGTAGAATAAACTATGAAGTATATAGTTAAAGGAAGTTGTATACATGGCTAAGTTTACAAGGAAAGCTATAATGAATAGTCTTTTAGAGCTGCTTAAGACAAAATCAATTGATAAGGTTACAGTTAAAGATATATGTGATGACTGTGAAATTAACAGAAATACTTTTTATTATAATTACAAGGATATATATGATGTATTAAACAGTATATTTATGCAGGCAATAGAGGAGAATCTAAGAGATGTAGCCGAAGGTGGTTCATTTTACGAGGAATATATAAAGGCGGCTTCATTGTTAGTTCAGTATAGGGATGTTGTGATACATGTATACAATTCAAAGAACAGGGATATTGTAACGAATTATCTTGAAAGATTGACAGCAGAGATTGTAAGAGGATATATTGCAAGAAAAAGTGAAGGACAGAATATATCAGACAAGGATCTTGAATTTATATCATATTTTTACAGTTATGCCATAATCGGAAGTACATATAAGTGGATAGAAAGCGGAATGAAGGCTGATTTTAAGCATTTTATAGGTAAGATAGCAGATTCAATAGATGCAACACTTCCGGTTATGATATCAAAGGCAGGCAAAGCGGATTGACGGAATGTATTGAATGACAATTAATTTATAAAAATTTAATATTCAGACAGATTAAGGAGAATGTACGAATTATGTACATTCTCCTTGTTTCGTCTATATGAATTAAAGCAGAAAAGTATTAATGTCTATATATCAGATGAAGCAATAAGGAGGGATGCTTATGAATGACATAAAGGGAATAAAGAATATGTACAGTGTGCTTACAGCCTGTCTTATTATTGTAGGACTGGTGCTGCTGGCGATACCTGGAATTGCATTAAATGCAGTATGCATAATATTTGGTATATATCTCATAATATATGGAGTTGTAAAGATAATAGGCTACTTCGCAAAGGATGTATATCAGCTTGCATTTCAGTTTGATCTGGCACTTGGCATAGTTGCCGCAATAGTAGGCATAGTATTTATATGTAAAACCTCAAGCATTGTACAGATACTTTCAACGTGTATAGGAATCGTGATGCTGATAGATGCCACACTTAAGATACAGACATCACTTGATTCGAAAAGATTTGGAATAAGCAGCTGGTGGTTGATGTTAGTTATGGCAATTATGGTTGCGGCAGTTGGAATCATGCTTATACTTATGCCAGGTGAAACAACAAAGGTTATGATAAGACTTATTGGACTGAATCTGTGTCTTGACGGAGTATTGAATCTTATAATAGTGGTAAATACAGTTAAGACGGACAGGAAGCTGCATGGATAACGTAAAACTTTATATAAGTATTTAAGATAAAACAGGAATGGTGATATATATGGGTACAATAACACATAAAGCAGGAAGAATTGCAGTCAGCAAGGTAACAGATGTTATATTAAAAAATCTTGATAAGGACAGAGAAAAAGAGATACTAAAGCTTGTTGATTTTATAGAAAAATATATGGATGGTGAAAAACTAGATGTTGATTTTAATAATATAAGAAAAAAGATAGAAGACAAGGACAGTGCAATTAATAAGTATATTAACAAGGCATTAGATGAAATTGATCCAGGTGTGTTAAAGACGATAGTTCTAAATCTTGGCTTTGAAGCATTTCTTAATGGAACAAAGACAATTAGAAAAATGAGAGAAAAATACGATTGTAATGTTCCATGGCTTATTCTTATGGATCCGACAAGTGCCTGTAATCTTCATTGTACGGGATGCTGGGCAGCAGAATATGGCAACCGGTTAAACCTTACATATGAAGAAATGGATAGTGTTGTGACACAGGGCAAGGAGCTTGGAACATACCTTTATATGTTTACAGGTGGGGAACCGCTTGTAAGAAAGAGCGATATTATAAAGCTTTGTGAAAAGCATAATGATTGTGCATTTCTTTCATTTACTAATGGAACACTTGTTGATGAGGAATTCTGTCAGGAGATGAAAAGGGTTGGAAATCTATATCTTGCAATAAGTCTTGAAGGCTTTGAAGCCGTTAATGATTTAAGAAGAGGTGATGGCGTATATGGAAAGGTTATGAATGCCATGGACCTTTTAAAGAAGAATGGCCTTGTATTTGGAACTTCGATATGCTACACATCAAAGAATACAGAAACAGTTACAAGTGATGAATTTATCAGGCTTATGGTTGATAAAGGCTGCAGATATGCCATGTATTTCCATTATATGCCAGTAGGAAATGCTGCATCTGTTGAATTGTTACCAACACCTGAACAAAGAATATATATGAAGGACCGCATAAGACAGATAAGAAGTCTTACAACAGGTCAGGGACTTTTTACATTTGATTTTCAGAATGATGGAGAGTTTGTCGGTGGATGTATAGCAGGAGGAAGAAACTACTTCCATATCAATGCTAATGGTGATGCTGAACCTTGCGTATTCATACACTATTCAGGAGCTAACATAAGAACCAATACATTGCTTGAAATACTACATCAGCCATTATTTATGGCATATAGAAGAAATCAGCCATTTAATAAGAATCATTTAAGACCTTGTCCAATGCTTGAGAATCCTGAGATTCTACAGAGGATGGTAAAGGAAACTGGTGCTAAGTCAACAGATTTAGAGTCACCAGAATCAGCAGAGCATCTTTGCAGCAAATGTGTTCCATATGCCAATAACTGGAAACCATATGCTGATAAGATATGGAGTGAAACTCCCAAGATAAAAAGAAGCTATGAGAATTATGAAGAACATTAATGATATGGATAATAATTCCTCATTGGCTATGAGGTTTATTAACTATAAATGTATTGCAGAAGAAAGGAGATTCATATGAGTAAAAAATCAATTGGAAGTAAAACTTTAAAGGTGGGTGCCTCACTGCTTGCATTAGGTGCAGGTGTTGCAGCAGTTAATGCTAAAACTAAGAACAGTACAGAGAAAAAGAAGATAAGAGAAATACAGGAAAATGAACGTGAGGAATACAGAAATACTGAACGTGGAAAGTATAAAAAGAATAGTAAAGGAATATATTATTCTAATGGTAATTATGAAGCATTTGCAAGACCAGAAAAACCAGAGGGAGTTGATGATAAATCAGCCTACATCGTCGGCAGCGGACTTGCCTCTTTAGCAGCAGCCTGTTTTCTTGTAAGAGATGGACAGATGAAGGGAAGTCATATCCATATATTAGAGGCTATGGATATAGCTGGTGGTGCCTGTGATGGTATAAATGATCCTACAAGAGGATATGTTATGAGAGGCGGAAGAGAGATGGAGAATCACTTTGAATGCCTGTGGGATCTGTTTAGAAGTATACCATCGCTTGAAAAGCCGGGTGCCTCTGTACTTGATGAATATTACTGGTTGAATAAGCACGATCCAAACTATTCTTTATGCAGGGCAACAGTTAATCAGGGTGAGGATGCACATACAGATGGAAAGTTTAATCTAAGCCAGAAGGGCTGTATGGAGATTATGAAGCTGTTCTTTACAAAGGACGAGGATCTTTATGATAAAAAGATTGAAGATTTCTTTGATGAAGAGGTATTTGATTCTGATTTCTGGCTTTACTGGAGAACTATGTTTGCATTTGAAAACTGGCATAGTGCACTTGAGATGAAGCTTTATATACAAAGATTTATTCATCATATAGGTGGACTTCCTGATTTCTCAGCTCTTAAGTTTACAAAGTATAATCAGTATGAATCACTTATACTTCCTATGCAGAAGTATCTTGAAGCAGCAGGTGTTAAGTTTAAGTTCAATACAAGAGTTGAAAACGTAGTATTTGAATTCAAGGATAATAAGAAGCTTGCAAAGAGGATAGAATGCAGTGTTAAGGGTAAACAGGAGACTATTGACCTTACAGAGAATGATCTTGTTTTTGTGACAAACGGAAGCTGTACTGAAAGTACTATATATGGAGATCATACACATGCACCTGTTGGTGATGCAGAGGTAAGAACAAGTGGCTGCTGGAGTCTTTGGAAGAATATCGCAAGACAGGATCCACAATTCGGACATCCGGAGAAATTCTGTGGTGATGTAGCTAAATCTAACTGGGAATCAGCCACAGTTACAACGAGCAATGAACAGATTATTGACCAGATTAAGAAAATCTGTAAAAGAGATCCAAGAACAGGTAATGTTGTTACAGGCGGTATAGTAAGCTGCAAGGATTCAAGCTGGCTTCTTAGCTGGACTATAAACAGACAGGGACAGTTTAAGGAACAGAAGAAGGATGAAGTATGTGTATGGGTATACAGCTTATTCACTGATGTACCTGGTGATTATGTAAAGAAGCCTATGAAGGAATGTACAGGTGAAGAAATAACAGCAGAGTGGTTATATCATCTTGGTATTCCAGTAGAAAAGATAGATGAGCTGGCAAAGAATAGCTGTAATACAACTCCTACTATGATGCCATATATAACAGCATTCTTTATGCCAAGAAGAAAGGGCGACAGACCTGATGTTATTCCTGATGGTTGTGTAAACTTTGCATTCCTTGGACAGTTTGCTGAAACACCAAGAGATACTATATTTACAACAGAGTATTCAGTCAGAACAGCTATGGAGGCTGTATATGGTCTTCTTGGTGTTGACAGAGGTGTTCCTGAGGTGTGGGGAAGTGTATATGATGTAAGAGATCTTCTTGATGCATCAGTTAAGCTTATGGATGGCAAATCACCACTCGAAATAGAGCTTCCAGGTGTACTTGATAACATCAAAAAACCACTTCTTAGAAAGATTAAGGGAACAGTTATAGAAAAAGTTCTTAAGGACCATAATGTTATAAAGGATTATATGAAGTATTAAGTTGTTGTTTAACACACATTCGGTTGGCGAACTGACGACATAATATAAGTGAAAATCGGTGTTGCACATA
>ERZ1106943.1532-NODE-1532-length-23108-cov-4.124496_pt1 | contig 23108 bp, 14 predicted proteins | sample MGYA00403671_ERZ1106943 | MGnify/ENA primary metagenome ERZ1106943 (study PRJEB35170, sample SAMEA104062427) | human gut metagenome | biome: human gut; feature: human-associated habitat; material: faeces | place: Denmark | collected 2012-06-14 ...
TGACAGCTCGCTGGCAGGTTTATGAATGTAAGAAATGCAAGGCTGAACTGTTACGACAATTCAGATAAAAATGGCAAAACAGGCAATACAATGAACTTGTTCATTGTATTGCCTGTCATATTTTTATATTGGAACTTTTACCAAACAATAACATTTATTATCGCTGTTACTTTATTGGATTTTTAGTTCCAAAACAAGTTTTATAAAATTTTGCTATTTAACGGTAACTTTAATCGTCTTAGATGCCGCCTTATACTTAGAAGTCTTTTTACTTGTTATCTTAATGGAAACCTTTCCCTTTTTCTTAAGTGCTTTTATCGTGAGTTTATTCTTCTTAAATTTAACTTTAACAATCTTTGCATACTTCTTTGAAAGTTTTGCCATTGAAAGTTTTGCTTTTGAGTTCACTGAAACTGAAAGTTTAACAGTTTTCTTTCTCTTAACGGTTACGGAAGATACTTTCTTCTTTCCTTTCTTAACCGTAATGGTTGCTCTCTTAAGCTTCTTTGTTGCCGGTTTCTTTGTCGGTGCCGCCGTCGGAGTCTGTTCAGGCTCTGTGCTTGGCGATACTGATGGTGTAACAGCCGGTTCATTGCTTGGTGACACCGTCGGCTCTGCCGATGGGTTTGTCGTTGGTTTCTGTGTAGGTACTTCTGTCGGTTTTACTGTCGGAGTCTGACTTGGCATATTTGTCGGTTTTGTTGTTGCTGACGAACCCGGTGCAGGAGTCTGACTTGAAGCCGGTTTCTGCGATGGAGTAACCGTCGGAGTTACTGTTGGAGTAGGGGTAGGTGTTGAAACCACTGCGTTTTTATTCCACACGGCATATAAACTTATAGTTCCACCTGTCTCCGCAAGCTTCTTATCAATGCTTTGTTCATCATTATATATAACTGTTCCATTTGCTGTTTCTGCCCAGCCTGCAAATGTATATCCGGTTCTTGAAAATCTACACTTACTAAGTTTGAACTTAGTATTATTTAATGCTGACTGATTTGACATTGAGCCACTTCCGCCATTTGAGTTAAACTTAATTGTAAACCGATGCGTATCCTCCCATACCGCATACAATATAACTGTCCGATTTTTTTCTGCAAGGTCTGTTAAAATTTCCTGTGCATTTTTGTATAAGACAATTCCATCTTTTGTTGTTGCCCATCCGCTAAACTTATAACCGCTGCGAACATATGTGTTTTCTATAAGTCGTATTCCACAGCCTGGTTTTCCATACTGTAAAATCTCCTCTCCCGCAGCTCCATTTGCATTGTATTTTACAGTATATGAATCTTCTTTCCAAACCGCATACAATACAACCGCCTCTGTTGCTTCTGCAAGATTTTTTACACTCTGCTCATCCTTATAGTCAACTGCTCCATCAGGAGTTTTAGACCATCCGATAAATTCATATCCGTCGCGAGTAAATTCGTTCTTTTTGAGCTTCTGCGACTCATCAACAGTAAATTCCTGTGTTTCTATAGTCGTTCCTGCTGCTACATGATTAGGACTGTAACATACTGAATATTTTTGGCTTGCAGCTGCTTCATAGATACGGACATTATCAAATCCTGCAACACCCTGATATCTTCCACTCAGATACCATAATCCTTTCACATCTGAGATACTGCTCATTGCAATATCCATTGTCTTAAGTGTCTTTCCTGATGCATCCGTTATATCTAATGTGACCTTTTTGTTGGTCTTATCAACAGTCGTCTTAAAATGTGTCCATGTATTCTTTGCAATAGTTACTGTATCTGTCTTTGCTGTTGAAGCCGTACTTCCTGATGAAATCTTCCAATTTGTGGAATTTGTTGTGTCTAAACTCCACAGATATGAAGTATTTGCCAACGCACTATTTGTCTTATTATAATCTGACGCAGCCAATGCCATCTGCGAAGCCTGACCATTTCCAGCCGTAAGCTTTGTATCAAACTCAACTACATATTTGTCAGGCAATGTAACATTTCCAAATGAAGTGTATGCACTTCTTGAGTTCTGTGCTCCCGGTGCAAACTGCACATACCCCTTATATGCATCGTCACTCTCACCTGCTAATGTAAGCGAGTTCTGTGCACTTGTTGATGTCCATCCTGCCGTCTTTGCATCCGTATCTGCATTATAATTCTTGAAGAATATACTCTGCTGCTGCATGGCTTTTTCCTGAATCTGCTCAGCATTTTTTGAATTGACAAGTTCTTCCTTTTCTGAATTATATAATGCTGCAACATCACCTATATTCAATGCCCTGCTGTAAATTCGTACATTATCCATATATGCCGGAGCCGAACCCCAGAAAGAGCCGTGTCCAAGATAAAACTTATCTGATGATGAAATGACACTAAGCATATCCTCGGCAGCATCTGCATATGATGAACCTGCATATAATGTATATTTAGATTTATCGCATACAAACTTTCCATCAACATATATTCCAAAATTACTCTTTCCAAGTGATACTGTTACATAGTGCCACTGATTTGTCGAAATATTCCCTGTAGTTTTGTCAGCCCTATTAAAATCAAACCACTTATTGATTCCATTCACCGTTCCGTTATATCCAAGATATGTATTCGGAGTAAAAAATACTCTGCCGTCTTTTGAATCAGATGAATCAGTATCATAAAAGCTCCAGAGTGCATCCCACAAATCTTCACTCGGACAATTTACCCACTGTGAAACAGTCACTCCACTTAATGTTTTTCCTTTTAACGGATTACTAAATTCTGTATAACTTTCATTTCCATTAGCACCAAATCCCTGGTTTAATACATTTCCGCTTCTGTCCTTATTATATTCAATAGTAGGAGTAGTTCCTGAACCGCGTTTTTTCGCTGTACCTGTCTGAGTCGTATCAGCTTCATTTCTAAGTCCATTCTCAAATGTATAATTTGCTTCAAGACCAGAATCTTTATCAGCCATTTTATCTGTTGTTACAATAGTTTCATATGTCTTTTTTGTTGAATAATTATTATAGGTTATAGTTGCTGTCATTGTCACTTTTACATCCTTTGAAGCATCAATAACCTCACCCTTATCAGACATTACCGATGTATCAGAAGATGACCAGCTTATCTTAGAACCATTATCTCCGTTTGTAGGAAGCGAAAGGTCTACATATGTTTTTTCAGGAACAGTTACTTTCATCATTCCTGCATCTTTTATGACTATTGCTTCATCTGTATAACCTTTTGTTCCCCAGAAAGTTACATTGTTATTTCCAACGGTTGTAAAACACATTGTTTCGTATGCAGTGCCTTCTATCTTCTGTTTTATAAATACCCCCTGATAAACAACTCCACCCGCTACGATAGTCACGTATGGCCCGTCTTCTGACTGCACCCATGAACCTGAATAATCACCTGTAACAGTTCCATTTTTATTAAGCTTGATAGTTTCTTCATTGCAACATTCAAGGTTATTATTGTCAACCTTTTGTTTGTGTAATATAACTTTGTATTCTCCTTCTACTTCATCATTGCTATATGCAGACTTAGATAATGTCTCGCCGGAATACTCAAACGGTGTCGCAACAAGACCTCCGTTTTTAGCCTTAAATAACTGATGCACTCTTACCTGATGTCCCTCAGTTCCATCATTAAATCGTGTATGATAAACAACATATGCTTTTCCATCGTCATCTGCTACCGCTGAATTATGACCCTCTGCTACACGCCCTTTGTCAAGATAACTCCACTTATAATATGACATAAGACGCTCACCGACAACTCCGTTTGTATTTCCCGCATCTGTGCTTGTAGTATCGGACTGACTAGTACCATATCTCGCATCATTTCCAGCCACATCCTTATATGGACCATTTATTTTGTCTGATGCAAAAACACGCATATTATATCCGCCCTTTGCAGCAAAACCACCATATGAAACAAATAAATAATATTTACTTCCTATTTTTTCTATATAAGAAGCTTCTCCTGATTTCTGATTTCCACCTGCAAGCTTATATCCCATGTAAGGGTCACTCTCATTATCTTTATATGTATGCCCAATCGAAGCATCACGAAGTCCTGTACTTGTACTAAGTTCAAACATCCAGATACCACCTGACCATGAGCCATAACTCATCCAAAGTTTTCCTTCTGAGTCATATGTTACACAAGGGTCAATAGCGTGTGCCCCGTAATAATTATTCCAATTTGTCTCACTACATACATTTTTGCCATCATTGTATGAAGGTTTATATGAGCCCCTTTTGTAGTGTTCTGAAATAAACTTTTTAGCATTTTCATCCGAACCGACTATATTCGCAAAGTCAGTATCCTTATAATCATGAACTCCTGACTCAGTAAATCCAGAATACACAACTGTACCTCTTTTTGTCCAATCACCATCCAAATCATCTGATGTAAGAAGTACAATGCTTGAGTTCCATGAGTTACCATTTATACTCATATACATACACCATGCTCCCTTTGAACCGTCCGAATTAACGTAATCAGGATTCCATATTACATCAGGTGCCCATAAATTTCCATCCCACTGGTATGATGCATCACCCTGCTTAGCCCAGTTGAACGCATCTTTAAACAAAGCCTGACAAGTCGTGTCATTATTTATATTATTCTGAAAATAGTTCCAATTCTGCATATCGGTCGACCATGCAAAAGCTCTGTGCGAACCAAATATAAAATAAACCTTTTTTCTTGTTTTAGCAGTATTCTGAACACCATATATTTTTACATTTTTATTCCCCGTATATTTAGTATCAGTATAACCTATTACAACAGATGGATCATGTACTGTTACATGATTTTTCTGATTACTGCTGTTGAAATATGTATTATATTTACTCTGAACTTCAGAAGCTGAAATCTCTGTCGGTTCTGATGATTCAGTTGTATTATCAGTCATGTCTACAGCTTTAATATTTGAAAGAGTACATTTTTCTCCTGTAAGATGCATTCCGACAGTATCTTCAAACTTACCAAATTCAATCGTATTTCTCAATGAGTAAACTTTTGAATTATCTTTATTATCGACAATATTATATTTCAATACAACTGACCTTTCTGCCCTATGAATATCTACCGTAACACTAGCATCTTCCATAGATTTTGCAAAGTCATCCCACACAAAATTTATATTATCCCATGTCGCTTTTGAGCCATCATTATTATGGTTATATTTATCACCACCATAAAACCAGCCATAATTATCAGCTCTTGCAGTATATCCGCTGTTTTCCCCATTGTTTGTATCCCATATTTCAACAGCAAAATTAAACCAATTTGCAGATGAATCTTTAGTTTTATTCGTAAATGTATAACGAACATCGAAATTACCACTTAAATATTCATCCCCTGATTTATTAGTGAATCCTGTATCAATATCGACAATATCAGATGTATTTTCACCAAATTTGCTTTTTTCATCCGCTTTTACAGTCTGGACAATGTTCTTTGATGAATACGGCACTGCCGTAAGTGCAATCACTGCTGACATGGCAATAGCTACCGCTTTTTTAATCTTATGTCTTACCATATGCTTATCTCCTTTTCAATACTTTGCAATTTTTTGTGATGTTGGATTCAAAATGTATTTTGCAAGATGTTAAGATCATACATTGCAATCTGCTTTTAACCCGGATATCACTTTATTTTTTTAATGTAAGAAATCACAAGGAGGAGCTGACTTTATGTCAACTCCCCCTCAATGTACATAAATAATATCTTTTTTGAAAATTTTTTATTTTTTAACAGTAACCTTAATCTTCTTTGTTGCTGCCTTATACTTAGATGTCTTCTTACTTGTAATCTTAATAGAAACTTTTCCTTTCTTAAGACCCTTTATAGTAAGTTTGTTTTTCTTAAATGTTACCTTTGCAATCTTAGCATTCTTCTTAGAAAGTTTTGCTACTGAAAGTTTTGCTTTTGAGTTTACTGAAACTGCAAGCTTAACTGACTTCTTTGTCTTAACAGTCACTGAAGAAACTTTCTTCTTGCCATTTTTAACAGTAATTGTTGCACTCTTAAGTTTCTTTGCCGGTTTCTTTGTATTACTTGGTTTCTTTGTAGGTGCTACAGTTGGTTTAGCTGTTGGTGTTGCACTTGGCTTAGCTGCTGGCTCTGTGCTTGTTCCCGGTGCCGGTTTTGCACTTGTTCCCGGTGCTGGTGTTGCACTTGTTCCCGGTGCTGGTGTTGCACTTGTTCCCGGTGCTGGTGCTGCACTTGTTCCCGGTGCTGGTGCTGCACTTGTTCCCGGTGCTGGTGTTGCACTTGTTCCCGGTGCTGGTGTTGCCTCTGTTCCTGGTGCTGGTGTTGACTCCGCTGGAGCAGGTGCAAATTTTAGATTATCTATCGTACACTGTTCACCTGTTAAAGAAAGATATGCTTTCTTTCCCTCTTCTACTGGAATTGTAGCAGTGTAGCCTATACCATTATTTAAGTATGTAAGGATAACTTTATTACCCTCTCTCTTAACAGTTCCTGTTACTTCTGTACCTGCTTTATTAGCATCAACCCATGGTTTCCAAGCTTCTGTTATTTTAGCGTTGTTTTCATCATCAATAGCTTTTTTCTCATCTGCATTTGCACCATCAGGGTATGCTTTTGTTTCAACTGTCGGAATACCTGTTGTTTTAAGGCTTCCTGATGTTTCATTTACAGTATCTGCTCCAGTAATAACAAAGCAATCTGACCTTATAACCGAATATTCTTTATACAAATTCTTTGAAGTAGTCGGTTTATAAAGACCACCATCCACTGATGTAAACACTACTGTTGTTGGTGTATTCCATCTAAGATCTGTAGACTCATTTGTTGTTGTTTTGAAAGAAAACTTCTGTGCATCTTCCGTAATTTCAACACCATTACTCCAATTAGTCCACCATCCGTCACATTTCACCTGACCGAAAGTAGTTGTCTTGTCGGTGTCAGAGTAAGTACCTGCAACTGACTTCAACCTTGTCTGCTCGTTTGACAGTTCCATTTTCATATCTATTGGCAGTCCTGATATTGTACATAACTCACCTGTAACTGCAAAATATGTCTCTTTTCCTTCATCAGCTATAAATGAAAACTCTGATACACTTGTATAATCACCTGCAACAACTGTATATTTAATCGTAACCTTATTAGATGAATCTTTCTGATATTCTACAGTAGCTTTTCCTTCTTTTTTACAAGCCTCTAACCACTTAGCAAAATCACTTGGATATGTTTTATTAATTGTTATATTTTTTGATGCATCTGTTTCAGTTGTACCCTCAGCATCAACCCAGCAATCAGACCTTACATTTGCATAATGTTTATAATTTGTATTTTTACTCTCATAAATTCCATCATCAGATGTATAAACCAACAACACCGGCGTATCCCAATTTGATGTTGCAGTCTCATATGTCTTAAATGTAAAATTCAAAGTTTGCTTATCTGTTGTAACTTTCTTTCCAGCAGTATACGCAGCTAAATAATTGGGCTCATCCAAACTAAATGTTTCACCGGTAGTCTCATCCGCCTGTGCTACTACTACATCTCGATAAACCGCTGGAACTGATGACATTCCAACAACAGCAGCCATTGCGATTGCTAAAAGTTTTGTTTTTCTCATAAAATGTCTCCTCCTATAATCTTTTTAATTCTTTAATTTTTTTCTCAACCTTGGTCCTTAATCTATCTCCAGATTTCAACCAAAAAGTATTCCAGAAAGCCTTTAAATTTTTCTAAAATACTTTACATTATTTTGGATAACCTAAGAATACCATAAATTAGTAATTAGTGTCAACAGATTTTTAACTGTATGTTAATTTTTTGTAAACTTTTAACAAATCATGCATTTTTTGTTCATTTTTGCTTTTTGTAAACTATTTTATTCAAATGTATAGAACCATAATAATTACAGTGTTTATACCATGTTTATTAGTCTGCATATAGCACTGTTTATTTCTATATTTTTATATTGTTTTTGGTGATTTTGCACAAAGAATATTTATAAGGCAATAGATTTTATAATGGTGATTTTTGAGTATTTTATGGTGAAATCGTTTTTATATATAAAAACAGCAAATCTTAATATGGGTTCTTGATATATTTGTTCCCATTGTTAAGATTTACTGTTTTTTCTGTGAATATTTGCTTTTCTGGCAAGAAATATCGCTCTTACAGACATGCCGCCGATATTTTTTTAATTATCTCCCTTACATATTCTTCTGACTTTGACACCTTTTTAGCTATATCCGGCACTGACATATTGCAATCGGTATATAAAGTCTCTATCCTGCCCTCTTCGCGTCCTTCAAGGCGTCCTTCCTTGCGTCCTTCCCGCACTCCTTCGTTTCTTGCCTGTTCTTCACCAGCCTTTATCTCTTCCTTAAAAAATTCTCTTAATACTTCATTCATAATCCCAGTCCCTCCATTCTTTATACTGTCAAATAATTCCTGGTTTGACGATACCATTATTCCTAACAGTGAATTTATGCAATCTTTTTCAAATGGCTCTTGCAGTTCAAAGGCTTCATCCAAAAAATTTTCTCCTACTTCTGCCGTTCCGGCTTTTTCGCCATATTAACATAATACTGTCAGCTTTTTCTATCTGCATTTTTCACATACCGTATTCTTATTTTCTGTGTAATTCTTACAATGAACATATACCTTTTTATGAGATTTAATGAGATTTCAAAATTCTATACAAAATCAAGTATTATATTAAGATTTCTTTTTGTTACATTTTACTTAACGCATATTTCACTAAATAGCACAGCACAATGAAGATTAAATGAAAATTCAAAAAAGAAGCTTATGTCTTAACTTCTATCCATCCTATTGTTAAAACATAAGCTTCTTATATTTCTTATATATTATATTTATTATATTTATTCGACCGGCTCTGCCATTATCTGCATTTTAAGTATCTACAAAATAATCATAATATTTTATTAAATGGTGCAGACTAAAAACTCACCCTATTTTAAATGTTTCTTTGCTTTAAAGAAATCTCTTGTTTCTTTTACGACAACACCGCTTAACGCAAATATTGCTATCATATTTGGCAGTGCCATAAGTCCGTTAAATATGTCTGCGATTACCCATACCGCACTTACTGTCATGTAAGGTCCGATAAATACTGCAAGTATATATACCCAACGGAATACTTTTACTTTTTTCATATTTCCATTTGTAAGATATTCCAAACAACGCTCACTATAATAGTCCCATCCGAGTATCGTTGTAAAAGCAAAGAATACAAGACAGAGCATCAAGACAAATGCGGATACTTCTGCCGGGAACGGAAGTCCCTGCTTAAATGCATATGTTGTCACCTGAACACCCTCAAGTCCCTTAACTTTCCATGCTCCTGTGAGTACGATTGAAAGTCCTGTCATTGTACAGATAATTATTGTGTCAATAAATGTTCCTGTCATGCTGACAAGTCCCTGTCTTACAGGTTCGTGTGTCTGAGCTGCTGCTGCCGCTATAGGTGCACTTCCAAGTCCCGCCTCATTTGAGAATATACCACGTGCAACACCTTTTTGCATTGCAACGAGCATACTTCCCGTCACGCCGCCTGCAACTGCCTGCGGATTAAATGCAGCTTTTACAATTATCACTATGGCATCAGGAATTTTTGTTATATTGCATATGACAAGCATTACTGCAAATATAAAATAAATTATTGCCATAAAAGGAACTATTATCTGACTTACACTTGCAATTCTCTTAATTCCACCTATAAGTACGGCTCCAACGCAGAATGCAAGAATAAGTGATGCAATTACTACCATCCATGAATATGTACCTATTCCGGGGATTGATACCGTATGTGCCTTATTTGGATCAAAAAAATTCTGAACAGCACTTGATATTCCATTCACCTGACTGAATGTTCCTATTCCAAAAAGTCCTACACAGACTCCAAAAAATGCAAATATTTTTGCAAGCCATTTGAATTTCTTACCCATTCCAAGCTCTATATAATAAAACGGCCCGCCAAGACTGTGATTGTCTTTATCTACCACACGGTATTTGACCGCCAGAAGTCCCTCTGCATACTTTGTTGCCATTCCGAACAACGCTGTTACAACCATCCAGAAAAGTGCTCCGGGTCCGCCTGCTCCAACAGCCGTTGCCACACCTACTATATTACCTGTTCCTATTGTTGCACTAAGTGCTGTGCACAATGCCGCAAAACTTGATATTTCGCCTTTTCCGCCCTCTTCATTTTTAACCATCCATTTTAATGCAAGCCCAAGTCTGCGAAGCTGCAAAAAACCAAGACGAAATGTAAGCAAAATTCCACCTGTTATTATGATTGCCATAAGGGGAACTCCCCAGACGAAATCGTCAATGTTAGCTAATATCTTATTAATACTATCCCACATGATTTTCTCCTTTTGTATATAATTTAATATTTTTACACCAAACTAAATTATACGCAAAAAGAGTGTATCAGGCAAGAATTTTTTTTACTGCCGGCTCACAAACCTTAAAATAAATTGACAAATTATTTGCAAAAAAGATTATTCTCAACTATTTTGCAAGCTGCTTTACAATCTGACGTTTACTTTATCATTCTGTTGCCAAGAACTCATTTTTACCAGCTGCATCTGCCACAGTTAGTACATTTGGTGCAGTTACTCTTTGCTTTTCGCCTTTGCGGTGTAAAATCAGATGCTTTCACCTCTATATCACCGCTTTCTATATCCTGTTTTTTTATCTCCGTTTTAATATTTTCCGATATAAATATAATGCTGTCTTTCGTTTTTTCTATTTTAATCGGCGTAATTTTAAATATTCCGGGATTCATGCAGCTTTCCACAGCATACGGCTCTATTACTTTTAACAGATTATTGTCTTTGTCGTATATTTCTATACGGTTATTTCCCAAATTCAGTTCATCCGGCTTTTGTATATTCATATTTTTCACTCTTTCTTAATTGACCTATGACACATACTGCTTCAGTCAATACAGCCGCCGCAACCGGCTCTATCCATATTCCTGTAACTAAAAAAAGTTTTGGCAGCACAAATAAAAAAAATGGTGTATATATTATTGCTTCTCCATAAATTATTATTGATGCTTCCTGGTGCTGTCCTTTTCCGTTCATTATCGTTATGCTTAGTCTGTTTAATCCATAGAACAACAATGATATGGCTGTTATCCTAAGTCCCTGCACAAATGGTTCATAATTTTCACTGCTTAGTGAGAAAACTTTATGAAATACGGGTGCAGCGGCAAAAAGCAAAAGCATTACTAATATTGATACACAAACCACAAGCCTTGTCACAACACCTTTTATCTGCTTTTCTTTCTTTTCCATATTTTCTTTTGCCGCACACATACTAAAAAGCGGCTGCACTCCGTCTGCTATACCGGTGAGCATATTCTGAGCCGGATATACAAGATACGATATGACCGCATAACAAGCCACCGTCCTGCTGCCTCCATACGAAAGACATTGATAGTTTGTCAAGGCAAGTACCCAGGTAGGAAGAAGTGAAATTCCAAATGAAGCTATGCCGCCTAAAAAAATCTTTTTTATATATCCTGACCTTTTTTTATCCACATCTTCTCTGCTTAATGCACCTGATTTTTTTATGCTCACACCTGCTATAACACTTGTTACCACCTGTGAAAGCACCGTTCCAAGTGCCGCTCCTCTCATTCCCATCTGAAGTACAAAAATAAATATCGTGTTAAATACAAAATTTGAACAGACACCACTTATCGTTGCTGCCATAGCCTGTATTGGCATATTAAGATTTCTGACTATCGGGACAAGTCCTGCTCCAAATATCTGTAAGAGTGCCGCTGCCGCTATTATCCTCGTATATTGTACCGCAAGCATATGCACTTTATCCTCTGCACCGAGCATTTTCATAAGATACGGTGCTGTCATTTCAAAAATCACACTGTATAAAATACCTGCACACGCCAAAAAGACAAAAGCATTTTTTAAAAATTCTTTTGCCTCTTTCTCATGTTTTTTTCCAAGTGCAGAAACATAATTTATCCCACATCCGACTCCTATACCTATACCGCTCGCAATGATAAACGCCGGCACAGGCCATGCAATATTTATTGCTGCAAGTCCGTCCTCACCTATATTTCTGCCAATAAATAAACCGTCTATTATCGTGTTAAGTCCGCTTATTACCATACATACCATTGCAGGTATGCAGTTTCTAAGCACTTCTTTTTTTGTATTTTTCATCTTATTGCTTTTTCCGTTTCTATATCAAAGAAATGAATTTTTGACTCATCAAATCCAAAGTGATACTCCTCGCCTTCTCTGAAATCACCATTTCCCTCAATGCGTATTGTTACATTACTATTAAATTTATTTTCACTCTCAATCGTATCATTCCAGTTTTTTGCAACATTTTCATTTGAAGAAATTTTCTCATTTTCAATACTATCACTTTCGCCAGCCGTTTCCAAGTGCAAATATGAAACTGCCCCATCCGGCTCATAAACTTTTAATCTTGCTGCAAGGCTGCTCTGAAACATCTCATCATCCATACCCTTTACCTGTAAAAATATGTCTTCAGGTCTTATTCCAACATAGACTTCTTTATCAAAATATCCTCTTTTTCTCAAAAGTTCAGCATTTTTTTCTGACAGTCTGTATCTTCCAAGTCCACCGATAAAAAGCATTACATTCTTTTTTTCCTGAACGACTTTTGCTTTCCAGATATTCATCTGGGGGGTTCCTATAAACTGTGCTACAAAAAGGTTTGCCGGTTTGTTATAAAGTTCTTTTGGGGTTGATGCCTGCTGAATTTTTCCATTGTTTAATACGACTATCTTTGTTCCAAGTGTCATTGCCTCTGTCTGGTCATGCGTAACATAGACAAATGTTGCATCTGAATGTTCATAAAGTTCTTTAATCTCCATACGCATCTGAGTTCTGAGCTTTGCATCAAGATTTGACAATGGTTCATCCATAAGAAATATCTTTGGTGTTCTGATAAGTGCCTTTCCTATCGCTACTCTCTGTTTCTGACCTCCAGAAAGCTGCCCCGGTTTTCTTTTAAGAACTTCTTTTAGACCTAGCATATTTGCGACTTTTTCAACATTTTCTTTTATTTGTCTTTTAGGTACTTTCTTTATCTTCATACTGTATGCTATATTGTCGTACACAGACATATGCGGATAAAGGGCATAATTTTGGAAAACCATTGCTATATCTCCGTTTGCCGCCATTTTTTTATCAAGCACTTTTCCATCTATATAAATACTGCCTGCCGTTGCCTTTTCAAGACCTGCTATCATTCTTAATACCGTCGATTTACCGCAGCCTGAAGGTCCAACAAACACAACAAATTCTTTGTCTTTAATCTGTAAGTCAAAGTTTTTTATTGCAAAACTTCCACCGTCATATTTTTTTTCAATTCCGTCCATCAACAATTCTGCCATAACTGTAACTACCTGCTTTCCTGTATTTCTATATTCTTCCAGTTGTACATAAGTTGTCCCACATCAGCGATTATAAAGTCTGCACTTTCTTTCAATTCTTCTTTTTCACCGACACCACTCAACACTCCAACTGCCAATGCTCCACCGTTCTTTGCAAACTGCATATCTGTATTTGTATCTCCTACCACCATTATCTCATCTGAATTTATACCAAATTTTCTTTTAAAATCTTCTATTATATCTGATGACGGTTTTGGTTTTAAAACCCCGTCATCAGAGCCAACATATGAAAAGAAATGTCTGACGCCCAGTCTGTCAAGACATTTAAGAGCTGTCTGCTTTGTATCAGCAGTAGCAAGCCCCACTATCAGCTTTCTGTCCGACAGCCACTTAAATAATTTATCAAGGTCAGCGGTAGGTAGGATATTTGCCGTGCTTTTAGTAACTTCTTCAAAATAAAGTTCTTCAAGCTGTTTAGAATAAAGACTTAACATTTTATCATCTGCTTCTATCTCAAAAAACTCAATGACTGCTTTCGTCATATCCCTGTAGGTCATTGCTGCAATGCTGTTTCCAACGGATTTCACCGCCATTGAAACATTTTCCTCATCAGCATCAATCCCTATCTTATGGAGAAACTTTGGCATCACCATTTTAGTAGCCTCATTCCACAACTCATCAAACTTAAGAAGCGTACCATCCTTATCAAACAAAATCCCCTTAATCACCGCTCGTCCCCTCTTTCCATATACTTACTTAAAATATTTGTGAAACTATCATAATCTGAAATTAAATTGTGAAATATAACAAATAATTAGTTTCACAATCACTAAAAATTATTTTGAAACTGAACTCATAGCTTCCTCTGCTGTTTTCTGAGCCTCGTCAAGTGCATCTTTTGCAGATACGCCCTCAATCTCAACTTTATCTGCTGCTACCTTGAGTGCGTCATAAATCTTTCCGCCTGTAGGGTCTGTCGGAAGTACAGAACCATGTGAAGCCTGCTGTAATGGTACGAGTGCCTGTGGATTTTTCTTTGTATAATCCTTAAATTCTTTTACATCCTGTGTTGATTTTCTAACTGCAACATAACCTGTTTCCATAGACCATTTAGCCTGATTTTCAGGTGTAGTGAAGTACTTTATAAATTCATAAGCACCTTTCTTTTCTTCATCTGAAGAATTTTTGAGGATAACGAGATTCTTAGCTTCTGCTGCCGGAGCTGATGCATTATTTCCAAATCCCGGCTGCTGCATTGCACCTACGATACTAAAGTCAAGGTCTGCCTGATCTCCTGACGAACCGGTATAACCGCCTGCCTTATTCTGCAAAACATCATCAATAGTTGTGTACCAGTATTCCCATCCCTGTCCGCCGGAATGAATTTTCATTATCTTATCATCGTGAATCCATTTTTTAAAGCTGTCCCACACTTCAACCCACGCATCACTGTTTACACACACTGTCTTTCCATCATCACTAAAAAGACTTCCGCCGTTACTGAGCACTGCATCAACAAGATTGTCCTTGCCCCACATAGGTTCCCAGCCTGTCATGCCCTTATTTTTTTCAGTAATCTTCTTAGAAGCATCTGCTAAATCCTGCCATGTCTTAATGCTTTCAGGCTTAATTCCTGCATTTTTAAACGCTTTTTTATTGTAATAAAGTACCTGTGTAGTTCCATAAGCAGGGATTGCAAATGTCTTATTCTCATCATCAACACCCTGATTTAAAAACACATCAAGATAATCATCCTTATTAAAATCAGAATCATCCTTTGTATATGTACTTATATCTTCAAGAACTTTCTTCTGATTAAGAGTCCTTGAACTATTTACATCCAGAAGTGCAATATCAGGTGCAGTACCACCTGCAATACCAGCCTGAACTTTCTGATAAGTTTCATCATAATCTGCCTGAGTAACACACTTAACCTTATAATCCGACTGGGACTTATTAAATTCATCAACAATGTCCGCAACAACATTCACGGCAGTCTTACCGCCGGAATACCAGAACTCAACGTCAACCGGACCATTCTTTTTAGAATCAGACCCACTCTTTACGGCAGACTTAGAACTTGTTCCGCAACCGGTAAGAAGCCCCACTGTCATGCTCATCATCAACGCCATACATAATAATTTCTTTCTCATGATAATCCTCCATTTTTTACTTTATATATAATCTATTTTCCAGACATCTGCAAAACTATCATTACACTGAATTGAATTGCATAGATATAACATAGTCTATAAGCAGTTCTGCAGGTGTCTTTCTAACCTTTAACGCCCGTATCTCCACCAATACCATTGATAAACCATTTCTGGGTAAATGCGAACATCACTAAAAGTGGCACAACTATAACAGCACTTGCAGCCATAACCTTAGGCCATTCCGTACCGTAAGCTCCACCTTCTATAAAAAAGCTGCGAAGCCCCTGCGATACAAGACTTATATTTTTATCGTTAGTTATAAGTGACGGCCACATATAACTGTTATACATTGTTATAAAACTCATAAGACCAAATGTTATAAATGATGATTTAGTCATGGGCATTACGACTTTCCACAAAACCTTCATATTCCCCGCACCATCCATCTTTGCCGCCTCTATAAGCGGTGTCGGCACCTGCATAAATGCCTGTCTTAACAAAAATATTCCAAATATGTTTATCGTGTCTGAGATTATCAGACCCGTGTAGCTGTTTAAAAGTCCCAGTTTTGCAAGTATTATGTAACTTGGTATATATGTTGCCGCTGCCGGCAGCATATAAGTTCCCATAACTATCGCAAATAATATTTTTCTTCCCCTAAATCTCATAAATACCATTGCATAAGCAAGCATTGCACCTGTTATTATCTGTATCGCAACGACCACAACACTTACGAACAAACTATTTCCTATGTATTTAAGCATCGGCGATGCCGTAAATATGCTCACAAAATTTCCCCACTGTGCCTTTGCAGGAAATAATTTTGACACATCCATGACCTCCGCCTTTGTCTTTAATGCACTGATTATCATCCATATAAAAGGGAATACCGTAAATATACCTGCTATGACAAGAATAAACATTTTTCCGAATGTCTTTCCGATATTCCCAAAGACTTCAATGCTTTTTTCTAATGCCGGATTTCTCTCTGATGCACTGTCTTTGTCTATCTTTGTAATTGATGAAAATATCTTTTTTGTTCCAAATCCTGTATATTTATTTTCATTTACTATATTCTGCTGCATTTTTCTCTCGCTTTCTAAAGTTTCATTTATGATTTCAAATCAAATATCCCTTAAATACCTTGCAGTCAAGCGAATATTAACAATCCGCTCTGCTGCCGGCTCATTGCTTCTTCATAATTCACAATCTATATCAATAATGAACCCATTTTTTAGAAATAATAAACTGAACTACCGACAGCAGTACCGTTATCGCTATAAGAACTATTGCTACGGCTGTTGCCTGTCCCATGTCATATTCTTCAAAACCGAGCTGATAATACATATAAAGAAGTGTTCTTGTCGAACCTGACGGTCCTCCCTGCGTAAGTATCTGAATCTGGTCATAAGCCTGCAATGAATTTACCATTGTCACTATCAGTAAAAAGAATGTTGTCGGTGATATACAGGGAAGTGTTACATCTCTGAAACGCTGCCATGCGTTAGCACCATCAAGCCCGTTTGCTTCGTAAAGCTCAGTCGGTACTTTTTCCAGTGCCGAAAGATAAAATATCATTGCATAACCGAGACTTTTCCACACCGTTACCACTATTACCGATAAAAGAGCCGTATCTGAACTATTTATCCATTGCAATGCAGGAAGATGAAAAAATTTTAACACCGCATTTGCAAGTCCGCTGTCGGGATTGAATATCCATGTCCACACGATAGACACCGCAACAGTCGGAGTTATCCACGGCGAAAAAAGAATGAATTTGAAAAATCCGCTTCCCCTGAATGTTTTTCTAAGAAGAAGTGCAAGAAAAAGTCCGCCGGCTATCGTTGGAAATAATGTTCCGATACTAAACCAAACAGTTGTACCTAATGCTTCATAAAATCTGCTGTCCTTAAACAACTTTATAAAGTTATCTAAAAATACGAAGTTATATGTAGGCGACATATAGTCCCAATCAGTAAAACTTATGTATAATGATTTTAATATCGGATAAATCCAAAACACCATCAAAGGTATAAATGCCGGAAGTACAAAAAGCCACACACTTCCTATTTTTTTTAATTTACTATTACCAAACATTTTTAATTCCCCATTTCTTTATTTTATTGACCTCGCCATAGCTGCACCGCTTCACCGAATGTCTTTAGTTTTGATTTTTTTCTTCCGTGAAATATCGGATTTACATAGCCTAAGAAACCGTAATCTTTCGACAATACCTCAAATCTTTTCCATTCCCATTCAATGGTGTGCCAGTTTGTCACAACATCTGCCATATATGTCCGTTCGTCCCTCTTTTCAAGCCAGACCTCTCTTTTTACTCCGTTTTCAATCAGATATAATTCAGGAATAATATTTTTTCCGTATGTTTCTTCATTTATTTTTATTGTCACACTCGCAACAATGTCATTTTCAAATTCAGAATCGCCTGTTATCTCCATCCTGTCACCGGGAAGATATTTCTTATTCTCAAAAAGAAAATAAACTTCCATTGTTATATATCTGGCAACTATGACATGACCTTTTGAAACCGCTTTCAACAGTTTAGAAGGCGTCATTCCATCCATATATACCAATGTTGCAGGGTCTCCCGGTACACTCGGCTCATCTGCCCCCTCGTACCTTTCGTCTATAAGGTTGTGCGAATCACTTCCCCCAAGTCCGAAAACCCTAAATCCCTGCTGCCACAAAAAATCTATAAATGATATAGCATCTTCATTTGCTTTTTTTGCATATTCATATGTCGGGTCATTTATTATCTCCATCAATCTTAAATTTTTCAATTTAAGGTCAAAATATGTCCATTTCCATATATGCAGGAATGGATGGTTTATACTCCAAAGCCATTCCTTTTCATCTGCTTCCCTGATGGTGTACTCTACTTCCTGACTTATCCTGTCCTCACCATCATGTTTTAAAATGTGTGTAAGTCTGCCCGGCATCCCAAGACAACCAAATATATTAAAATGCCCCAGACTTGTCGTAATCTCAACCCCCGGTACGACCATCACTTTTGCTTCTGGCCATCCGGTGTGCAAAACATTGTGTTCGGTCGGGATATAAAAATCCATTCCCATTTGTTCTGCCTTTTTCATCGCACTTCTCGTTGTCTCCTTTCCATCAGACAATCTCGTGTGTGTATGAAAATCACCTTTATACCATCTGCTCTCGTCAGAATAATTCTCATCAAAATCAAATTCTTTGTTCCCAACCCAGTCCTGTTCTCCCACTGGCTCTTTCACTGAAGAAATGTCATCAGAAATAGTAACTTTAACATTGAAACTGTCTTTACCAAGACGCTGCATAACATATTCCCTAAATGCACATATTATAAACTTCCATCTGCCTATAGGAATATCTCCTGCCGTCCCACCTGCTGTCGTATGCATCCCATCATTTCCTATTATGAGCGTTCTTGGACCATACCCGATTTCCCTGAACATTCTAAACTTTCCATTACTATCCTTTACAATTATATAGCAAAGCAATGCATACTCTTTTGGTATATTTATCTTTATATTCATAATCTTTATTGGAGAACTGACATCCACTGTTTTTTCCTGCCATGTACTCCCGCCATTTTCAATATGATATATTAAAGTTTCCATGTGTAATCCTCACTTTTTATTATTTTTAATTTCGTTGCTATATCACACACTTGCAATGCATACTGTCTAATTATCCCTTTATCAGATTATTTCAGCATTTTTATTACTGTTTACATATGCTGTGACAATTAAAACCAATTTTTTCTCTGACAAGGTTAATAATAGCAACCTTATGTAAAATCCATAACCATGCAATAGACAAATTTTTGTAAAACAATGTAAAATTCTTGTAACACTGGAGTGTGTTACAAAAAAAAGCAAATTTGTGATATAATTACTCCAAAATCCAGATGCTTTGCATCTGTCGCACTTCATGCTATATGATTTTGTCGTTCACAAATTTGGTACAAGAGAACAAGCTCTCTTGCCTTGCAAATTTGTGATATAATTATTCCAAAATCCGCACTAAAATAGGAGGACTACTATGGAAAATAATAAGAAATATCTTAAACTGCTCGCCCAAAAATATCCGACGAAACAAGCTGTGAGCAGCGAAATAATAAATTTAAGTGCTATTTGCAACCTGCCAAAAGGAACAGAACATTTTATGAGCGATATTCATGGCGAATATGAAGCATTCTGTCATATTTTAAATAACTGCTCAGGTGTCATTCATGAAAAGGTTGACCTTTTATTCCGTGATATACTCAGCAATGTCGAAAGACAGGAAATCTGCACGCTGATATATTATCCAAAAGAAAAACTTGAAATGCTCCACAAGGAATGTGAACTCCCTGAAGAATGGTACCGCATGATGCTTGGAAATCTTATTGAGGTTGCAAAACTCCTCTCATCAAAATACACCCGCTCTAAGGTAAGAAAAGCGATGCCAAAGGAATTTGCCTATATTATTGATGAGCTTTTGCATGTACAGAAAGATGAGGATGACAATCAGGTTCGTTATCACAAAGTTATCCTTGATACTATATTAAATATTGATAACGGTGATGAATTTATCATCGCACTTGCAAATCTGATAAAACGGCTTGCCGTAGACCATCTCCACATTGTCGGTGACATCTTTGACAGAGGTCCTTGTGCCGATATGATACTCGACCTTCTTATGGAGCATCATTCCCTCGATATCGAATGGGGTAACCACGACATTCTCTGGATGGGTGCGGCTTGCGGAAACAAAGCATCTATAGCAAATGTCATACGAAACAATCTAAAATATGATAATACAAGAATACTTGAAAACGGTTATGGTATAAGTCTTAGAAACCTTGCTCTTTTCGGAGAAAAAACATATAAAGATAAAGAACCGATGGACGCGGCACTCAAAGCCATCTCAGTCATCTTATTTAAACTCGAGGAACAGATAATATGCCGCCATCCTGAGTATGAGATGAATGAAAGACAGCTTCTTTCAAAAATAAATTTTAATGATTTTACTATAAAAGCTGCTGTTTCTGATATAAACAGCAAAAGCACTATAATTACTGACACTGATACCGTTTCAAACAGTCCTTGTAACTCCGACTGCAATCTGACTGAATTACTTTATAAATTATCAGATACCGACCTGCCTACAATAGATCCTGATAACCCACTCGCACTTACTGAGCAGGAAAACGCCATTATGGACGAATTGCAAGCCGCCTTTATCGGAAGTAACCGTCTGCAGAAGCATATAAAATTTTTATACGAAAAAGGCAGTATGTATAAGATTTTTAATAATAATCTTCTCTATCATGGCTGCGTTCCTCTCGATGAATCCGGAAACTTTGACGGTATCACGCTTGACGGAATAGTATATCAGGGCAAAAAATATCTTGATTACGCTGATAAAATGGCAAGACTTGCTTATCTTGACAATGAAAATGAAAATGCTCTCGATTTTATGTGGTTCTTATGGGCAGGTCACAAGTCACCACTCTGCGGCCGTGTCATAAAGACCTTTGAGAGAAGTATGATAAATGACGAAAGTACATGGCATGAACCCACAAACCCTTACTACAGATTTTATCATACTGAAAAGACCTGCAATATGATACTTCACGAATTTGGTCTTTTCTCACCAGAATCACATATCATAAACGGTCACACTCCTGTAAAGACAATAGAAGGAGAATCACCGATAAGAGCAAACGGCAGACTTCTTGTAATAGACGGAGGATTCAGTAAGGCATACCATGAAACCACCGGAATCGCCGGATACACACTTATATTTAATTCACATGGAATGAGGATCAAAGCACATCACCCATTTGAAAGCGTATATAAAGCACTGAGAGATAACAAAGATATTGACTCCGAATCAGAAATAGTCTATACAGCCAATCCTAGAATACTTGTTAAAGATACCGAAAACGGTAAAAAGATACAGGACGAGATTTCAGACCTTAAGATGCTGCTTAACAGTGACGCCGTAAACTAATAACAATATCGGGCAGATATTCAAAATATTCTCTGCTGCTTACCTATAACACTGTTTGAAGTAACTTCCTTGATATTGTTAAACTACTATCAATAAAAAGGAGCAAAAACAGCATTTTGCTCCTGGCATCACACTACTTTACGAGCATTTTCCTATACTTAAAAAAAGACTGTTGCACTAAAATTTGATGCTACAGCCTTTTTTATTTTTTAATTTTCTCACTACTTATACTACAACATTTTTATTTAAAGACTCTGCAGATATTCTCCTAGCAATTTCCTTTACATACTCTTCCGACTGTCTTTAAAAAATTTATTGTTTTGTGTACTCTTTAAAATATTTTTCAATTTCATCCTTATTCAGTTTATATTTTGTTCTTATTTGATTCTCTATTTCACTTTCAGACATTCCTAAATCCTTTAGTATTCCTATTGCACCAAAAATTCTTCCCTTTTTTTCACCACGGACCTCGCCTGCCTCTTCGCCTTTCCTGTACTGTTCTTCTCTCTCAAGCCTCATGTGTTCTTCTTCGTCATATTCAAATATTGTCATCGAGATCACCTCCGCTTTATTTTTTATGAAAAACTCTTTTAATATTCCTTCTTCTATACACTCATCTACTGATTTTTTGACTGCTTCTTCATATGTCATGCCTTGTCTGTGATATTTTCTGGTTTTTTCGACATATTTTATATATCCATCCAGCTCCGGACACCGTCTTTTTAACTCCTCATTGTAGCTTGGATTTACATTATACTGCGTTACCATAAGCTCAAGCTCCGGACTTTCATCTTTGCATTTATAGGCATTTGACAGTTTTAATATCTGTTTCTCAGGCTGCTCTTTACTTCCATAGTATAATGTCACAAAATGTGGTGTCGGAATTTCCTGTATGTATTCAGAATACAGATTTAATTCATGCTCCGCTATATACTTTTCATACTCATTTGCCACATATATAAGCGTTCTAAGCGGCATATTTGGATTGAAAGTCGTCTGAAACTCCGTAAGCAGCATATTAAAATGTAAAATTATTGCATTATCGTTTTTTCTTCCTATATAAATTGCACTGTTTAATGTAACTACTTCAAGTTCATCAGGATTAGTATAATCAGTTTTCATAATACAATTATACAATGACAATGATTCTTTCTTTCCTGAAAAAAGTTTGTATGCAACACCATCTTTATGATTTCTGTAAATCCCGGTATTATTTTCTCTGTTCTGTGCTTTTGTTTTCTTCTCCTCAATATTTGCCATAAGCAGTCTCCTTTCATCGATGATGTACTCTCGGCAGTTTCTCAAAATGAATACTTTCGGGAGCACATTATGCGGACAACAGCATGAAAACCTTAATTCCATATCATTCTCCGCTTATTCTATTGTTGTATATTAGTTTTATAAGCAAAGAATCTTTATGAAATTAGATTTTATGAATATGTGTAATCTCACATTTAGATAATAAGAGTATTTGCTTAAATATATTTTAACATGATATTTTTGGGGACGCAACAAGGTTTTAAGTATTATTGTTTTGTGTACTCTTTAAAATATTTTTCAATTTCATCCTTATTCAGTTTA
>ERZ1106943.1542-NODE-1542-length-22973-cov-19.433240_pt1 | contig 22973 bp, 25 predicted proteins | sample MGYA00403671_ERZ1106943 | MGnify/ENA primary metagenome ERZ1106943 (study PRJEB35170, sample SAMEA104062427) | human gut metagenome | biome: human gut; feature: human-associated habitat; material: faeces | place: Denmark | collected 2012-06-14 ...
TGTGCATCAATTTTTTGAGCACTACAGATGAAGAACATTATGACAAGACAAAGACCGACTCTTCCCATCTTGATTCGTTAAATCTCTGTAGATTCCCCAGACCAGATAGTTAATAAATCTTATACGCAATGTATTATAAAGAGGGGGATTGGGAATCTGCACTATTCCCCTGCCTGTCCGTCCGCTTAGCCATTGTATATTTTTTTCTGTTATTTCATATCAGTGATGCTGATAATCCAGGCAAGAACAGAGTAAACATCTACCTCTTTTATACATAAATCCTTTCCAAGGACTTTATAAGCGCAACCATTAACTACATTACATTACAAAGGTAACAATAATTTGTCATTTGAAGAAATTTAGAAAAAAGAAAAAGTCATTATGCGTGATATTTTTTATTTAATTACGACATTTATCAAATACAAACGTGTCCTGTAAAAGTCCAGAACATCCAGTGCATTCTGTATTTCGTTTGTAGAGAAATACAGCTGCCATTTGTCCGTTCTTCCATCCATAGGATACCATACAGCCAGGCTCACAAAACGTTTGAGTGCTTTGGAGTATGCTTTTAGTCCGTAAAGTTTACCCTTGTTCACTTTATACTCGGTACATCTTGTGATGTCCATATTTTCAAAATCAATCTTTCCGTCATACAATTTTGGACGTCCGCGTTTTCCTGTCCTATTTTCTAAGGTGGGATAAAACAACACTGCATCATTTCTGAAGCGGCTTATAACGTGGAATCCGTTCTCACACAATGGTTTGATGAAAGTTGCCTTTGAAAAGAACGCATCACATACGACAGTGCCAGAAATACGTTTCAGATGTTCCTGTATGCTGATAAGGTAAGAACTGTACCAGTCTACAAGATTCTTCCCGCAGCTTTCCAACGTTGCGTTGTCAGGTGTCTGTACAGAGCCCAAAGTCATACATTCATGGTTGTCAATGTCTATAACTCCAATACCGGTTATTTCCAGTCCACGTTTGTATTCACCGGCACAACCGGACCAGAAATAGCCAATCCACGGCGTTTTGCTGCCTGATTTTGGAATGAAAGACGGATCAACGGCTATCGCCTTACGACCACCTTTAAGGTGTTCCCTGATGATGGCTTCATTGAAGGAAAACCAGTCAAAGTCATCATTCTCAAAATTGTTACGGTATGTCTGTTCCGAGAAACATCCATATCGTCCCATTTGAAGGAAATTGATGCGGTCAGGTATAGCCATGAACAATTTCATTGCATCCATGAATACTTCCTGAAAAGATTTGCTTATATTTACAGCTGATTCGAGAGCGTTTCTGCACTCGGATTGGTATTGCATAAGGAGTGATTCTTTAGTCATAATTAAAAGTGGTGGAATACTTCTAATTCACTAATAATTAACGAATTATGCAATATTTTTTCTGTTGATTTTCAGCTGTTTAGTATATCTTTTTCATCCCTTTTCTTACTCCTTGACGATTCATTCTTGACAGTATTTCAATGATCTCTTGAATATATTTTTGAACCGGATTATGCCGATTCTATGTTTAATTTTAATTTATCGGTAAAAATTTACCGAAGTATTGCTCATATTATTACAATTCATAAAACAAAGATAATCGTCGGAATAATAAAAGGATATGAAAATAGAGATTTTTTCTTGAGAATTGTCTATTTCATAATATAATATTAAATTAGAGCCGAACATTTATTCTAAAGAAATTAAATGAATGATTTATGAAAACCGAAAGACTTATACTTCGTCCGTGGACGGAAGAAGATGCTGCATCACTCTACAAATATGCACAAAATCCGAACATAGGACCGATAGCAGGATGGCCGCCACATACATCCATTGAAAATAGCAGAGAAGTAATAAGGGATATACTTTCTGCCCCGGAGACTTATGCCGTGGTTTTAAAGGAAACCAATGAACCTATTGGTAGTGTAGGCATTATGTTCGGTGACGGCGTACATAGTGCAGACATGCAGGAGGGTGATGCCGAAATTGGTTATTGGATTGGTATACCTTACTGGGGACAGGGACTTATACCGGAAGCAGTTGGATGCCTTCTCTTACGTTGTTTTAATGAACTGAACATCAAAAGAGTGTGGTGCGGATATTATGACGAAAATATTAAATCCCGCAGAGTGATGGACAAATGTGGTTTTCGGTTTCATCATACAGAAAGAGGAAAGACTTCTCCGTTAGGAGATATCCGTACGGAACATTTTACTTTGCTTACCAAAGAGGATTGGGAAAAAATGGTAAAATATAAAGGTGTTCCATGATAAGAACAAGGATAAAATCATTCATGCAGTCTGATTTAGCATCTGATTGGTATTCAGTTGCTTCTGACTATTATGATGGCGAAGTGATATAAAGGATATAGTAGCTTCTGATGAGTGTTATGTTAAGAGGGATAACAGAAACGGCATATAGTAGACCTGAAAAGAAAATGTGAACAAAAATGAACGAATTAACTAATAATATGTACCTTAAACAGGGTTTTAAAACAATAATGGAGACAGACGAAGAATTTATTATGGTAAAAGAGCTTATTGAAGAAAAAGCAATTATGAGTGTTCCCTGTCCGGAGAATACTGTAACCGGATAAAATAGCTGTTGCATGGTGAACATCAGCCTCCTTCTCTCTTTGCCGGTCTCTGATTATGGAATATATTGATATTGTCTGATTTTGCCTTTTTCGATCTGGAATACCATCTCTGCTGTACCCAGCCCGTCGCTTTCCACTGAGAAATGCAATTTCCCTTTCGCGCCCCTGTCGGCTTTCACAATGGCCAGATACAGCCCGTTAAAAGCCGGACGTGTTGTTTCCGGAAAAGGAATCAGACAGGTCGGATCTCCGTTATCGGTTGCCACAATTTTACCCGGCCCGTCCAGCGTTGCTTTAATCAGAGGCTCTGCGGTAGGTACTTCGCTTCCGTCCGCATCCAGTACGGAGACCCGTACAAAGATCAGATCCTCACCGTCAGACTTTAGTATTTTCTTGTCGGGAGTCAGTTTCAGTTTTACCGGAGCACCTGTTGTCTTTACCGACGCTTCTGCCCATACTTTTCCGTCTTTGTAAGCCACAGCCTTCAGTTCACCCGGTTCATACGGAACCTCATTCCAGCGGAAACGGTATTCAAATGCCTGCTTCTGCTTTTTCCCCAATGATTTGCCGTTCAAGAACAGTTCAACCTCGTCACCGGATGAATAGACGAAAACCGGGATATTCTCTCCTGTCTTGTCCTCAAAATTCCAATGCGGCAAAATATGCACCATCGGATAGTCAGGCATCCATCGGGATTGATATAAGTAATAGCGGTCTTTGGGGAATCCGGCGAGATCGACAATGCCAAAATAGCTGCTGCGCGAAGTCGGACGGTTCTCTTCTATCTTCTTCAGTTCCTCTTCCTGCTTTTTCAGTTCTTCTTTACTCAAGGCGGCTGCATGATTCAGCAGTACGGTCTTGTCGCTGTTAAACGGAGTCGGTTCTCCCAGATAGTCGAAGCCTGTCCATACGAATTCACCGCAAATGGCCGGATAGCGGTCGAGAGCCGCAAATTCCTGATCAGGCAATCCGCCCCATCCCGGTTCATTCAGGTCGTACGAAGAAACATGGAATTTGCGCGGAAAGTATTCTCCGCGGGAGCTCATGGTGGAGCTGCTTTCGCTGGAAAATCCGGACAGATGTTCGTGTCCTTCTTTGTTGAGGAATTCTCCGTAGAAATGAGGACCGCCATAAACACCGGCTGCATAGTTCATCCCATGTACATCAACCTGTAACTCTGTTCCGTTCATGGCAGACTTGCTGGGATAGGAAGCTCCGAAGGTTACCGGACGGGTCTTGTCAAAACGGTGTACCACGTCGGTCAGATAGCGGGCTATGCCCAGTTCAGGAGTGTATTGTTCGGAAACTTCATTACCGGTACTCCATAAAATGACAGAGGGATGATTTCTGTCCCGGCACACCAGTGCTTCCAGGTCTTTTACGTGCCATTCTTCAAACAGTGAACCGTAATCGCCTGGCTGTTTGCCCTTCTTCCAGCAGTCGAATGCTTCATCCATGACGAGAAATCCCATCTTGTCGGCCAGATCAAGCAGTTCCGGCGCCGGAATGTTGTGGGAAGTGCGCAGTGCGTTGCAGCCGAAACTTTTCAGAATTTTCAACTGCCGTTCCAGGGCAACTTTATTGATAGCTGTTCCCAGCGCTCCCAAATCGTGGTGATTACAGGTTCCCTGTATCTGTACCCGTTTCCCGTTCAGCAAGAAACCATTGTCGTGCGTGAAGCGGATTGTCCGGAATCCGAAAGGTACCTCATAAGTATCGACCTGTTTTTTCCCGTCAAATACGACAACTCTGGCCAGATAACGGTTTGTCTGTTCCAGGCTCCAGCGTCTGGGTTCAGATACCGTTACAGTCACGCTGTCTTCCAGCGTTCCATCGGCGGGCAAATTCAGGGATAAGGATTTGCACTTTGCGACTTCCGCCCCTACCCGGTCTTCTGCATCCAGTTCATATACAGACACCGCATAATGGCCTTTTACCGGATCCGGCAGGTGATTGCGCAGTTTTACTGAAATGACAGCCTTCGCTTCTTTATCCGAAATCTGGGGAGTGGTGACAAAAACGCCCCAGTGATCTACATGTACCTGTGATGTCTTTACCAGGCGGACATGTCTGTAAATACCTGCACCGGGATACCAGCGGGAGCCCATGTTTTCTGTATTCAGGCGCACGGCTACGACATTTTCGCTGCCATACACGACTGCAGGTGTCAGATCTACCCGGAAAGAGGTATATCCATAAGGATGGCCGCCAACTTTCTTGCCGTTCAGCCATACCTCTGCATGAGCCATGGCACCGTCAAAGTCCAGATAAAGGCGTTTGCCTTCATCCTTCTTTTCCACCTTGAAATGTTTTCGGTACCATCCGATGCCGCGCCAGGGAAGCTTACCGGTGAATCCTTCCAGATCAGGGCGGAAAGGACCTTCTATGGCCCAGTCATGCGGTAAATCCAGCTGCTTCCAGTTCCGGTCATCAAACAGGATGCTTTCTGCTGCTACGGGCTCTTCCAGCCTTGTTCCGTCTGCCTGTAATCCATATCTGGAAAACAGCCAGTCAAAGTCAAAATTATAGATTGAACGGCCTGTTGAAGCCCCAACCTTTACTGCAAAAATCAGTAATAATATGCATAATATTTTCTTTTTCATATTCCAGGTTTATTTACTCGTTGGATGAATTAAATGAAATGTTTAAATCTCAGAACAATTGTATCGGACTAAAACCGGCTCGTATTTTTCCGACTCTGTAATGCCGTAAAGGGTACTGTCGTCAATGAATTCTGCTTTCATCAGCCACAGAGCATTGTTCTGCCTGAAAGCATGGATGGGCCGTATGTCATAAGTATCGAGGTTGACGAGCTGCGCACCCATATCGTTACTGCTGTAGAGCAACATATTTCGTGTGGGCTTGTGGTAGTATACCGAATTGGCTTCCATCAATTCATCCGGTCCTGATCCACGCTTGCCGTAGCGATGAAAAAGGCAAGCGCTATCTCCCGTCAGTTTATATGCTTCAACGAAGAACGGTTCCTTGGAAGCTTCAATTCCTACCAAAAGCATGACGGACAGACTAATGCGATTCATGTTAATTAGATTCAGTTTACTAAGTAAATATACATACTTTTGGGGGAATACACAAGTCTTACACGGAATATTTTTGTAAGAGAGTTTAAAACAAAACTATGTCTGATCTGCATACAGAAAATAAGAACTCTGTACACTCTTTCATTTTGTAAACAAATCCGCGAAAACCAATCATCTTTATACAGGGCATGAAAGGTAATTTTAAACTGTGATTTTTTATCGCGTTTTTAAGGAAAATCCGTTTCATAAGGCTTCTGTCTCAAGAGAGATACATGGGAAAAGTTCCTTCGGGTGTCCGTTGGATTGGGTCCAATTTGGGGCTATTTTTAGGGCCATGGGTCCACATGAACCTATATGGACCCTCTATCGTGAGAAAAACTCTTTTTTTGAATGGAATAATGCTCCCTTTTACGTGATACCCATTGATAGATAGCTGATTATAAAAACAGGGTCCTGTTCATCGGATTTTTCCGTTCTCTTGAAGTATTTTTCTTATTTAAAGTGAAATTCGCATTCTTTTGACTGCTTTGAAGAAGCTGTTTGAATGAATGTCACTAAAAGAATCGAGATAAGCCCGACAGGAAACAGGAAGATGGTCATCCGGAGGAATCAAAAGGAAACCGGATTGCATAATTACTTATATGATGTAAATTATAATTGAAATTTCGACAGAAATGCCGCATTATGAGGAGGAGCTGCACACCTCGGACGGCAGCATATCCTCCTTATTAAAAAAAGAAGGCCTGAATACAGCTCATAAAAACGCTTCGACAAATGAAGGAAAAGATTTCGGCGTGTGAAGGAAAATGTCTCGGCGTTTTTATAAAAGAACGGCGCTTTTCTGCCGGTCCGGAAGTCTTTTCCCCACCCTGAAAAAAGGCGCCCGGAAACGGAGTCTCTCACGGTAAAGGGTCCATATAGGTCCATGTGGACCCATGGACCCTAAAAACTGCGCTGGAAGGTGCTGTGGGGCATATTCTTAGCTAAAATTTATAGCAACAACTTTTTTACGCGGCCAAAGAAAAATCAGTGAAAAAAATCTGAAAAGGGAGGATTTTTCCTTTTTTTTGTTTACCTTTGGGCTTCGGTATTATAAAAAGTAATCATCAAACCATAATTAAGTATGGAAAATAGAAGTTTAGTTACTATTGCCGAGCATTCTAAGGAGAAAATCCTCTATCTTCTGGAAATGGCAAGAGAGTTTGAAAAGAAACCTAATCGCCGTCTTTTGGCTGAGAAAGTAGTTGCAACCCTTTTCTTCGAGCCTTCCACCCGCACACGACTGAGTTTTGAAACAGCGGCCAACCGCCTGGGAGCAAGAGTTATCGGTTTTACCGATCCCAAAGTGACCAGCTCTTCGAAGGGAGAAACCCTGAAAGATACCATCATGATGGTCAGCAATTATGCCGATATCATTGTGATGCGTCATTATCTGGAGGGAGCAGCACGCTATGCCAGTGAAGTGGCACCGGTGCCCATTGTCAATGCCGGAGACGGAGCCAACCAGCATCCTTCACAGACCATGCTCGACCTATATTCCATCTATAAGACGCAGGGTACACTGGAAAACCTGAATATTTATCTGGTGGGCGACCTGAAGTATGGACGTACCGTACATTCGTTGCTGATGGCCATGCGTCATTTTAATCCGACTTTCCACTTCATCGCTCCCGATGAACTGAAAATGCCGGAGGAATACAAACTGTACTGCAAACAGCATCAGATCAAGTATGTGGAATATACCGACTTTACGGAAGAAACGATTGCAGATGCCGACATTCTGTATATGACCCGCGTACAGCGCGAACGTTTTACGGATCTGATGGAGTATGAACGCGTGAAGGACGTTTACATCCTGCGCAACAAGATGCTGGAACATACACGTCCGAACCTGCGTATCCTGCATCCGCTGCCCCGCGTAAATGAAATTGCCTATGATGTGGACAACAACGAAAAGGCATATTATTTCCAGCAGGCACAAAACGGACTGTATGCACGTCAGGCAATCCTGTGTGACGTACTGGGCATTACCCTGGATGAAGTAAAGGCAGACACAGTAAAATAATTATTAAAACATTCCAAAAACTATGAGTGATAAGAAAGAATTACAGGTTGCCGCTCTGGAAAACGGAACCGTCATCGATCATATACCTTCTGACAAACTGTTTACGGTGGTTTCTTTGCTTGACCTGCCGCATATGGATACGAACATTACCATCGGCAATAACTTTGAAAGCAAGAAGCTGGGCAAAAAGGGAATCATCAAGATAGCCGACCGTTTCTTCAGTGATGAGGAAGTAAGCCGCCTGTCAGTCGTTGCTCCGAACGTGAAGCTGAACATCATCCGCAATTACGAGGTGGTGGAAAAGAAGCAGGTTGTCATGCCCGATGAACTGAAAGGTATCGTGAAGTGCAACAATCCGAAATGTATCACCAACAACGAACCGATGCAGACCCGGTTCCACGTGACTGACAAAGAAAAAGGATTGCTGAAATGCCACTATTGCGAGAAAGAACAGCAGAAGGACAATATCAAACTGATTTGACGATATGAAGCAGGACTGGAAACCCGGAACCATGATTTATCCGCTTCCGGCTGTATTGGTCAGCTGCGGAAGTTCAGTCGAAGAATATAACATCCTTACCATTGCGTGGGTTGGAACCATTTGTTCCAACCCGCCGATGTGTTACATTTCGGTACGGCCTGAACGTCACTCCTATCCTATTCTGAAAAAGAATATGGAATTTGTCATCAACCTGACCACGCAGGATATGGCGTATGCCACTGACTGGTGTGGAGTACGCTCCGGACGCGACTACAACAAGTTTGAGGAAATGCACCTCACTCCCGGAAAGGCAAGTGTGGTCAACGCTCCCATCATAGAAGAATCTCCCCTGTGTATTGAATGCCGGGTGAAGGAGATCCTGTCACTGGGATCGCACGACATGTTTATCGCAGACGTGGTGAACGTGAAGGCTGACGACAAATACCTGAATACGGAAACCGGAAAATTCGAACTGGCTCAGTCGAATCTGCTGGTGTATGTACACGGCGGATATTACGGAATGGGCCCCAAGATCGGTAAGTTCGGATGGTCCGTAGAAAAGAAAAAATAAACATTTTTGCATGAAAAAAACCGCCCTTGTACTCTTGCTGGTTTCTGCTGCAGCCGGATCGCTTCAGGCTCAGTCGAACTACACTCCGATGGTCACCCTGCGAAGACCTTTGGTGAATATTGGTGTCAAGGCCGGTTTTAATTCTTCCATGTTTTTCATTGACGAACTTTCCATTGACGGAAAGGAACTTGAGGGAGTCCAGAACAACTACAAAGTGGGGTATTTTGCGACTGTCTTTTGCCGGCTGAACCTGAAAAAGCATCATTTCATCCAGCCGGAAATTTCCTATAATGTATCTATGGGAAGTGTGTCTGTCAGCAATTCGCTGGCAAACTCGGCGCTTCTGCCTGAAAATGCTCTGGTCAAGACCAAGGTCACTTCGATTGATCTCCCGATTCTTTATGGATATAAGTTTATAGATGTCCATCCTTATGGCATGGCTTTCTTTGTCGGGCCCAAAGTGGCGTGGTCGTGGAAGCAGCAGACCGAAAATGAATATTCGGGCTTTTACCAGCAGGCCATCCGGGAAACCGGATATCCCTTTAATTACAGTGCAGTAGCCGGACTGGGCGTCAATGTATCGAATGTATTTTTCGATTTCCGTTATGAGATCGGGTTGCATAACCTGACCAGATCGATTGATTTTGACCGGCAGGCAACAGAGGCTCCCTATAATGAAAGTATGATTGTTGTCCGGAAACGGCGGAACGTCATGAGCTTTTCCGTGGGAGTGATTTTCTGAGAAACTGACAGAATTTGCATATTAACCTAAAAATACAGATTTATGAAAAGAGACGATTTAATCTTTGATATCATCGAAAAGGAGCATCAGCGCCAGTTGAAAGGCATTGAACTGATTGCTTCAGAAAACTTTGTAAGTGATCAGGTGATGCAGGCCATGGGATCCTGTCTGACCAACAAATATGCAGAAGGTTATCCGGGCAAACGCTACTATGGCGGTTGCGAGGTGGTGGACCAGAGCGAACAGATTGCAATCGACCGGCTGAAACAAATCTTCGGCGCAGAATGGGCTAACGTACAGCCTCACTCTGGAGCACAGGCTAATGCGGCTGTCTTTCTGGCTGTCCTGAATCCGGGAGACAAATTTATGGGACTGAACCTGGCTCATGGCGGACATCTGTCACACGGATCGGCTGTAAATACATCGGGAATTATCTATACCCCCTGTGGATATAACCTGAACAAGGAAACAGGCCGTGTGGACTATGATCAGATGGAAGAAATTGCCTTGCGTGAACGTCCGAAGATGATCATTGGCGGAGGATCGGCTTATTCACGTGAATGGGACTACAAGCGCATGCGTGAGATTGCTGATAAGGTAGGTGCAATCTTTATGGTGGACATGGCTCATCCGGCCGGACTGATTGCGGCTGGTTTGCTGGATAATCCGGTGAAGTATGCACATATCGTAACTTCTACGACTCACAAGACCTTGCGTGGTCCGCGCGGAGGTGTGATCATGATGGGCAAGGACTTCCCTAACCCATGGGGTAAGAAAACACCGAAGGGCGAAATCAAGATGATGTCGCAGCTGCTGGATTCAGCTGTATTCCCCGGTATTCAGGGAGGTCCGCTGGAACATGTTATCGCAGCCAAGGCTGTGGCTTTCGGCGAATGTCTGCAACCGGAATACAAGGAATACCAGAAGCAGGTGAAGAAGAATGCTGCCGTACTGGCGCAGGCTTTGATGGACCGTGGCTTTACCATTGTTTCCGGCGGTACGGATAATCACTCTATGCTGGTGGATCTGCGCAGCAAATATCCTGATCTGACCGGTAAGGTGGCAGAAAAGGCGCTGGTTGCTGCTGATATCACGGTCAACAAGAATATGGTTCCGTTTGATACCCGCTCTGCATTCCAGACTTCCGGTATCCGTCTGGGTACTCCTGCCATTACAACCCGTGGAGCCAAGGAAGATCTGATGGTTGAAATTGCAGAAATGATCGAAACCGTGCTTTCCAATGTGGATAATGAAGAAGTAATCGCTTCCGTACGGGCACGGGTGAACGAAACCATGAAGAAGTATCCTATCTTCGCATATTAAATTAAACTGGTGAATATAAACTAAACTTTCGAATCAAATGAAAAAGACAACAAACATCGTAGCTCTGCTGCTCAGCGGATGTCTGATTCTCAGCGGATGCGGTATGAGCAATACGGCCAAAGGAGGACTTATCGGCGGTGGCGGAGGTGCTGCGCTGGGTGCTCTGGTCGGAGGACTGGCCGGTAAGGGAAAAGGTGCTGCCATCGGTGCAGCTGTCGGAGCAGCTGTTGGTACGGGTGCCGGTGTACTGATCGGTAAGAAAATGGACAAGGCTGCCCAGCAGGCACAGCAGATTGAGGGTGCAGAGGTAGAACAGGTGACGGATAACAACGGATTGCAGGCCGTGAAGGTTACTTTCGATTCCGGTATCCTCTTTACTACCAGCAGTGCAACTCTGAGTTCTGCCGCCAAGGCTTCGCTCAGCAAGTTTGCCAACAATGTTCTGAACCAGAACCGGGATATGGACGTGGCTATTTATGGTTATACGGACAATCAGGGCTGGAGAAATTCTACCAAGGAACAGAGTGTTCAGAAGAACCTGAATCTGTCGCAGGAACGCGCACAGAGTGTATCCAGCTATTTGCTGGGCTGTGGTGTTTCAGCCAGCCAGATCAAGAGTGTGGAAGGTATGGGTGAAAGCAATCCTGTAGCGGACAACAGCACGGAAGCCGGACGGCAGGAAAATCGCCGGGTGGAAGTATATATGTATGCCAGCCAGCAGATGATTCAGCAGGCAGAAGCCGGAACCTTGCAATAAGGAAACGGAATACATAAAAAACGGGCGGAAGCGTGGACTCTGGGGTCCGGTGCTTCCGCCCGTTTCTTTTACCGGGAGGATCAGTTGTTTTCCTCTTCGGGATCTCCTTTCAGAATTGGCAGGGTGATCTTATATTTCACAGCCAGAATGCGGACAATGAAAACAACGCTTCCTCCGATGATTTCTGACACGTATGATTCCATGCCCAGACGCAGACAGGCCCAGTAAGCGAGCCCTCCGATCACGCAGGCCATGGCATAGATTTCCTTGCGGAAAATCAGCGGAATTTCGTTGATGAATACGTCACGCAATACACCTCCGGCAGCTCCGGTGATGCTTCCCATAATGATGGCTACCCAGAAGGGATAACCGAGTGCCAGACTCTTGCTCGCTCCTACTACCGTAAACAGTGCCAGTCCGATACTGTCGAAGATAAAGAACGTGTTGTTCAGATGGATCAGATACTTGCTGAACACAATGACGAAAAACATGGCGAAGGCTGTACAGCTCAGATACATCGGATCGGTCATCCAGGGAGGTGTAACATCCAGCAGGAGGTCACGGATCGTACCTCCTCCAACGGCAGTGGCCAATCCTACCACGTATGCGCCGAACCAGTCAAAACGCTTGGCCGAAGCCAGGCGGATACCACTAATGGCAAAAGCGAATGTCCCGATCAGGTCGAGTATCTGAACAAACGAAGGCATAGTAAACATTTCTAATTTTATATTATAAGGTTATTGGTTATACGATTACCAGGTATAATTCAAACCAAAGCTCAGCAGTTCCTGCAACTGGAAGTAGCTTCTGTCCGGTTCCCGTGCAACTCCGTCATCGAAACGGCCGTGTACGAAGAGCTTGGTAGAAAGATATTTGTTGAAGGCGAAAGTAAATGTGTTTTCCCATTCACTTACGACCTTCTTATAGTCTGTCGTATATGTGAAGCGGGACTCCCACAGCAACATCGGAATGATCTTCCAGCTGATGTTGGCTTCCAGACGTGAACCGAATTCATTCTCCGTCTTGTGTCCTTCCTTGATGTTAAAACGTGTCGGATCTACCCGGTCGCTGGCTACGGCATACAGCGAGTAGTTGAGCGGGTTGACCATCACGGAAAGATTGCATCCGCCTTTGGTGTACTTGTAATCCATACCGAGACCGACATTCAGCTTGGCCGGTGAGAAGAATGCTGAGACCAGGTTGTTCGTGTTTGTTTCGTAAGTAGAGAACAACTGAGTTTCGAAGTCAACGGATAAGGTATAGTACCAGTGAGTGATTGCCTTATAACCGAATTTCGTCTTCAGACGCAACAGGTCGTTGTTCGGGGTATAGCTGTGGAGAGTGTCACCCGGACTTGTAATGAATCCCAGTTTCCATTCGAATTTGTTTTCAAACTGGATGCGCTGTTTGTCATCATAGTTTGCCTGCCAGGTGAAACCGGACACCAGTGATTTGGCGCTGTTACCACCTTTATACCAGTTCTTGGAAATATAGTTTTGTGAAAACAGGAGATAACCGTTACCGGTTTGTGTCCAGAAATTCGGTTTGAGTACATACAAGTCCTGCGAAGGCATCTGCCCCATGAAGAGATTGCTCTGTGCAGCATTCAGAATGTTTTCTGTGGGCGGATCCTTCACTTCCAGTTTGTCGGGAGCACCGCTCAGCTGTTTCAGATTGGCTTCGTTCTGGACAACCAGTGTCGGGTAGTTGACATAGAAGTTCAGTAACTGGCGGTTGACCTGGCGGTCAATCTTTTCAGACTTCCGCAAATCAGGCAGCTTGGCCAAATTTTGCATTCTTTTTTCTTCCTGCTCCTTGTGGCAATAGATGGAGGCCGGTTCCCAGCCGTCAATACCGAATGCCTGCTGTACGGGCGCTTCATAATAAGTGGCAGGGAAAGCCAGCTTGAAGAAGTCCGGATCCGGTTTGATTCCCGTGATCAGCAGGTAGGGATCTTCCCAGCGTTCCAGTGCATCATCATAATCCTTGCGGAAATCTTTAAGGAATGCCGTAAATCTCAACATATAGGGATTGGGGAGAACCCGCACTGCCGGTTTGATTTTCTGTGCCTTGATACTCAGTGTATCTGTTCCTGATACAACAGAATCCTTTGAAGCAGCCAGTTTGTCAGACTGCGTACGTGTCTGGATTCCTTCCTCCGTATTGACAACAGAATCTTCAGACACAGAGGTAGAAGTGATAACGGAATCTTTTTCCAGCTGCTGCAACAGACTGTCTGTGTCTATTACCGTAGCCTGTTTGGCCTGGACAGCTTTCTGTCCGGCTGTTTGAGTTGTTTGTGCCCATGTGCTTCCGTAAAGTAGAAAAAGCAAGAGGGTTAATCCAATTTTTCTCATTGTTTATTATATATTCTTAATTTCTTGCAAAAGTACAATAAATTCCATGAAATGGTGCGGTTTCATCAACAAATATTCCGCCATGCAGGTGCTCTTTGGACATGGTGTGAAATGTTTTGCCGGTTTATATCGTGAGTTTCGGCTTTTTTTTATAATTTTGCAACTTTGAAAAGAAGTTGTTATAACGAATATCAATCATTAAACATTCATATTGTGGCAGAAACAAAGTACATTTTCGTAACAGGTGGTGTTGCCTCTTCTTTGGGTAAAGGCATCATTTCATCATCTATAGGTAAGTTGCTGCAGGCAAGAGGCTACAGCGTAACAATCCAAAAATTTGATCCTTACATCAACATTGACCCCGGAACTCTGAATCCTTACGAGCACGGAGAATGCTATGTGACAGTAGACGGTCATGAAGCCGATCTTGACCTGGGACACTACGAACGTTTCCTGGGCATTCAGACTACAAAGGCCAACAATATCACAACCGGCCGTATTTACAAGAGCGTGATCGACAAGGAACGTCGCGGTGACTATCTGGGAAAAACCATCCAGGTAATCCCTCATATCACAGACGAGATCAAGCGAAATGTAAAATTGTTGGGTAACAAGTACAAATTCGACTTCGTCATTACGGAAATCGGCGGTACGGTAGGTGATATCGAATCTCTTCCATACCTGGAAAGTATCCGTCAGCTGAAATGGGAACTGGGAAAAAATGCTTTGTGTGTACACCTTACTTATGTACCTTATCTGGCAGCAGCCGGTGAGCTGAAAACCAAACCGACCCAGCACTCTGTAAAAGAACTTCAGTCAGTAGGTATTCAGCCGGATATTCTGGTATTGCGTACGGAACATGAACTGAGCACTAACCTGAAGAAGAAAGTAGCTCTGTTCTGTAATGTAGACGACAATGCCGTTGTACAGTCTATGGACATGCCGACTATTTATGAGGTACCTTTGCGTATGCAGGAACAGAAACTTGATGTAACGATTCTGGAGAAGATGGGTCTTCCTGTTGGAGAAACCCCTACCCTCGGTCCGTGGAAAGCTTTCCTGGAACGCCGTCACAAGGCTACTGAAAAGGTAAAAATCGGTCTGGTGGGCAAGTATGATTTGCAGGATGCCTACAAATCTATTCTGGAAGCTCTTTCACAGGCTGCAACCTATAACGACCGCAAGGCAGATATCCACTTCATCAACAGTGAGAAACTGACAGAAGAGAATATCGAAGAAAGCCTGAAGGATATGGATGGAATCATTATCTGTCCGGGATTCGGCCAGCGCGGTATCGAAGGCAAGTTTACAGCTATCAAATATTGCCGTACACACAATGTACCGACTTTCGGTATCTGTCTGGGTATGCAGTGCATGGCAATCGAGTTTGCACGTGATGTACTGGGCTATACAGATGCCAACAGCCGTGAGATGGATGAAAAGACTCCGTACAATGTCATCGATATCATGGAAGAACAGAAATCCATTACCAACATGGGTGGTACGATGCGTCTGGGTGCATATGAATGCGTACTTGATCCGAACTCCAAAGTATATCAGGCATATCAGTCTGAACATATTCAGGAACGTCACCGCCACCGCTATGAATTCAACAACGACTACAAGGCTGAATTTGAAGCTGCAGGCATGAAATGCGTAGGTATCAATCCGGATTCAGATCTGGTGGAAATCATTGAAATTCCTACCCTGAAATGGTTTATCGGTACTCAGTTCCATCCGGAATACAGCAGTACTGTACTGAAACCGCATCCGCTGTTCCTGTCATTTATCAAGGCTGCTATTGACAAATAACAAAAACTAATTTTGAAGAAATGGATAAAAACACGTTAGTAGGTTTCGTCCTGATCGGAGCAGTCATTGTCGGCTTCGGCATCTACAACCGTCCCAGTCAGGAAGAAAAAGCACGTGCACAGCACTATCAAGACTCTATCCAGCAACTTGCGATCCAGAAGGAGCAGGAAGCTCTTAAAGCGCAGGAAGCTGCAGAAAAGACAATCCGCCTGGATTCTACTTCCATGTTCTATCAGGCTACCCAGGGAACAGAGCAACTGACTACCCTGGAAAATGATCTGCTTCAGCTGACTTTCTCGAACAAGGGAGGACGCGTGAAGAAGGCTATGCTGAAGGAGTACATGGATCAGCAGAAACAACCACTCGTCCTGTTTGACGGAGAGGATGCTTCGCTGAACTTCGGCTTTGAAGGAAAGAATGAGAATCTGCTGAGTGAAAACCTGTATTTTGAAACTGTCAGCAAGACAGATACATCCGTAACCATGCGTCTGAACGCATCCAACGGTGGTCATCTGGACTTTGTCTACAAGCTGTTGCCCAACTCTTATATGGTAGACTTCAGCATTCAGGCTTCAGGCATGCAGAACTTCTTCTCCCCTTCCACAAAGACCGTCAGTGTTGACTGGAAGCAGCGTGCACGCCAGATGGAGAAAGGATATACTTTCGAACAGCGTTACACTTCGCTGACCTATAAGCCGGTGGACGACAGTTTTGATTACCTGAGTGAAACAAAAGACGAAAAAGAAACTATTCCGGAAGTACTTGACTGGGTAGCTTTCAAGAACCAGTACTTCTCATGCGTGTTCATCGCTGAGCAGAATTTTGAAAAGGCTACACTGGAATCGAAAATGGAACAGAAAGGCAGCGGCTACATGAAGAACTATCAGGCCGATATGCAGACTGCTTTCGATCCGACAGGTGCGAAACCGAGTAATTTCCAGTTCTATTTCGGACCGAACCACTTCAAGACTCTGCTTGCAAGCAATGACTTGAGCTTCAAGGATAAGGATCTGGAACTGGAAGACCTGGTTTATCTGGGATGGCCGATTATCCGGCTCATTAACCGCTGGTTTACAATCAACCTGTTTGACTGGCTTTCCAGCTGGGGCCTGAGCATGGGTATGGTAATTCTGCTGATGACCATTATCGTGAAGATTCTGGTGCTCCCGACCACCTGGAAGTCGTTTATTTCGTCAGCCAAGATGCGTGCTTTGAAACCGTATGTGGACAAGATCAATGCCAAATATCCCAAGCAGGAAGATGCTCTGAAGAAACAGCAGGAAACCATGGCACTTTACAGCCAGTATGGAGTCAGCCCGATGGGCGGCTGCTTGCCGATGCTGCTTCAGACACCGGTGTTCATGGCACTGTTCTTCTTTGTTCCGAATGCTATTGAGCTCCGTCAGCAGAGTTTCCTGTGGGCAAGTGACCTTTCTTCTTATGATGATCTGATCAGCTGGAGCACCAGCATCCCATTGCTGGGTAACCACCTGAGTCTGTTCTGTCTGCTCTTCAGTGCAACAACCGTCATCAATCAGATTGTCATGATGAAGCAGCAGGATATGGGTAACAATCCGCAGATGGCAGCCATGAAATGGATGATGTATATCATGCCGCTGATGTTCTTCTTCATTTTCAATGAATATGCATCAGGTCTGAGCTACTATTACTTCATTTCCGGTCTTATCGGTATTCTGACCATGTGGATCATGCGCCGCATGACGGATGAAAAGAAGCTGCTGGCTCAGCTGGAAGCCAATAAAAAGGCTCCGTCGCAGCAGAAGACAAGCGGTCTGATGGCCAAGCTGGAAGCTTTGCAGAAGGAACAGGAACGTCTTCAGAAAGAACGTCAGGAACGTATGAACAAGAAATAATAGCTGATTTAATCAGAATTTCAGCTGAAAAATATGAAATCCCGTCTGTCTTTAATTAGGCAGGCGGGATTTTTTTGTGATTTGGGGGGAATCTATAAAAAGAAAATTTATCTTTGCAAAATCACGAAAACTAATACATGATCTTAAACCGAAAACTATGGATGCAATAGGATGTTATTTTCTTAATAATCTGGTCTTATGTCTGTACGCCCAGCGAAAGAATGACAATGTACTCTTACTGAAAGAGCGGGAGCGTATGCTTTTTATTTCACTTTACGGACTAGATGAAACTGATACCCGGAATCATACAGAAATGGCTGCAGAACTAGGACTGTGCAAGGAGCGTATAAGACAGCTGGAAGTCAAGGTGTTCAAGAAATTTTATCTCTTTTACAGCGGAGAAAATATGTTCCGGTTATGCGCATTTATAATCTGCTGACAAATCAAGGTCACTATTCCCGGTCAGGAGAAACTGATCATATCCGTTTCCTGATGGAATTCAGGGAAATACATCTTCCTGAATGGGAAATATATCTTTTCCTTCGTTTTGTGAAACTCTTTCTGCGGTTAGAAGGTTCAGAACGGAAATGGATTAACCTGATAAAAAAGACATCACCCCGGAGAAATGTTACAAGAAAGGGTTTGGAAGTCCTTTTGCCCAAAATTATCTGGCCGGAGCAAGTCTCGGTGTTTTCAGAATCTTATCATTGCAATTTTACTCCAATCCGCGTGTATAATCCGGAAATAAAAAAAGAACGTTCACATTCCGGTGAGTTTTATAGCCGGAAAATGAACAGGAATGTCTTTTATGAATCCAAACTGGAAAAACATTTCTTTAAAAGACTGGAGCAATCTGATGTGGTTCGAGCATATTGCGAACAGCCTTTTAAGGTACCCTATGAGCATCATGGATCTCATTATTATGTTCCGGATGTACTGGTGTGTTTGACCGACGGACAATGTTTTGTAACAGAGATAAAACCGTTATTGATGATGGTCAGCAAAGAGGTTATGACTAAATATCAGGCCTTGCATGATTTCTGTAACCAACGGGGTTGGGGTACTTTATTGAGCGATGGGGTTCATGATATCTTTGACCTGTTTCACTTTACGCCCAACCTCAGTCTGGAACGGGCCATTTTGCGGGAATTGTCCTTGAACCGGACATTGATGAAGAAAGATCTTGACCGTCTAAAAGAAACTCACCAGGGAAACTCTATTCAGGTGGCACAATGTATTCTTCGCTACAAGTTGTCTTATCGTCCGGTTCCCATGCTTGTCTGGAAGACAAAGGAGGCTCTTTTCTGTCCGGTTTTACAAAGGAGAGGCGAAGAAGAGACCAATGACCGGATTTTAGAACAGAATACATTTTGAGAAATACATTCCGTGTGTATTTTTGTATTATCTTTGCCGGAAGACAAAATGACATCTAAAAAACATGAACAGAAATTTTATGACTATGACAGCTGCCATGATGATGGTCACATCAGCCTGCGTCGGTCCTGAAAAAGCGGCACAAGCTGAAGGCCCTATTATCGGCAAGCAAGAAATTACGGTAAAGGAAGGCCGTATGACTCCGGAGACGTTGTGGGCGATGGGACGTATCGGAAGTTCTGCTGTTTCGCCTGACGGCAAACGTATTGCTTATACTGTATCTTATTACAGTGTGAAGGAAAACAAAAGTCACCTGGTGATTTATGTGATGAATGCGGATGGATCTGATAACCGTCTGCTGACGACAACTGCTGCCAGTGAGGGTGAACCGGCATGGATCAAGAATGGCAGCAAGATTGCTTTTCTGGCTGCCGATGCCAACGGTAACAGTCAGGTTTGGGAAATGAATCCCGACGGAAGCGGACGCAAGCAGTTGTCTGACTATGCCGGTGGCATTGACGGATTCCGTTTCTCTCCGGATGAAAGCAAGCTGCTCTTTATCTCTCAAGTGAAATATGGAGAACGTACTGCAGACAAATATCCGGATCTGGATAAGGCCAGCGGTATGGTGATCGATGATCTGATGTACAAGCATTGGGATGAATGGGTACAGACTGTCCCCCATCCTTTCGTAGCTTCATTTGACGGAAACAAAGTAGGAGAAGCCACAGATATCCTGGCAGGTGAACCGTATGAATCACCGATGAAACCTTTCGGCGGTATCGAGCAGCTGGCATGGAGCAATGACTCGAAGCAGATTGCCTATACTTGCCGCAAGAAAACCGGACTGGATTATGCCATTTCTACGGATTCTGATATTTATCTTTATAACCTGGAAACCAAACAGACCCGCAATCTCTGCAAGGAAGATGCTGCCGACAAGAACATGGGTTATGATACAAATCCCAAATTCTCTCCTGACGGCAAGAGCATTGCCTGGCAGAGTATGGAACGTGACGGTTACGAAAGCGACCGCAACCGCCTTTGTGTAATGGATCTGACCAGCGGCAAAAAAACATATGTCACGGAAAGTTTCCAGTCGGGCGTAGACGACTATTGCTGGGCTCCTGACAGCCGTACCTTGTATTTTGTAGGAGTATGGCATGCAACCAGCATGATTCACAGCACGAATCTGGAAGGAGATGTGAAGCAGCTGACCGACGGTATGTATGACTATGCTTCAGTAGCTATGCTGAATGACGGACAGTTGCTGACTAAACGCCATTCTCTGAGTGAAGCAGACGAACTGTTTACCGTTTCCCTGAATCAGGAAAATGCCGTATCCCGCATCACCAAAGAAAATGATCATATCTTCAGTCAGCTGAAACTGGGTAAAGTGGAACCCCGCTGGACAAAGACCGTTGACGGAAAAGACATGCTTTCATGGGTAGTTTATCCTGCTGATTTTGATCCGAACAAAAAATATCCTACCCTCCTGTTCTGTGAAGGTGGTCCGCAAAGTCCTGTCAGTCAGTTCTGGAGCTACCGCTGGAACTTGCAGATTATGGCTGCCAACGGTTATATTGTCATTGCTCCGAACCGCCGTGGTCTGCCTGGCTTCGGTATGGAATGGCTGGAAGAAATCAGTACCAACTATGGCGGTCACTGTATGGATGACTATCTGAGTGCCATTGATGATATTTCCAAGGAGCCGTATGTAGACAAGGATCGTCTGGGATGTGTGGGTGCCAGCTTCGGAGGATATTCGGTTTATTGGCTGGCCGGACACCATAACAAACGTTTCAAGGCATTCATTGCCCATGACGGTTTCTTCAATATGGAACAGCAATACCTGGAAACAGAAGAACTCTGGTTCACCAACTGGGATCTGGGCGGTCCGTACTGGGAAAAGACCAATGAGGCTGTTAAGCGCAGCTATGCAAACTCTCCTCACCTGTTTGTTGATAAATGGGATACTCCGATTCTTTGTATCCACGGAGAAAAGGACTACCGTATTCTGGCTTCACAGGGAATGGCAGCTTTCAATGCAGCCAAGCTGAGAGGTATTCCTGCTGAATTGCTGATCTTCCCCGATGAAAACCACTGGGTATTGAAACCGCAGAATGGTATTCTCTGGCAACGTACATTCTTCAGCTGGCTCGATCGCTGGTTGAAGCCGGAAGGAAAAAAAGAGTAAGTTTGGAAAAATAAGTTCGGCTCAGCATGTTGAATGACAACGCTGAGCCGATTTTTTTGTCTCAATTATTCTCCAAAATGAATATTTCCAAAGAATTCAGGACAATGGAAACAAGGCTTCGGTAACTGGATCGGATTCCAAGACAGGAAATGAGGAGTCTGAAGCAGGTCACCGCATTTATAGAAATTAGCTCGCATATGAAGTCCGCTGAAGTCTTTTACCGAGTGATTGAATACTGCTGTTGCAGGAATAGCCAGAGCCAGCTGCCAGCTGCAGGTACCGATCCGTTCTTCGAACGGTTCTCTGCCTAGAGAGGCCCAGCGAAGTACCTGTTGCATAATGCTTTCCGGTGCGGGATGACGGTCACCTACCCGTCCGCAATTGAGCAGCAGAGTACCGGCACAGTTACATTCAAAATTATAGTAAACAGGTTCTCCGGTTTCCGGTTGCAGGAAAAATTCACAGCATGCATCTTCCCAAACCCGTCCTCCGTCATGCGGAGCTACAGCCCGTACGCTGGCTTCTGTTACGGTGTAATGTATCAGTATATAATCCCCTGTATGGGCAACCCGGAACTTTACTTCCGGTTTATAAGGATATTCCGGCCAGTTGACCGTATCAATAGGTTGAAACTCGATTCCTTTCCGATCCAGCAAGGCTGGTATTTCCTGAGCGGTAGTGAAACCGCTGATTTTTTTGATTTCCAAATTTTTCATGTTCTGTGTTTTTATGGTCTATTTTTGTCAAAGGTACAAAAACTCGTTTGATTACAGATGGATTCAGGAAGAATAATGTTTTAAAATTCAGACGTTACTTTCTAACCCAGGAATGAGACTGGCCGAAAAAAAGCTGCATCTACCAGTTCCTGAGGCAGATGCAGCTACACGATAAATAAACCAAAAAATTAATTATCTTAAAAATGAAAACAAGAATGAGTCTCTTTTTATGTTATATTCAATAAACAAAGACACACGCAAATTGTTCACACAATGTTCTTAAAAATCTTATTTTCCAATGAAATAGACAGGCTGTCCGTCGAGTAAACAATTTAAACGGTTACCTCCCATGGATATATTGTCCATATACGAGTAATCACCGGGGCCATAAGTCAGCCGGATACTGGTATACATACTGTTGAACCAGTCCCATGTGAAGTTGTACACACTTTCCTGTATGTATCCGTGGCGGTCCTGTGTATACAGATAATCTTCTCCCGTATTGTTTCCGTAAAATCTGAGTTCCTGATAATAATAAGTCCCATAATCATCATACCATTCGTCAGACCAGGGACGGCTGCACAGGTAGTCTGTATTTTCACGATATGCATCTGTACCGACACCTATCTCTACTCCTACATAATCACATGCCTGAAAAGCAAACGCGAAAGTGATCAGCATCAACATCCCGCATATCATTCTATAACTTTTTCCTCGTTTCATGGTTTCCTGTATTGTGAGGACTTTGTGTCCTCTGGTTTTCGATGAAGCAAAGATAGACAAGGAATCCGAGACTCCCGAATGATTTTTCCTATGTTTCCGGGGGAATATTCCTATCTGTAATAGGGAAAAACTTCAAGATGCTGGTTCACAGTGTATAATAATGATCAGATCCGGAAGATGAGGAGAACAAAAAAAGCCAAAGGCAGATGAATGATGATCTTAAAAGCCATAAGTCATACCAATAACTTTTGCAGGTTAGTTATCTTTTTCCTAGTTTTGCACCCTGAAGTTACGAAAAGAGTGTAATTTATTGGAAATGAGCGGAGGTTAATTGCTCTT
>ERZ1106943.1565-NODE-1565-length-22694-cov-4.286011_pt1 | contig 22694 bp, 24 predicted proteins | sample MGYA00403671_ERZ1106943 | MGnify/ENA primary metagenome ERZ1106943 (study PRJEB35170, sample SAMEA104062427) | human gut metagenome | biome: human gut; feature: human-associated habitat; material: faeces | place: Denmark | collected 2012-06-14 ...
CTTGTCTTCGGCGAGCGCAGCGAGCCGACTTGTATCAAGACAAGCCACGCCTAATTGCCAACGTCGCAAAAACCTTGCGACTTTAAGTCCAAAATTAGGGCTAAATTTGGGGCGTAATTCGTTGTTAAAAATTATAGAAGTAAAGTTTCTATTATTTTCAATTATTTATTGATTTTAGCATCAATATATGGTATCATTCTACTATACGTAGAGTCCTTTTCCGAAACTGAAAAATCTCTACTTTCCGTGTAGATTATAAGTAGGTTTACTTTCGATCACTATTAAGGTAAAATGTAATCACAAAACTAAAGGAGATGTGGATATGGAAAAACATAGCATTGGAAAGACAATAGCTTGTCTTCGCAAAGAAAAAGGTTGGACACAAGTAGAACTTGCGGAAAAACTTAATGTGAGCGACAAAGCAATTAGTAAGTGGGAAAGTGAGGCCGGCTTGCCAGAAATTTCTCAACTTCCAATTATGGCAGAACTTTTTAATGTTACGATAGACTTTTTAATGACGGGGAAAGCTCCTGACAAGGAAATAATAACTATGTCAAAGGCTGAATTATGTACAAAAAATGACGATGTATCACTAGCGGAGGATGTTAAAGACCTTCCTAAAGATGAAAATGGCAAAAACATAGTTGACTACATATTAAAGTACCAAAGTTTTAATGTTTTCAAAAAACTTTGTGAAATAGACTCGAAATTTATCAATCGCTTTAAAATTTTGGATGCCATCAATTTGACTATTTTGTCAAATTCATTATACCTTTTGAGTGGTAAAGTTTTCCAAATGGGAAATTATAGGTTTACATTTGAAGACGAAAATGAAATTAAATCACTACTTCCGGTAGAAGATAAGGATTACTTTCAAAATCAATTAGACAAGTTTGCGTGCATGTTGCCTCGTAGTTTCTTTGAAATGTTAGTTACAGATAAAAGAATAAATGAAGAGACAATGGACATTTTGCTTTCAAATCAAAGAGGTAGAGAATATGTATGGTATCATGCTTTCCCATATTTAATTGAAGAAGCTTATAAAAACAGCAATAAGGTTTTATTTGAGAAATTATTATGCATTTCTAAAAGAAATAACGATGCCGCTTATCAAATTGAAGTAACTCGTTATTATGCTGGCGGATATAATTACACTTTAAATTATTTTTATATTGCTGAAAAGGGAGGACGTAATGGTTACGGAATTGTTCGTATTCTTGAAAGCACCATTAAATTAGCATTAAATAAGGGTGATTTTGATTTGGTAAATAAATTTAATGAAATTAATAGTGAAGCAAATGAATTCTTTACTCAAAAATTACATATGAGTGATAATGGTTTGTCAAAGTGTTATGTTGCAAGTGAGGATGAAATAAGGGTTGCAAAATTAAAACTTGATAAATCTGTATCAGAATATGAGGTACAAGCTCAAGCAGCAATTCACAATGGTATTATTAGTATAAAAGAACTTGAAGGCATTAAAGACTTCGCAACTATAAAGAAAGCTTTGTATGAATATCCAATTCACCCAGCTGAATTATTATATAAATGGTATCAGGAAAATAATTTGAAGCAATTATTTGAGTTTGTTGTTGATAATGATATGCGTGACTTTGCTAAAGCTATAATAGAAAATGACCATAAGTGTATTGAGGATAATATTATTGGCAGTTGGACAAAAGAAAACGACCCTTATTATTGTTTAAAAAGGTTTTATATTAATAGTAGCGAGCTCTATGTCGGCAAGAACGATTTTCGTAGTAAGTTTAATAGACTTAGACAAAGGAACTATCACTATCAAGTTACATTGCAAGAAATTTTTAATTTTTTAAGTGATGTAAGACAAAGAATTATTAATGAGCTATCAAACAAATTTAATAAGGAGAATGTTGTAGGAGAACTAACAAGAGATTATTTTTGTTGTGAATTGAGTAAAGGAAACAGAGATCTTGTAATTATCAAATTATGTGTTCGCATGGAAGCGATATTAAAATGCGACGGGTATATAGGTGACTTTGCCGAAATGCTCGATAAATATTGTAATGAAAAGCTAACTTGGTCAGAAGATGATGGATGGGGCTATTTTTACAATAAATCGGATGAAAAAATAATCAACTTGTTGCATAAATTAAGAAAAATAAGAAATTCATTGGTGCATTCAGAAAAAACTGATGAATCGATGTCCGAAGATGAAATTAAGCAATGCATCGACTACATTTGCTCGTTGTAAAGGAGGAAGTTATGAATAAATATCAAAAATATATTTTAAACGAGTTTAGAGAAAATTTCTATTACGGCATTTTTAGAAAATGTTGTTTTGAACAAGACGAATTAAAAGGTAGTTGGCATGAATATGGAAATTTTGATGGTAAACAGGATGCATTTAATATCAAACAAGATGATGACATAAATAAAACTAGATATGTGTTAATTGCCGCCGCTAACTTCCAAGAAGGTTTGCCATTCAGTAAAGTTTTTGCCCAGAAAAATGAAGAATGGTTTGAAGTTCCATGCGAAGAAAAGGAATATAGAATCGTTGTCGATTTTAACGACAGGATTACTGCTGTAAAAATTGTTTTTGCAAATAATCTTGCCAACGATTATATTGTTAAGATTACATACACTGAGGCTGATAAAGAAAAGTATTATGCAAAGAAAGAGCAAGAGCGTAAAGACGAATTGTTAAAAGAAGCTAATATTAAAGTATCTACAGGTGCCGATTTGGTTAATATCTATTTTCAACCTTGCTGTGACAAATATGACCATGCCGAAATCAAACTATTTGTGCCAAAAGACTATGTAACCGTTGGAGGTCCTCATGGTCCTGTGCAAAAACCCTCGAGTTGGTCTATTATAAAAAAGTGCGATATTCCAATCGAAGATTTTTACAAATCTATAAACGGTTTGGCATATGGGCAATATGCTTTCGTTTTGAAACAATTTGATAAAAAGGAAAATATAATTCTTGAAACGGATTATATTACTTTCAAAATTTCAAAAGCCTAACCCCCGGATATAAGCATACCATTGTGATTTGATAAAAACTTCCCTTATATAACATATGGAAAAGAAAATAGAAAAACAGCTTATTCAACTTTGGGGCAAAGTAGGATTTATAGTTAATCTCTCGCAAATGATAGAATATACTTTAGCTAATGTCTTAGCTTTTGATGAACTATTGAGAGAGTTTGAAGAAAGAGATTCTATGTTTGTTTTTGAATTTAATGAATTTGCAGACAAAGCTAATGAATGGTATAAAAAGCTTGAATCAAAAGCACTTGGATTTGGAATCCATAGAGCAAAAAAATTAGGTTATTTTGACGATGAGTCACAAAAAAGATTAAGTGATATGTGTAAGGAAAGGAACAAGTATTTGATTATATTAGCGAAATGATTCTATCTAATCCTTTAAATTTGTCTTTATATAGGAGAATTTATCCTAGAGCATCTAAAAATGTTCTGGAATATTACAATGGCAAAGAAAGGTTAAAACAGCCGAAATATACAAAGTTTATTTACGAAACAATAAAAAATTGTGATGGGTTTGATATAAATAAATATATGGTGGATATGGTTAAACATATTCCAAATTACATGGGATATGATGATGCGGATTCTTTTATGACTTGTTTTATTGATAATTTAAGTAAAATAGAACCAAATACTATACGTGAAATAATTAAATTATATAACAACAATTCACAATGCACAAATAGAGGTAGGCATTCTACGGACATAGAATGTGTAGAAAAGTACCTGTCCACATTACAAGTATAGGTTTATAAACATTAGCCCACCATAGACTTTTTGTAAAGCAGCAGGCATTGAACACTTAATACCTGCCGTTACGTTTAATATTCGGTTTTATCGGCGATTCAAAACTTGAATCTCACGCCGAAAAAATCCCGAGAAAAGAAAAAGACGAACCCTGTTTTACTATCAGAGTTCGTTTTTTTCATCTGTGGTGGAGGTGAGGAGAGTTGAACTCCTTTCCGAAATACGTCCAAAAGGCTCTTCTACATGTTTAGGTTGCTTTTAGTCTTAACGAAAATACAAAGCAGTCGAAAATTTAGACGTCGTGGTCTGTGGATCTGCTTAGGCGGCTGACCGACCGTCAAAGTAGTAGCCTGTTTGAACTGACGCTCTTAACACTGCAACAGGGAATAGCGAAAAGAGCGCACCGCCGAATAGTTAGGCAGCGAGTGCAAGCTTAGCGCTTGCGGGTTTAACGTTGTTAGCGTTTAATTTAAGTTGCGTTTTAAGGTAGCCGCACTACCACATGCTTATAACCTTTCTTGCGGTAATCCGTCGAAGCCGGTACACCCCCGAAAGCTCAATAATTATACCAAATGGCGAACGAATTGTCAATAAGATTATTGAGTTACATCGAGTGATGCCGGCGGTAATGCGGCGAAAAACATAAAATTTGTAAACTTAAGTCGATTTGTTCTTAATGATATAGGCTATAGGGATTAAAAACCTGCATAGATATACAGATTAAATAAACATATAAAGCGTTGGCTTATCTACACAGAAAAAGCGCAGAAAACGCATACGATCTCGAAATTAGAGCAGCAGAATGTGTATAGGCGGTACGAATACGCCTGTATAATATGGCAAAAGCCAGATGTTTTGCCCATTCCGTTATTCAAAAAGCCGTTCGCTTCTTTAAGATTGAAATACAATCGTTCGGATAAATAACATTTACCGTTACGGGAGCATACGAAAATACGAATGCAGGCTTATCTGCACAACGGAAAGTGCGGGATACATATACGTAGGCAGCATCTCGAACGATGACATTCGCATTTGCACGGTCTTTCGCAAGAAGGACGCTCACATTCGCAATGACATTTATGCTCGCAACGTTCTTCCCTCGGACACTGCCTTTCACATTCACGATGGCAATCGCACTCGCACGGGCGATTACACTCGCAGGGTTTTTCACTCTCGCACGGTCTCTCGCAAGAAGTGCGTTGACATTCGCAGCGACAGTTGCAGTTACAGCAAGATTTGCGCTTGCACGGTTTTTTGCAGTCGCACGGACGGTCGTAATTGACGTCATGACAATCGCAAGGTCCAAGGTTTTCATAATTGTTCGGTTCTTCGAAAAGTTCGTCGTTATAAAAAAGATAGTCGTCGTGATTAAAAGTATAAGAGCGACATTTATTATAATTATTGCAGCAGTTTCTCATAAAATCCTCCGAAGTATATTCGTATTACATAGTATGAATTTTTTTTTGAAATGTTGCGATTTTTGCTTGACAAAATAGCGATAAAAAAGTACAATATATTTAGTAATGATAATTATTACTAATAATTTTAAAGAGGACGGCGTAATGAGATACTCGAAGCAAAGAGAACAGATTTTAGCGATTTTGCGTTCGACCAAGTGTCATCCTGATGCCGAATGGATATATTTCAAAGTTAAAGAAATAATGCCGAAAATCTCCTTGGGGACAGTTTATCGCAATCTCAAAGAACTTGTAGACAGCGGAATAATCGACAGCGTGGAGACCGAGCAGAAAGTCATACGATATGATGCGGACACGTCGCCGCATGCGCACTTCATTTGCGAAAAGTGCGGAGAGGTAAAAGATATTTTTGGCGACATAAAGGTAAATTCGGCTTTTCTCGACGGCTCGAAGATACTTCGTCAAAAAGTGATTTTTTACGGAGTATGCCGAGATTGCATATATAATAGCAATCAAAAAGTTTAAAACGTATCGGAGTTTTTGCGACAATAGCGGAGACAGAAGCCGCTTTTCGTCGAAAAAATAAATAAAACAAGAGGAGAAGAAAAGAAATGAAGAAATTTGTATGTAAAGTTTGCGGATATGTTTACGAGGGGGATTCCGCTCCCGAGAGATGCCCTATTTGCCATGCGACCGCAGATAAGTTTGAAGAAATTGGCGGAGAGATGACTTGGGCGGCTGAGCACAAAGTCGGCATTGCAAAAGATTTAAGAAGAGACATAGTTGAAGATTTGAGAGCGAACTTTAACGGAGAGTGCAGCGAAGTAGGTATGTACCTTGCTATGGCAAGAGTTGCATTTAGAGAAGGATACCCCGAAGTAGGTCTTTACTACGAAAAAGCCGCTCACGAAGAGGCTGAGCATGCGGCTAAGTTCGCAGAGCTTTTGGGAGAGGTCATCACCGAGTCTACAGAGGAGAACCTTCGTCGTAGAGTAGAAGCCGAAAACGGAGCGACCTTAGGCAAAACCGATCTTGCAAAGAGAGCTAAAGAACTCGGACTTGACGCAATTCATGACACCGTGCACGAAATGGCTCGTGACGAAGCCCGCCACGGCAAAGCGTTCAAGGGACTTTTGGACAGATATTTCGGAAAATAATTTGACCGTAATTTAACCGAAAACGGTTGAAATTCAATAAAAATCAAACTAAAAAGCAGAGTTTTGAAGCGCAGTTTCCATAGGGAATTATTAAAATTAAATTTTAGAATTGCTCTTTCAAACGAAAAAGAAAGGCTCACGGAAATTCATCCGAGAGCCTTTTGTCATAAAGAAAAGATGAATATATATTGCTTGTAATCTTTATACTATCTTAATACCTTTCACAAGAATCCTAATTCTATCTTTATGAAAAAAATGATATTGTGATACCGATAAACGGAATCGAGGCTTTTGCATGGGAATACTAAAAAGGAAACTATCATCCTTTCAGATAATATTATTAGGATTTGCGGGAGTTATTTTGCTCGGCGCATTTTTACTTACCTTGCCGATTTCCTCAAAACTTCACGAATGGACATCATTTATCGACGCCCTTTTTACTTCGACGTCCGCCGTATGCGTAACGGGACTTATCGTGTTCGATACGGCAACGCACTGGACGATATTCGGGCAAATCGTTATATTATTGCTGATTCAAATCGGCGGCATGGGCGTCGTTACCATCGCTGTGTCTGTTGCCGTTATTTCGGGCAAAAAAATCGGGCTGTTCAGCCGCGAAACAATGAAAAATGCAATTTCTGCACCAAATGTGAGCGGTATAGTCCGCCTGAACGGATTTATAATTAAGGGTATATTTTTGATTGAGCTTATCGGCGCACTTGTTATGATGCCCGTATTTTGTATTGATTACGGTGCCGAAGGAATTTGGCTGTCGATTTTCCATTCCGTGTCGGCGTTCTGCAATGCCGGATTCGATATTATGGGGACGAAAAGCGGCGAATTTACTTCTATCATGCGCTATTCGGCACAACCCGTCGTCAATATTACGATTATGTTGCTGATTATTATTGGCGGTGTCGGTTTTCTTGTATGGGAAGACGTTTGCAAACACAAGTGGCGAATAAGAAGATATCGCACGCAAAGCAAAGTGGTATTGATTGTAACCGCCGGACTTATTGTTTTACCTGCAATATACTTCTTCTTTTTTGAATTCGATGACTTGCCTACCGGAGAACGGATACTTGCGTCTTTGTTTCAATCGGTAACGCCGAGAACGGCAGGATTTAATACGGTAAATCTTACGGCGATCAGCGAAACGGGGTTATATCTGATGATTATACTTATGCTGATAGGCGGTTCCCCCGGCTCTACCGCAGGCGGCATGAAAACGACAACGATAGCGGTTTTATTTTCTTCCGCATTTTCCGTATTCAGGAAAAAAGACAATGCGGAACTTATGAAGCGGCGCATCGACGATGAAACGGTTAAGTCGGCTTCGGCGATATTTATAATGTACATAACCCTGTTCTTATTAGGCGGAATGGCTATAAGTGCGATTGAAAATTTACCTGTTACGTCATGCCTTTACGAAACCGCTTCCGCCGTCGGCACGGTAGGTCTTACGCTCGGAATTACCCCGACGCTCGGAATTGCGTCCAAATTGATTTTAATTTTATCTATGTTTTTCGGACGTGTCGGCGGATTGACGTTAATATATGCCGCTTTCGGCGCAAATAAAAAGCAAGCGGCAAAGTTGCCGACGGATACGATTGCTGTCGGTTAAGGAGGTTTTTATATATGAAAACAAAATCTGTTTTATTGATAGGTCTCGGACGTTTCGGGGAATACATCGCAATGAAATTGCACGAATTAGGACACGAAATCATGGCGGTAGACGAAAACGAAAAAAGAATAAACGACGCTATGCCTTATGTCACTAACGGACAAATCGGCGACAGTACAAACGAAGCTTTGTTGAAATCGCTCGGCGTAAAAAACTACGACGTCTGCATTGTAACTATCGGCGGCGACTTTCAAAGTTCTCTCGAAACGACCTGCCTATTAAAAGAATTGGGCGCACAAAAAGTCGTGTCGCGTGCGGAACAGGACGTTCAGGCAAAATTTCTTTTGCGTAACGGTGCGGACGAGATTATTTATCCCGAGAAACAACTTGCCACATGGGCTGCAATCCGTTACAGTTCCGACCACATTCTCGATTACATAGAACTCGACGATTCCTGTTCGATATTTGAAGTTTCCGTTCCGTCGGCATGGGTGGGAAAATCCGTTGCAGAAATCGATATTCGCAGAAAATACAACGTAAATATAATTGCCACAAAGAAAAAAGGGGAAATCAATGCGGTTGTTACCGCCGACACCATTCTTTCCGGTGACGAAACGCTTTTAGTTCTCGGCGAACAAAAAGCAATGCGGAAATGCTTTGATATCTAACCGATGTAAAATAAGGCGCAATTGTAATCTTTGACGGAGAAAATCGGGAATTGACCGATGTCTTAAACGATTACAAAAGTTGTTTCAAGTAGATTTTATTCAAAAAATATGATATAATACAGGAAATATAAAACGAAGGAGATACGGATTAACCAAATGGGAAAGCAGTATATAAACGACAAAGAACACGTTCTGGTTTGTTTGTCTTCCGCACCTTCAAATCCGAAAATAATTGAAACAGCAGCAGCCATGGCAAAGGCGTTCAATGCGACTTTTTCCGCATTATATGTAAAAACTCCTGCGTCTGAATCTATGACAACGGAAGATGCGGAACGGTTACTTGCAAATATCCGTTTTGCCGAAACAAACGGCGCATCGATAGTTACCGTATGCGGGAACGACATTTCTTTTCAGATTGCGGAATACGCTCGTCTTTCCGGCGTTACGAAAATAGTAATCGGCAGAACTGTTATCGGTAAGCGAAAAATTATAGGCAAGCCGACTTTAATCGAAAAACTGATATCGCTTGCTCCTGATGTAGATATACATATCATTCCCGACAGCGATGCCGTTATAGCAAAAGGGAAGAAAAAACTTTTTGAAAAACCGCATTTTGTAAAAATACTCAAAGAATTGACGGTTTCAACGGCTTTACTGTCATTTTCGACTTTACTCGGATATATTTTTTCAAGTCTCGGTTTTACCGAAGCAAATATCATTACGATTTATATGCTTGGTGTTCTGATTACCGCTATACTGACAAGAAACAAAATTTGTTGGGTTCTTTCGTCCGTTGCGAGCGTTCTGGTTTTTAATTTTCTTTTTACCGAACCGAGATTTTCGTTTCTTGCATACGGAAGCGGCTACCCCGTCACTTTCGTAATTATGCTTGCGGCGTCTCTCATCATAGGCGGGACAACCGAAAAACTGAAAACTCGGGAACGTCAGGCAACTCAAACGGCATACAGAACAAAAATTCTGTTCGATGCGAACCAGTTGATTCAGAAAGCGTCCGACGAAGCGGAAATATTTCGGGTTACGGCAAATCAATTAGAAAAACTGCTAAATCGAAACGTAATTGTATTTAATGAAAAGGCGCAAAAAGTTCATGCTTCGCAGGCTGAAAGCACCGATGCCGATATATCGCCCGACTGCGAGAAAATTGCTTGGCAAGTAACGAAAAACAACGTAAAAGAAGGGAAAGGAACGGATATTTGTCCTGAAAGCGACTATACGTTTTTCCCGATATGTAAAAACGGCAAAAACTATGGAGCAATAGGCATTTTCGCCGGAGAAAAGCCGATTGATTCTTTTAACGAAAGCATTGTGGTTTCCGTTATCGGCGAATGTGCAATCGCAATTGACGGAATCATAAACGCCAAAGAAAGAGAATGCGCCGCCGTTTTAGCCAAAAACGAACAGTTGCGCGCAAACCTGCTCCGTTCCATATCGCATGATCTTCGCACGCCGCTTACTTCCATTTCGGGGAATGCGAGCAATTTGATTTCAAACGGTAACGATATTGACGACGCAACAAAAAAACAAATATACGAAGATATTTACGGCGATTCGCTTTGGCTAATAAATCTGGTTGAAAATCTGCTTGCGGTAACGCGCCTTGAAGAAGGCAGAATGAATATAAATTTGACGACGGAACTTGTAGACGACGTAATAGCCGAGGCATTGAAGCATATTCATACGAAAAGCGAAAAGCAAAAAATTACCGTAATACAGCCGGACGACTTGCTCCTTGCAAAAATGGACGCTCGGCTTATCGTGCAGGTTTTAATCAATCTTTTAGACAACGCTATTAAATACACGCCGTCCGATTCGCAAATTACGATTACGGCAAAAAGAAACGGAGAAACAGTCTGCGTAAGCGTGGCGGACAACGGAAACGGAATCGAGGGCGAACAAAAATTGCGGGTGTTCGATATGTTTTATACAGGAGCAAATAAAATTGTCGATAGTCGTCGCAGTATCGGGTTGGGACTTTCGTTGTGTAAATCCATCATAAATGCGCACGGCGGAGAAATAACGATAACCGACAACGTTCCGCACGGTGCGATATTTACCTTTACATTACCCGTCGGGGAGGTGGGATTTCATGAATAACTTATTGATTTTAGTTGTAGAAGACGACGCACCCGTTCGTAACCTTATCGGAACGACTTTGAAAACGCACGATTACGATTATATTACCGCAACGAACGGAGAAAGCGCCGTTATGCAAGCGTCTTCTCGTAATCCGGACGTTGTTCTGCTCGATTTGGGCTTACCGGATATCGACGGTGTGGACGTTATCAGAAAAATACGTTCTTGGTCGGAAATGCCTATTATCGTAATCAGCGCTCGCACCGAAGATAAGGATAAAATCGATGCACTCGATGCCGGAGCGGACGATTACCTGACAAAACCGTTTTCCGTCGAAGAATTGCTTGCAAGAATCCGCGTTACGAAAAGAAGGCTTCTTGTAATACAATCGGCGAACAAATCCGAATCTGTCTTTGTCAACGGAAATCTGAAAATAGATTACGCCGCAGGTTGCGCATATTTAAGCGGCGAAGAACTTCACCTTACTCCAATCGAATATAAACTACTGTGCTTATTGTCAAAAAACGTCGGGAAAGTGCTTACTCATACTTTCATTACACAAAAAATATGGGGCGCAGCATGGGAAAGCAACGTCGCTTCCCTGCGCGTATTTATGGCTACTTTACGCAAAAAAATCGAATCGTCCGCCGATTCGCCGCAATATATCCAAACTCACGTCGGCATCGGGTACAGAATGATAAAGATTGACGATTAAACATTGAATTTGAGCTGCTGAAATAATATTCGGTTTGCATATTATAAGTAGAACTTACATATTACATAGACACATTTTACCGCTTGCTTTTGCAATTAGTGCTTATTCTACTCAACGCTTTTTTTGCTACGACAGAAATTGCAATCCTATCTTTGAACGAAAAAAAGTAAAGGCTTGCGCAGACGACGGTAATATAAAAGCCATAAGACTGAAATAATTAAAACGTATAACGATATCTGCGACAATTCGAATATTCGCTAAACGTAATGACAAGATAAAATACAGCTAAGCCCGACGAGAGAAGTTCTTCGTCGGGCTTAATTTATATTTAAATAGCGAGTCTGTTAAATAAAAGCGCATACGATATACAAATTTGATAGGGCGGTACTATAACCGATTGTATCGTTGAAAAGGCAAAATCATAAGCTGTCGACGATTATTTGCTGAAAAGCTACAAGAATACGCAACGAGAGCGGAATCGTTTGTTTGCAATTCCGCTCTTTCTTAATCTCTATCTGACAGCTCGGCTAAAATGCCCGAACAGTTCTCTCAAACCCGAAGAAGATTTTTATGAGGTCGAACACGGGTTGACGGTCGACAAACCTGTTTATGCCCATGTCTTTCACAAAGGCAGCGGCAGCTTTGGTTGCAAGCGGATCCCATGCGGATGCGATTAATAGGTCGACATATTCGCAGTTTTCGCTTTCCGCCACGTTTTTCAGTGTTTCGTCAATCGTTTTGCTGCCGTTGGAAATTACGATTACCCGGCAGCGTTTGTTAACGCTCTTAATGTGTCTGAGAAGCTCCGCATACTTTTTAGGAAATTCTTCGGAGGGTAATTTTACGTACTCTGCGCTTACGTGTAAAAGCAGAGTGTCGGGGTTTAGCGGCTTAACTATCTTATCGTATAGTTCAGCTGCGTTATCGGGTGAAACGTACGGAAAACTGCGATTATATACCGCACAGTCGAGGTTAAAAGATTGTTTGAGTTCGCTCACCGGAATGTTTACGTCGTTTCCTTCGCCAAACACTACTACGCCTTGTTGAGTAGCGATGGAGTTTAATTTTTTATATTCGTTAACGATGTCCATAAGCCTTCTCCTTCACAGTGTGATTTTTGTCTATCATATAGTTTCTTACATATACGACGAGGTTAAACAATACTATAACTAAGTTTACGATGTATACGGCAAATACGTAGTTTAGTTGACCGTTGACGATTTTAGCGGTTATACCGGCAACGTAGCCGACTATAATCAAGAAAATAAACGGCAGACTTGTGCCTTTTGTGGTACGCGCCTTATACGCCTTAATGACGTTAAGCGGCCACGACAGACCAAAACAAACCAACATAATCGTTTCAAATATAGCTCCCATAAAGCCCTCCTTTGCCTTTCGATAGCATTATAACCCATGGTTTTTTTATAGTCAATATTAAGAAAATTCTATAAAAGAAAAAGATTTTTGTCGTTTATTTTACTTATTTAAGCACAAAGATCGAACAAAACTATTGAATATTTATTCGGTTAATGTTATAATAAAACGTATTATAATATTAAGAGAAGTTACTATGAATCAAAAAAAAGAAAAGTCGTTGCATGGCGGCGGAAATTCGCTTACAAAGATTAAAAGAAAGATTTTTAACACGCAAATGGCGTTGATTATTATATTTTCGGTGATTTTGGCGATAGCAGCCATTTTCATCGGCGTCACGGAGAAACGACAGGAAATAGATAAAAATCTTAAAAACATCTCAGAGGCAATAGTTTCTTCGCCGCTACTTAAAGATATCGATATAAACCGATTAAGCGCAGAGGACGCCACGTATTTTTGCGATTATCTCGGTTCGCTTAAGTCTTCCGTTACGGACATAGACGTAATTTCCGTTGTCAATGCGTCGAAAATTAGATTTTTCCATACGACGGAATCGTTATCTGGGACTGTATACGACGGAGAAATGCCCGTGTTTGCGGATAAAGATTTTTATATAGTCGACGCAGTAGGTCCGTCGGGCGAACAGCGTAGAGCTTATTCGGCAATTTACGATAAAGGCGGCAATTATGCAGGATTTTTAATGGTTATAATATTGAGCAAAAGCGTTAAAGCGGGGATTTTGTCTACGGTGATTACTTACGCAAGTATAACCTTTGCGGTAATTCTTTGCGAGCTTATGTTGGCGCAATGGCTTAGCGGCGGCATCAAAAAGAGTCTTTTGGGCTATGAGCCGGACGCAATAAGCGCAATGTTCTCCGTCAGAGACAATATACTTGAGTCCATAGACGAAGGCGTCGTTGCCGTGGACGGCGACGGAAACGTTTTATTTGCGAATGCAGTTGCCGAAAAAATGTTGGGCGGTCAAGAAAAAAGCGAAATTATAGGAAAAAATCTGACTTCTTTGATCGCCGGCAAAGAGCTGAACGCTTTGCTCGACGGTGACGGAAAGGAAGTTAACGTAAGAATAAAGATAGGAGATAAAGAAGCGTTGGCGGATCGAGTCCCTGTAAGACCGGATGGCGAGGCGGATAAAATCATTATTTTGCGTGATCGGGCCGAGTATACCCGACTTATGGAAGAACTTGCCGGTACACGCTATCTTGTTGACTCGATGCGGGCGAACAATCATGATTTTACCAATAAGCTTCATGTTATTATGGGACTTATTCAGATGGGTATGTACGATAAAGCCACCGATTATATCCAGAATATAACGATGGTGCAAAGAGAGGCTATAAGCAAAATAATGAATGCGATAAACGAACCCTCTATGGCAGCTTTACTTATAGGCAAGGCGGCGAGAGCGTCGGAATTAAACGTGAAATTTGCGCTGAAGGAAGGAAGTTATTTTAACAAATCGGATTTATGGATTCCGACTGAAACGTTTATTACTATAACTGGCAATCTTATACAAAACGCATTCGATTCGTTAAACGCTAAATCGGACGACAATAAGCAGGTTTTCGTAGGTCTTTATTCCAAGCCAGACGCTGTGTTGATAACGGTAGAGGATAGCGGCGACGGCATGAAGCAAGAGATAATAGAGCATATATTCGAAAATGGGTTTTCTACGAAAGGCGAAGGAAGAGGCACGGGATTGTACAGAGTAAAGTCGCTTTCGGACGAATTCGGCGGGAAGATAACGGTAGAATCTACGGTGGGCGTCGGCACTACCGTGGCGGTAAGTTTTTTCAGACAATAAGGAGAAATATGTACAAGGTGTTGATAGTTGAGGACGATCCCATGGTCGCTATGATAAACGAACAATACGTGCTTAAGCACGGTAAGTTTAAGGTAGTAGGCAAATGTCAGGACGGAGAAAAGGCGATAGAGTTTTTAGCAAAGAACGAAGCGGATCTTGTGGTTATGGACGTATTTATGCCGAAGACAGACGGATTCGAGACGCTGAGACGCCTCAGACGGGACGGAAAGACGATAGAGGCGATAATGGTTACGGCTGCAAACGACAGAGCGTCTATAGAAGAGGGGTTGCGGCTCGGCGTGCTGGATTACTTGGTTAAGCCTTTTACGTTCGAACGTTTCAAGGTTGCATTGGATAAGTTTATAGCGCAGAAGCAGACGCTTAGAGAGCTTGACACTCTGAATCAGTCTAATATAGACTTTATTATAAATCAAACAAGATTCAGGACGACGGATAGTTTGCCTAAAGGGATACAAGAGCAAACTCTCGGCGTTATACTCGATTGCCTTTCCTGCGGCGAAATTTTGACAAGCGAAGTCATTTCCGAACGTACGGGGCTTACGGCTGTAACCGTACGAAGATATATGAGTTATCTCGAAGGTATCGGCAAGGTGTGCGGTGAATTAAACTACGAAACCGGCGGCAGACCGTGTATGTATTATAAGATAAGAAAATAAAAAACAACCGACGCTTTTTTTTTGGTGAACCCCAAGAGCGTCGGTTATTTTTTATCATTATATAGTAACAGCCTGTGGACTATTTACGTTGTTTTAAAATAATTAAAATTACTTTTGATTATTGTTTTTCTGATTGTTTAGCTGCCAATGCGGCTTGTATAACGGCTTCGGGATCGTCCACAATCATGCTCGAGTCAAACTTCGGAAGCAGCATGTTTTTAGAGCGCTGCACAAAATATGACACCGTCATGAATATTACAAACGCCGCTGCCGTTACAATCCAACCGATTGTTATCGATTTCGTAATTCCGCCGATAAGGAAGCCTACAAACGACAGTACGGCTACCATCAAAGCGACGGGGAGCTGACAACGCACGTAGTCCATGTGGTTGCATTTCGTGGTTGCCGCAGCAAGAATAGTTGCGTCGGATATGGGGGAAACCTGATCGCCGAATACTGCGCCGGATAATACGGCGGCAACGGTAAGGAGATAAAGTTCGGAACCGATCTGTCCTACAAACATGGGATTGACAAGCGGAACAATTATTCCGAAAGTTCCCCAACTTGTTCCCGTAGCGAACGATATGCCCATTGCGATAAGCATCATAATTGCCGGAAGCAAAACTTTCATGTCGCCCATTGCGTTGGCGATTGACGAGATAAACGTGTTAATTTCCAATTCGGCGCAAATATCGGCAAGGGTCCAGGCTAGGATAAGAATCATGAATACGTCGCAGATGGATTTAAATCCGTCGCCGAGGCTTTGCGTAAAACCTTTAAGAGTAATGTTTTTTCGGATAAGGTACATTATGAGCGTTGCGATTACAGCGACGGTGGAGCCGCACGCAAGAGCTATTTCCGAACCCGAGCTGCTATCCGTCGCAGAGAAGTAAATCATAAAACCTATCGAAAAGGCTATCATAAAGGCTATAGGAAGAACAAGATCAATGATTTTGCCGGTGCTTTTTTCGGCGTGATGTTCTTCGGATTTAAAAGTCGCTTCCATGCCGCAGTTGGGATCTTGCGTTTCCATTGTGTTAAGTTCTCTCTTTCGTATTCCGAAAAAGTCCATTCCGAGGGCGATTGTAGCGAATATAAACACTATTGTCAAAATGGGGTAAAAGTTGCATGCTGCGGATTTTAAGTAAAGAGAGTAGATGTTGTCGCCGTTAAGCGCTTCTTCGGTGAGTCCGCTTGCTATGTTAGATTCGATTGCGCTTGCCCAACTGCTGATGGGAACAAGCACGCACACGGCTACGGATAACGAACCTATTATGTAAGCGAGCTTAACTCTGCTTATTCGATATTTGTCGGTGATGGGACGCATAACAGTACCTGTAGCGAGACGATTGAAGTAATCGTCCATAAACATCAATGCTCCGAAACCGGCAGTTACGGCAAGCATGCCTTTGCGAGATTTTACGTTAGATGCAAACCAGTTGCCCATTGCTTTGGTGCCGCCCGCTTTATCGATAAGAGCTACTAACACGCCGAGCATCAATATAAATATCAGAATCGCTCCGTGCGAGCCGCCGTCTCCGGAAAGTGTCTTTGCCATAACTTCGAAAAGGTTTTCGAAAGCGGTTAACGGATTTCCGTGTGCAAAAAGCATTGCGCCGGTAAAAATTCCTATAAAAAGCGATATGTACACTTGCTTTGTTATAAGTGCGATGATAATGGTTATAAGCGCCGGAACAAGCGCCCAAAATGTTCCTTCCATATGCAAACCTCAGGGTATAAGAATCAGCAATCATTATACATAATTAATTATTGTTTGTCAAAGTAAAGTGGGCTAAATCAAAAAAAAATCGTATATAATGTTTGCGAATTGCATATTTTTTTCGTAATGACAAAAAAAGCACGCAGTTTTCGACTTTTTATTTCGCTTGACGCAGTTTGGGGAGGGTGGTATTATAAAAATAGAACGGCGAAGTTCGTTTTTAAGCAATTTTTATGCTAAAACAGAGAAGCGTTGTTAAATCGAAAAGGAACAAAGGTGTATAACATGGCAGAAGATTTCGAGTGTATTGCAAGTTTTATTGATTACGACGGAAAACTTATTGCAATGCCGGCAAAAAAGAAAAGACAGCTTTATGCTATATGGTATATTGCGTCGAAAATCGATTCGGGCAAAACGTATACGGAGAGAGAAATAAACGAGGTTATCAATTCGCTAACCGTTTTTAAAGATCCGGCAACACTCAGAAGGCAAATGTATGACAGATTTTTGCTCGACCGATCGCCCGACTGCAAGCAGTATCGTATGCGCAGCGATATGCCGACGCTTGAAGACTTCGTGCAAAACAACACATAGCAACGTTAGATGCAGGGAAAAAGCGCAGAAATATATTTTTGTTTTAGTAAAAAGCGACATGTAAATTTATTTGCGTTTTGATTTTATATTATTAATATTTTTCAATTTAATAGGCAGGAAAGGATGATTGCATCGCTTTGCAATAGCATTGGTTGTTTAAGCAGAAGAATATCGACCTTTGTGTCGAACAAAAACGCTATACGATATGCGATTTCGCCGACAGGTTTGGCTATATGTCATAGTATTCAAGCGTATGTCGGATGCAACTTATCTGTAAACGTAATATCGAGAAATAGTGAGAGGTAGCGAGACGGGTAGTTTTTCATCGTCACACATCATGCTCTAAAATATTAAGTTAGTTTGTAATTAAAACGTATTTTGTATATCCAATAAAGCACTGTATTTTCGCTATCTTGAAAGCTAACGTTAAGTATATTACAGATAATCATGTTGTAGCGAAACGGCATAACAATATGATGATTTTTAGACAAAAATTGCAGAGTAGCGGCGATACTATCGGCAAATGCTGCGTGGAAGTAGCGAAGCGTTTGTAAAGAAACAAGCATGCTTCAAATTGTCCTGCGGCGGTAGCGTACGCCATGACAAAATAAGGGGGTGTTGTAGCGAAACGGCATAACGGTGCTGCGATTATCTGACCGAAATGAATGTGCGGCGCAAATATAGCCGGCGCAAAAAATGTCGCACGTAAATGTATGTGGAAATAGAATTTTGTTTTGCTTGCGAAAAATCCTTGACTTTGTCGACTCGTTGTGCTAATATATCTAGGCAACGTATGTTTGAGCTGCGGAGAAGTACCCAAGTGGCTGAAGGGGCTCCCCTGCTAAGGGAGTAGACTGGATCAAACTGGTGCGCGGGTTCAAATCCCGCCTTCTCCGCCAAGATGAACCCAACTGAACCCGTAAAAAGGTTAAAGTTCGGGTTCATTTTTTTATACTCAAAACACGGATTCAAATCTCTACCGAGTAGCAAACGGGATTTGAACCCATGATATTATTTATCTGTAAATAAAATTGCTCCACCCCTTATAGTTTTAGTAATTAAAAAGTAAGCCACCGTCCATGTCGGTGGCTTCAGTGTTTTATGTTTTAATATGAAAATCAATTATATGTTGGTGATTATAATCTTTTTTGAATAATTAAATCCAAGGAGGAAGCCCGAGTGGATTTGTTATTGATTCTATCTCATCATTAACCTTTTCTAAAAACCAATCATTATAGTTCCACTGGGCACTTTCGAAATTTTCGTCAAAAGTCAAATTGCAGTATCCTATAAAAAACTCCTTTAGCTCAGTCAACAATGTATTGATTAATGTTTCATCAAAATTGATATAGAATAATGCAAGCTCTCCTTGTGTATACTTGCGATTCACTTGAATTATTGTCTCCGGATAAGAGTTTTTTAATGCTTCATAAGTAGACAAGCTATTATGTTTTAAAAAGTTCCATATGGCATAAAGTTTATTATATGCATCAAATGATTTCAGAGATTTTACTTCTGCTTCTTTTATGCTTTTGAAATTATAGAATATGTTTCTCGAAAAGTTTTTCCCTCGCCAACCATTCTTTGTTAGAACATTTATTGTAATCGCTTCAATTTTAGATGCCATTTGATGAAAGAATTGAGCGTATAAACTAAGCCAAAGCTGTTGTCTTTTTCTATCTGCAGTTATTTGAGCTGTTATATTTTCAATATTTGCAGTCATAGTTGCTTCAGTGTGATCTATAATACCACAATTAAACAATTCCAAATCCGCCGGCACTAATTCTTTTGGCTTGATTTCACTTATAGTTCGTTTGACCATAGGCAAAAAATCATCGTTCCATTCATTTCTTATTGAATTGATGCAATCAATAAATAAATTGCAAGAATATTCCTCCCAATGACGTTTACTCGGAACAAAATAATGAGTTTCCGTATTTTTAATCACTGCCAGTTGGTTTTCTGATAAATGAAAGAATTTATTAAATCGTACCGCGTCTACCTTAATCCTGCGCTCATTTTTATCCGACTTGATAAATACCCCGTAGTAACGAGTATCATCACATTTATTTTCCGATTCTAACTTTTTATATAAGCGTAAATCGCTTGATTTCAATACATCTTTTCTCATTAGATTGCTCCGTTCAACTAATTAAGGCATCCTGAAATAAATACAGGATGCCTTGGCTAAATTGATTATTCAGCATTAGAAATAAGTACTAACCACCATCCAGATTAAAATCGCTTAATCGCCAGGCAGAAATTTGGCAATAACGTGTCCAAATTCTCTTATTTATTTTATTATAGCAAATTGAAAATAAAAAATCAATAGCAATGTAGGTATTTCTCATATTTTAATTGCCTTTCGTCTGTGGTTTGTATCACAAGACAGCGAGAATATCAACTTCATCGCGAAAATAAGTACTTAAAAATCGAATGTTTATTGAAGAGTCAGGCTCGAATCGGAGTTTGGCTCTTTTTTTATTTCTACGATACTTTTTTTCGCTGCGGGTTTAACCTTTTCGTTGATATTCTCGATGGCAACAGAATTTGCACTTTATCTGCGTTTCGTCTTGTGATACTTCTCCAATGCCGAAAGGCAAAATTAAATATGGAGGTATCTCTAAGATGAAAAAAGAAGTTTCTCAAAATGAATTCCGTAAGTACTATCTTTCGGAGTTCGAACTGTACGACGGTGAAGCGTTTATAACGTTCAATATCGTATCAATCAACACGGAAAAGCGTGAAATTGTTGTTGCGGTGACCGACCGCGGCAAAATCAGCGTCATTACCTATGACCTGTTGACGGACAAAAACGGCGATATGTATTTCGAATACGGTTGCATGCTTGAAAAAGTCAATATCGACGACTTTGAGGAGGCGTAATATGGACACACCTATCATTGATTTGGAAGAATTGCTTGAAGAAGCAAAAGACAGAATCGAAGAAAAACTTATGATTGAAGGAGAATTTGAAAATGAATGGTATTAAGGTAGTTATCGGATCTTGGGGTTCATACAACGAGTGCAACGAAAGAGCGTTAGGCTCGAAATGGCTTGACCTTTCGAATTATTCCAACTGGGACGAAATTGTAGAAGAACTTAAAAAAGAAGGCTTTGAACTTGAAGGTATCGACGAAGAACTGTTCATACAGGACATTGAAGGTATCGAAGACCGTTCAATAAATTGGGATTACGTAAACCCCGAAACGCTGTTCAATACTTTGAAAGAATCGGGCGTTTTAGACGACGATTACAAATACAAAGTTTTTTGTGCGTTCCTCGAAGTGCGTGATTTCGATGATTTTGAAGAAAAAGTAAAATCTCGCGGCGACCGTTGGGACGATTGTATCAATCTTTGGAGCGGCTATTCGTTGGAAGATTATGGAAAAGAAATGCTTGATTGTTGCGGTTACGAAATACCCGACAGCATTATCGATTTTATCGACCTTGAAAGATACGGAAGATACTGCGGCGAAGAATATCTGCAAGAATACAGCGACGGCTTAATTGAAATTTATTAAAGGAGTTTTACTATGAAAGAATATAAGGCAATGGCTCATATCAACTCGCTGAACGGCGAAATGGCAGAAATAACCGTTTTGAAAGAACTCGGCAATAACGATTATATGGTTGATTTTAAGGGTGTGAAATGTCACGCCCTTTTTAATTGGTTTGTTTGCGAGTATTACGCAGATGATATTTACGGAATTATTAAGGAGTAAAAATTATGGCTAATATTAAAGACTTAAAAAAATACATAGGCTATGAGTTTTCGTCCGGTTGTTATACGGGCAACGATTACAAATCCTTTCAGACAAAATACTTAAATTTCTTAAAAACAATGTGCAAAAACAATCATTGGCAACTTGTAAACATCGGTAAAAATCACTATTGCTTTTCGGCATTCATAAAAAGTGCGGAAAACAAGTGCGTTTACATATCTATATCCGACGTTCGATACTTCTCAAACGAATGGTACAACCACATATTGATTCGCACGGCAAAAAACGAAACCGATTATCACGGCGGGTTCAACAATTATACGAATCTTGAAGAATTAGAAGTTACGACCGCCGAACTACTCGAAGATTTACCGTTTTAAGGAGTGAAAAAATGAAAATATCAACGGAAAAACTATATCGACTTTGCAATAAATATCAATGGTTTACGGGCGGCGATTGCAGCCAATACGAGAAACTATTTGATAAAAACAGGCAAGGAGCGAGCCTCGAAACGCTTGCAACGATTATCTGGCTTTGCTCGTCCTCTTACGAAGAAAAACAAATATTAGAAATACTCGAAAAGGAGTGTACCGACAATGATTGAACTTAATTTAACAGCAACCGATTCGGGACAAGCAAAAGTCCTCGCATATTTGCAAGAGAACGTAAGCAAAACCCTTGCCGACAAAATAAATAACGGCACGCCGTTTGAAAAAGACGGTAAGCCGTTAATCAATAAGAAAACGCTTACAGGCTTTATGAAATATGCTTGCGACGAAGCGAGAAAACTTGCCGAAAAAGGTGCTAATTCCGCTTGCGTTGACGACGTTACCGTATACGGCTGGGCTATTCATTATTTTGAAGAAGAAAGCATAGAAGGAACGCTTTACACCATAGACGGCGAAGAATATAAACCCGCACCGAAAAAGACAGTAAATACAAAACCGATAACGGTAAAACCGCAACCGCCGAAACCACAAAATTTACAATTTTCCATCTTTGATAAATTCGACGATACCGACGTTAAAGATACCGCAAACGACGATTTAACAACCGAAAGCGATACCGACAATGACGAATTCACCGAGGAAGATAAAAACGACACGTTGCGGCAGTTAGACGAAGAAATACAAACTCAACAGGTTATCGATAAACAGCAAGGCAATCCGACGTATCAAAAATATACGGCATATCAAGCGGAACACCCGACGGCAATCGTTGCGTACCGTTTAGGCGATTTCTACGAAGTTTTAGGCGACAACGCCGTAATACTTGGGAACGAAATGGAACTCACTATTACAAGCCGTGACGTTGGTTTGAAAGAACGTG
>ERZ1106943.1567-NODE-1567-length-22656-cov-8.764833_pt1 | contig 22656 bp, 16 predicted proteins | sample MGYA00403671_ERZ1106943 | MGnify/ENA primary metagenome ERZ1106943 (study PRJEB35170, sample SAMEA104062427) | human gut metagenome | biome: human gut; feature: human-associated habitat; material: faeces | place: Denmark | collected 2012-06-14 ...
ACTCAATTCTATCACTATATCTTTCCGCATTTCACTTTTTTGTAGTAACTTTGCGTTATAAAATCGCGTAATTAGGTTCCGGGGCATTCGTTCCGCCGTCTCCGCACACCGACTCCTCCCACCACATAATCATATCACTGTCTTGAAAAAATCTCTCTGCAACATAGTCAATTCACTGGGCCGCAGCATCTTGCTCTCGCTGCTGGCGGCCTTCTGCCTCTTTGCCGCGGCGCCTTCGTCCACGGCTCTGCCTCTCGAGACTTACGCCTCGGCCTCGGTGCTCGGCGACGGACGCTGGGTCAAGGTCAGCGTCGGCGAGAGCGGTGTCTACGCCCTGACATCGGCCACGCTCCGCCGCATGGGCTTCACCGATCCCTCGCGTGTCCGCGTCTACGGCTACGGCGGCAGGCAGATCGCCGACAGGCTTAACGCTGCAAACTATGTCGATGACCTCCCCCAGGTACAGACCATGCTCACCGACCGCGGCAGCGTCGTCTTCTACGGCCAGGGTCCGGATTATTGGGTGCGGGGCAACAACGGCCGCTATAACAAGAACCTCAGCCTCTACACCACACGCGGCTACTACTTCGTCACCGAGGTTGCCGCAGGCGATACGGCCGTCGCCGCGCGGCCCGCTCAGGCCGGACGCCCCGGCGATGCCGGCGCTGTCTCGTCGTTCACGGGACGCATCCACTATGAGCGCAACATCAACGCTCCCGGCGAGTCTGGTGCCGAACTCGTCGGCGAGGATTTCCGCCTGACGCCCACGCGGCGCTTCACCTTCGACCTCGAGGGCCGCGACGAGGCCGACTCGGTGGTCTACGTCGAGTGCTCCTTCGTCACCAAGACTTTCTCCCGTTCGTCCACTGTCGAACTGACCGCCGGCGGCAGGACACGTACACAGACCATCAGTTCGACGCTCAACGACGCCGCATTCTTCGGCACCGAGGGCTCGGCGCGCCATGCCTTCGCTATTTCCGGCTCTAAACTCGACCTGACGCTCACCCACAAGTCTCCGGTCACCGTACACGCTGCATGGCTCAACTATCTGACCGTCAACTACACCCGTACTCTCACCCTGCCTGCGTCGGGTGCGCTGTCCTTTGCCCTGTCCTCGACGTCGGCCACGCTCGGGGGCGCAGTCGACGGCGTCCGCGTATGGGACGTCACTGACCCCATGCGTGTCCTCGAGATGCAGACAGGCGCTGTCTCCGACGGCAGGACGGCCTGGGTGAATTCCTACACAGGCCACCGCGAGTATGTCGCCTTCAATCCTGCCGCAAGATTGCCCGAGCCTGTCGTCGAGGGCAACGTGGCTAACCAGAACCTCCACGCCCTGACGCAGGCCGACATGATTATCGTCACCCTCCCGCCATGGCGTTCCCAGGCCGAGCGCATCGCTGCCCTACATACTTCGGGCACCGACTCGCTTGGCGTCGAGATTGTCGATGTCGCCAGGATCTACAACGAATTCGGCTCCGGAGCCGCCGACCCCGGTGCCCTCCGCCGCTTCTTCAAGATGGTCTACGACCGCTCGGACGATGCCGGCAGACCATTGCGTTACGTCCTTCTCATGGGCCGCTACTCGTACGACTGCGCCGGCCAGACCGAAGACTTCCGCCGCCTCGGCATCCACACAATCCCCTCGTGGTATCCCTCGGGCATCGACGCCTCGCTCAGCGACCGTACCGGCTACGGCACCGATGACGTCATGGCCATGCTCGCCGACAACTCGGGCACGAACCTCGGCTCGGACAAACTTTCCGTCGCCATCGGCCGCATGCCGGTCCGCGACCTCGAGGAGGCAACCTCCGACGTTGACAAACTCTACGAATACGTCAACAGCTCACGCAACACCACCTGGCGCAACCAGATGCTCTACCTCGTCGACGACGGCGACAACGGCGCCCACATGAACCAGGCCAACACGATGGACCTCAACGTCAATCCCGAGGACAGCCCCAACTTTGTCGCCAACAAGGTCTACATGGACGCCTACGAGCGCGTCGGCGACTCCTTCCCCATGGCACGCGAGGCCATGTTCCGCTACCTCAACGAGGGCGCCATGTTCTGGGTCTACCTCGGACACGCCAACCCTCACCAGTGGAGCCACGACAAGCAGTTGACCACCACCGACATCAACTCGCTTTACCTCAAGCACCTTCCCGTCCTCTTCGCCGGAACCTGCGAGTTCCTCCGCTGGGACTCGAACACCGAGAGCGGCGGCGAGGTCATGTTCCACGAGCGTTTCGGCGGCGTCATCTCGATGATTTCGGCGACGCGGCCTGTCTACATCTCTGACAACGGTCTCTTCTCCGCGGCCATGGGCCGTGCGCTCGGCTCGCGCGACGAACTCGGACGCATACACCGCGTCGGCGACCTCTACCGCATAGCCAAGAACGACATCCGAAACTACGAGGACAAGCCTGTCTCCGACACCAACCGCCTGCGCTACGTCCTCATGGGTGATCCCGCCATGAAACTCGCCGCCCCCGACAACCGCATCATCCTCGAGTCTGTAAACGGCGTTCCCGTGATGGCTCCCGGCGACACCGAGGGCGACGCTCCGGTAATCACTGCTCTCAGCCGTCCGCGCCTCACAGGTATTGTCACCGACCCCATGGGCAACCCCATTCCCGATTTCAACGGCTCGCTCCACGTCACCATCTTCGACGCCGCCAGGTCCACGACCACCAACGGCTGGGGAACCAACGGCGCCGAGGTCACCTTCCAGGAACACGGCTCGAAACTCTACAACGGAATCATCAGCGTGAAGGACGGCCGCTTCGACAGCACCATAGCCATGCCATCCGAGATTGCCGACAACTATCGTCCCGCACTGGCCAGTTTCTATGCCTACGACGAGTCGGCGCGCCGCCATGCCGCCGGTGTCAGCGCCGGGTTCTACGTATACGGCCTTGACGAGTCGGCGCTCCCCGACACTGTGCCTCCCGTCATCGACGCCATCTTCCTCAACGGCGAGGACTTTGCCGACGGGGGCCGCGTCAACCTCTCGCCGACTCTGATAGCCCGCGTCAGCGACGACGTCGGCATAAACATCTCCACAGCCGGTGTCGGACGCCAGATGACCGTGCGTCTTGACGGCAACCGCTCGTACAGCGACGTCGCCGAATATTTCACTCCCTCGGCCGACGGCTCTCCCTCGGGAGAGGTGGCATATACCCTCGAGAACCTTACCGAAGGAAGCCATACGCTCGAGTTCAGCGTATGGGACACCTCGGGCAACAGTGCCTCGGCATCAATCGACTTTGTCGTGGACGCAGGCTCTGTCCCGCGGCTCTACGACGTCTACACCGACTCGAACCCGGCCGTATCCTCGGCTAACTTCTACGTCACCACCGACCGTCCGAACCAGCTGGTAACCGTCACGATCACTGTCTATAACCTTATGGGCCGCGAGATATGGAGCAAGACCGTCCGCGGACGCAACGACCTCTTCACCACGACTCCCGTCAACTGGGACCTCTGCGACAGTGCGGGACGCCGCGTTCCGCGCGGAATCTATCTCTATCGCGCCTCTGTCTCCGACAACGACGAGACTTATGTCACCGCCTCGCGCCGGATTGCCGTCGCCGCCCAATAACATCACTACAATGCCGGTAGAAAAAAACCACAGACCTCAGGCACTTCCCGAGCCCACGCTGCGCCGCCTGCCGTGGTATCTGGCCTACGTGACCAGACTCATGCGCGGCGGAGCCGAATACGTCTCCTCCACCCAGATTGCCGCCGCCGTAGGCGTTGACTCCTCGCAGATAGCCAAGGACCTCTCATTCCTCAACGTCCGCGGCAAGACCCGCATAGGTTACGAGGTTCCCGTGCTCGAGCGCGAGCTCCGCGACTTTCTCGGATTCCGCCGGAGCCACAACGCCGTTGTCATAGGCGCCGGCTCGCTCGGTTCGGCTCTCATGCGCGACTCGGGCCTGCACCGCTACGGCCTGAATATTGTCGCCGCATTCGACATCGACCCCCAGATTGCCGGCGGCGAGATTGCCGGCATACCAATCTATAATATCACGCGCATGAAGGAGATTGTCCCAGCCCTCGACGTCGACATTGCCGTGCTCACCGTCCCGGTCGACGTCGCCCAGAGTCTTGCCGACGACGGCATGGAGGCCGGAATACGCGCTATCTGGAATTTCACGCCCTCACGCATATCCGTGCGCGAGGGCTGTGTCGTTCAGAACACCTCGCTCTACGCCCACCTCGCCGTGATGTACAACCGTCTCGAGACACAATGACACCTGCCTTATGAAAGTCCTGTGCATCGAATCCATCTCCGGACCTTTCCGCGCGACTGCATGCGTGGACTCGTCACTGCGTCTGCGCAACGAGCCGTTCTTCCCCCCGGATGACAGTCCGTGGCATGCCTCACTCTTCATCGGCGCCCGCATCGACAGGCTCGGCATGAAGATTTCTCCCCGTTTCGCCACACGCTATTTCTCGTCCGTCACCCTTCTTGCACATCCCTTTGTGCCGGGGAGCGAGGTGCCGTACGAATGGTCGCGCGACTGTGCGCTTTTCAACAACGGCGACATTGACGTTTCAGCACTTCCCGACGAGTTCGGTGTGGCTGTCAGCGGCTCGCCCGGCGCTCCGTTCGCCCTCACTCTTGGAAGGGACGCTCTTGTCGCGCTTCTTGCCCGTGCTGTCAGCGAGATCAGCGCGTTCCACACCCTCAAGACCGGCGATATTGTCGCACTCCCCCTCGATTTTCCTCTCCTGCCGCTTCCTATTGGAGCCGATTACTACATCTCTGCCGCAGGAACCACCCTCCTGCATCTCAAGTCCCGCTGACCCCGGCTGGCATCCTTAACGCTGTTTACGGCCCGCAGGTCCCCTGACCCGGCACAGACCGTAACAATTATTTCTAATCCGCGATGAACCTTAAGAATCTACGTCTCTGCATCCTCTCTCTCTGCGTGTCTATTGCCGCGGGAGCACTGGCCCTCAGTCCATCCTTTTATGCCCCGAGATCCGTACTTTCCTCGGGCCGATGGGTGAAAATCCGTGTCCCCGCCGAAGGACTGTACCGTATCCCCTACGACTCCCTCGCCGCATGGGGATTCGCCGACCCCTCGCGGGTCAGTGTCTACGGTTACGGCGGCGCCATGCTCACACCCCAGAGACACAGCGAGTCCGGTCCCGACGATCTCACCCGTTCATACACCCACCATGCCGGAGGACAGATCTTCTTCTACGGCGAGGGTCCCTCGCGCACTTCGGCCCTCGGACGAGAAGCCTACTCATACATGCGCAATCCGTATTCCGCATACGGATATTATTTCCTCTCGGACTGCGGCGCGGGTGACGTTCCCTCGCTTGCTCCGTCTGCCGCGTCTGTCTTCACCACAACCTCCTACAGTGCGTTTACCGTCGACAACGATGTGGACAATCCGGTGGGCTGCGGCGTCGCGTTCTTCGACAGGCCTCTCCGCGCAGGCGGGAAATACAGTTATGTCCTTCCCGTGCGCGGCTTCGATCCGTCGGAACTCGGCAACTCGGTCTACGTGGCCTACAATTTCGTGGCCGCGAACACTACGCGGCTTGGTCTCGATGTGACTCCTCCCGCCGAGATGAATATCCTGCTCCGTAATGTCAACGCCCAGGTGGCCATGATGTCCAACACCGAAGGCTCGCAGAAGTATCTGGTCGCCCCCGAGGGCTCGCGCACTGTCGCCGCGCCTGACGGCGCGATTCCCGACGGCGACTATGTATGGGAGTTCGCCTGTCCTTCCGGCGCAAGTCCGGCATACTGCGCTCTCGACCGCGTGCATTTCGTCTATCCGAGGGTCAACCGGCTTGACGGCGCCCCTCTGGTCATGGAGCGCATTGTCACGGATGGCTCGACGGGTTTCTCGGTGTCGGGTGCCTCCGCTTCTTCGATTGTGCTGAACTGTACGGATCCATCGGCGGTAGCGCTCCATCCTGTCTCGTTCGATCCTGAGGCCTCTGTGCTCAGGGGATGTTACGGCATGTCTCCTTCCGACACTGTCCCGGTGCGCCTCATGTCATTCGATACCGCCGACGCTGATGCCTTTCCGCTGCCCGGGTTCGACGGCGAGGTCGCCCCGCAGGACATCCACGGAAGCGATGTCCCGCAGATGCTCATCGTCACGACGCGCGGTCTGCGTCCGGCAGCCGATGAACTGGCCGCGATACACTCTGCGCGGGGGCTCGAGTGTCTTGTCGTGACCCAGGACGAGGTCTTCAACGAGTTCTCTTCGGGCACACCTATGCCTTTTGCCATAAACCGCTGCGCGAAGATGTTCTACGACCGCGACCCGCAGCGGTTCCGCTATGTGCTGCTCTACGGCAGGTCGACATGGGATCCCCGCGGCATAACGCGCCCCGCCGATGACGATTATGTCATAACCCACGAGTGCGAGTTCACCGCCTACAATTCTTCAGCAAGACCCGGACGGGCTTTCGCCGCCGACAAGACCACGGCCTTCGTCTCGGATTCCTATATGGGTATTCTCGGTGATTCGTTCGATGTCGCCAGAATAGATGCCGCCCCGCGCACGGTCGCCGTCGGACGCATACCGGCGCGCTCTGTCTCCGAGGCAAGGGATTTCAACGCCAAGATAAAGTCATATCTCGACAATCCGGCCACTATCGACGAATTCGTCCGCACGCTGGCGATGTCCGACCTCGGAAACAGGCAGACACACCTCAACTATTCGCTCGATGCCATAGGCGGTATGCGCAGGGCAATGCCTGCGATGACTTTCATCCAGGGACACAACGAACTTTACAGCCTGTCGCACAACCTGTCGCTAAGATGCCGCGAGGTCGCCGCCTCGGCGCTTAAGTCGGGTGTCGGACTCCTCGACTACTCGGGCCACGGCTCAGGTGCGGGTATCGGCACCGGATGGGTCTGGCTGAATTCCAATGTCAGGAATGTCTCGTACAGCCGTCCTCCCCTGGCCATCCTCATCACGTGCGACACATATATATACGATATTGTCAACGAGGGTTTCGTACACAATCTGCTTTCCGTCCCCGACGGGGGCGCAATGGGTGCCATAGCGTCGGCTCGCGCCGTCTACATGGACCTCAACCAGCCTTTCCACCTTGCCCTGACCGGAGCCTACGCGGGTGCCCGCGCCGGCATGTCCATGGGCGAGGTCCTCGTGGAAGGCTATAACAGTATGATATCCGGCATGGGAGTCTCCCGCGCCACAGCCGTCAATGCCATGTGTTTCAATTACTGCGGTGACCCCTCGCTGCCTCTTGCGGCCCCGTCGCATGACATCGCGATAGAAAGCATCGGCGGCAGCGACCTGAGGAGCCTGGGCGCCGACGCTCCCGGTCCCGACATCGTGGCTCTGCGCCCATCGCTCGCCGAGGGCCGTGTCACGGACAGCCGTGGCCGCACTGACGAGTCGTTCAGCGGTACGGCCACACTCTACGTCTACGAGTCGGAGCGCAGGGCCGCTCTCAACAATCCCTCGGATTCTGTCTCGTCAGTATCGCTTGACGAGGATCTTCTGGCCTCCTTCCCCGGAACCGTGCGTAACGGTCGTTTTTCAATCCCGTTCGCATGTCCTGCGCCTTCCTATCCCGGCAAAGCCAACCGCGTGGTCGTTACCGCGACAGCCGGTGACGGCGACATGCGCGCGGCCGGAGTCTTCGGACGCTGCCGGGTTACCGACCCCGACGGGAACGGCGCCGTATCATATCCGGCGCCTGAGATCTGCGATCTGTCCATAAGTTCGCCGGGCTGCGCCAGCGGTGGGCCCGTGGGTCCCTCGGCCACTGTCAGCGCCGTCGTGTCTGTGTCTGAACTCGGACTGTATATTGCCGATGCCATGGGACGCAGGCCTTCGCTGCGCATCGACTCGCGCCGTGTACTCCCTGTCGGAAGGAATTTCATACGTCCGGCAGCGGGGCGCCCCGGCGTGTATCTTGTCGAGGTCCCCGTCGACGGACTTGCCGACGGACAGCACACGCTCACTCTCTCTGTCGCCGACAATGCCGGACAGATGGCCGAGGCATCCATCGCATTTGCGGTCAGCGCCTCGAGCCGCCGGGCTGTCCTCTCGCTGGCTGAAAGTAATGCCGCTGACGCCCGCTCGTCGCTTACACTCGAACTCGACTCGCCCGTGCAGCCGTCGTCCGGCTCCCGGCTCATTATTACCGATGCCCTCGGCAACACGGTGCTTTCCGTTGCCGCACCCGCTTTCCCCTATGTATGGAACCTGATGGATTCTGACGGCCATCCCGTGCCTGACGGACACTACGACGCACGCTTCATCTCTGCCGACCGGGAGAATGGAGGTGGCATATACTCGCCACTGCTTCCGCTAAGTGTGGTCAGATAGGCCGCGCCCCCTGCCATGAGGCCCATCTGTCCTCTGTAAGGGACCGCGGAATCAACTTAATGACTCCCCTTACAATAAATGGCCTCCCGGTGCGTTTATCTATTGACTTAATAGCCTCCCGAAGGTACGGCATGACTGTTAACTCCCCTCTAATTATATAATTGTACACCTAATCTGTACACTGCAATTCAATGAAAGCCAAACTCATAATCCTTTCTGCTGTTCTCTGCCCCGCTGTCGCGCTCGCCGAGAATGTCAAAAACGAATTCAACCCCATACAGACCGGCGTCACATCCCTGTCGATCGCTCCGGATGCCCGCGGCGCCTCGATGGGTGACCTCGGCGCCGCTACCGACCCTGACGCCAACTCTCAGTTCTGGAATCCCTCGAAGTATGCCTTCGCATACTCGCAGAGCGCTGTCTCCATCAACTACACGCCCTGGCTCCGCAAACTTGTCAACGACATCTTCCTCGCCGACCTCTCGGCCTACTACAAACTGGGTTCAGGCGACAACCAGGCACTGTCGGCATCGTTGCGCTATTTCTCGCTCGGCGAGGTCAACACCTCGGGTCCGACCGGCGACGCCGGCCAGAGCCTCAACCCCTACGAACTATCGTTCGACGTGGGCTACTCACGCAAACTCTCGGAGAAGTTCTCCATGGGCGTCGTGTTCCGCTACATCTACTCCGATCTCGGTTTCTCCGAATCGGACTCGGGCGACCAGATAACCGGCGCCTCGGCCTTCTCGGCCGACATCTCGGGCTACTACAACACCTATCCCATCATCGGACGCAACGAGTGCCAGTGGGCGTGGGGCTGGAACATCTCCAACATCGGTACCAAGGTATCCTATGACAACGGCAACGCCCCGGCCTTCCTTCCCACCAACCTGCGTATAGGAACCTCGTTCACATTCCCGCTGGCCGACTACCACAATCTCTCGCTCAACCTCGACGCCAACAAACTCCTCGTCCCGGCACGTCCCCGCGAGAGCGACTACGACACCGAGACCACCGAGGGCCAGCAGCAGTACCTCGACGCCCTCGAGGACTGGGAGAACATGTCGTCCATCACCGGCATATTCAAGTCGTTCTCCGACGCACCCGGCGGATTCAAGGAGGAACTCCGCGAGATCACATGGTCGTTCGGCGCCGAGTACAACTACAACCAGCAGTTCTTCCTCCGCGCGGGATACTTCTATGAGAACGAGTTCAAGGGCAACCGCCAGTACTTTGGCTTCGGCGCCGGCTTCTCGCTCAACGTGGTACGCCTCGACGCATCCTACATGCTTGCCACCGCCCAGACATCTCCCCTCGACCAGACTCTCCGCTTCACCCTCACCTTTGACCTTGACGGTCTCCGCGACATCCTCGGACGCCGCAGATAATACCCCGCACACGTACTAAACCAAATCAAGATGTATGTATCGAATAGGAAACGGCTTTGACGTCCACCGTCTTGTCGAGGGCAGACCCCTCGTCATCTGTGGAGTCAGAATCGAACATAATCTCGGCCTCCTCGGCCACAGCGACGCCGATGTCGCTATCCACGCTCTCTGCGACGCCCTTCTCGGCGCCGCAGCGCTTGGTGATATAGGGAAGCACTTTCCCGACACGGATCCCCGCTACAAGGGCATCGACTCGCGCCTTCTTCTGCGCCATGTCGTCGGCCTGCTTGCCGCCCGCGGCTGGCGCCCCGTCAACGTCGACGTCACCATCATGGCCCAGGCCCCGAAGATGGCCCCGCACATCGAGGCAATGCGCGCCAACCTCGCCGCCGATCTCTCTCCCGCCGGCGGCCCCGGGACATTCCCCCTTGACTGCGTCTCCGTGAAGGCAACGACCACCGAGCATCTCGGCTTCACCGGTCGCGGCGAAGGCATCGCCGCCCAGGCAACGGCGCTACTAACAAGTATCAAGTCATAGTTACAAGTTACGAAGTAAAAAACTTAGTAACTCATAACTCTGACCTGAAACTTATAATTCATCACTCTGACTTAAAACTTGCTTAACTCTTCATCACTCTGACCTCTGACCTGTAAAAAATGTCTTTATTCGACTGGATACTGATAATCATCGCCATCGGCGGCGCATTCTTCGGATACAAACGCGGTCTCATTGCCCAGATCGGCTCACTCGTGGGACTCATCGCCGCCATTATTTTCTGCCGCATCTTCGCCGGCGATCTCGCCGCGGCTTTCAACTCTCCTTCCGACACTGCCCAGACACGCCTTCTCCACACGGTGTTGAGTTACGTGCTCATATTCGCGGTTTGCTACATAGGCTCCCGCATTCTCGTGAGCATATGCAACTTTACGCTCTCGGCGTTGCGGCTGAAAGGCATCGACAATCTCGCCGGCGCGGTCTTCAAGGTTCTCGAATGGGTGCTTTTCTATTCCCTTTTTCTCAACCTCTGGGTGATGGTCCTACCCGAGACACAGATACGCTCGTCACGCTCGAGACTCACTGAGACGGTGCTGAACTTCGCCCCCAATGTACTTGGCTCCGAGACTGCCTCCGAAGTCTTCCACTCGGTCGATGCCCTCGGCGACAAGGCCAGGGAGGCTCTCCCCGCCGACACTACCCGCGAGTCAACCGGTGAGACCGTGCGCGACGCCGTCATCGAGCGGGTCATAGGCTCCGCCACCGGTTCGCACGGCGATGAACACTGACCCCCGCTGAGACGTTAATTCTCATGACGTAAAGGGCGCCAACGCGCCATATCTAACATACTATACATTGTGCATCAATCAAGACATGGACAATAAGACACCTGAAAGCAAAGCCGCTGCCGAAGGCCGCATCGAAGCCCGCGAGGCCGTGGGCGGCGAATACAAATACGGCTTTGTCAGCGACATAGATACCGATGTCATCCCACGCGGCCTGAACGAGGATGTCATTCGGCTGATTTCACGCAAGAAGGGCGAGCCTGACTGGCTCCTCGACTTCCGCCTCAAGGCCTACCGCCACCTGCTGACCCTCAGGCAGCCCCACTGGGCGCATCTCGATCTTCCCGAAGTCGACCTCCAGGCACTGAGTTATTACGCCGCCCCGAAGTCGGCAAAGAAAGGACCGGAGAGCCTCGACGAGGTCGACCCGGCGCTCATCGACACCTTCAACCGCCTCGGCATTCCCCTTGAGGAGCAGAAGGCCCTCTCCGGAATGGCCGTCGACGCCGTGATGGACTCGGTCAGCGTAAAGACCACACACCGCGAGAAACTTGCAGAACTCGGCATCATCTTCTGCTCGTTCTCCGAGGCTGTCAAGGACTATCCCGACCTCGTGCGCAAGTATCTCGGCAAGGTCGTTCCGTACACCGACAACTACTGGGCCGCCCTCAATTCGGCTGTCTTCTCCGACGGCTCGTTCGTCTACATCCCCAAGGGCGTCCGCTGCCCCATGGAACTGTCGACCTACTTCCGCATCAACGCCGCCGGAACCGGCCAGTTCGAGCGAACGCTCATCGTCGCCGACGATGACGCCTATGTCTCCTACCTCGAGGGCTGTACCGCTCCCATGCGCGACGAGAACCAGCTCCACGCCGCCATCGTCGAGATTATCGTCGAGGACCGCGCCGAAGTCAAGTACTCGACGGTTCAGAACTGGTATGCCGGCGACAAGGACGGACGCGGCGGCGTCTACAACCTCGTCACCAAGCGCGGCCTCTGTCGCGGCTACGCCTCGAAACTCTCGTGGACCCAGGTCGAGACCGGCTCGGCCATCACGTGGAAATATCCCGGCTGCGTGCTGATGGGCGACAAGTCGGTCGGCGAGTTCTATTCCGTGGCAGTCACCAACAACCGCCAGCAGGCCGACACCGGCACGAAGATGATTCACCTCGGACGCGACACACGCTCGACCATCGTCTCGAAAGGTATCTCGGCCGGCCATTCCGAAAACTCTTACCGCGGCCTTGTCCGCGTTGCCCCCGGCGCCGAGGGCGCTCGCAACTACACGCAGTGCGACTCGCTCCTGCTGTCATCGACCTGCGGCGCACATACCTTTCCCTACATCGACGTAAACAATGAGTCGGCTGTCGTGGAGCATGAGGCTACTACCTCGAAGATTTCCGAGGACCAGTTGTTCTACTGTAACCAGCGCGGCATACCCACCGAGGAGGCTGTCGGACTGATCGTCAACGGCTACGCCAAGGAGGTCATGAACAAACTCCCAATGGAGTTCGCAGTCGAGGCCCAGAAACTTCTGGCCATAACCCTCGAAGGCTCCGTCGGCTGATAATCCCACATTCTCCATTCCCATATCTCAATTCTAAAGCAACATAACGCAACATATGAACCCTCTGTTACAAGTCACCGACCTCCATGCCGCCATCGACGGCAAAGAAATACTCAAGGGCATAAACCTCACCGTCAACCCCGGCGAGGTACATGCAATCATGGGTCCCAACGGCTCGGGCAAGAGCACCCTCTCGGGTGTCCTGGCCGGAGACCCCCGCTTCACCGTCACACAAGGCTCAGCCCGTCTGGGCGACGCCGACCTCCTCGCACTGATGCCAGAGGACCGCAGCCACGAGGGCCTCTTCCTCTCGTTCCAGTACCCCGTTGAGATTCCCGGCGTCTCGATGGTCAACTTCATGCGCGCCGCCGTCAACGCCAAACGCAAATACTTCGGCCAGGAACCGATGTCGGCGAGTGAGTTTCTCAAACTCATGCGCCAGAAACGCGCCGTTGTCGAACTGGACTCGAAACTCGCCTCGCGCTCGGTCAACGAGGGTTTCTCGGGCGGCGAGAAGAAGCGCAACGAGATTTTCCAGATGGCTGTCCTCGAGCCTAAACTCGCCATACTCGACGAGACCGACTCGGGCCTAGACATCGATGCCCTGCGCATTGTCGCCTCGGGCGTCAACAAACTGAAGACTCCCGAGAACTCGACTATCGTCATCACCCACTACCAGCGCCTGCTCGACTACATCCGCCCCGACTTCGTGCACATCCTCTACAAGGGACGCATCGTTCACTCGGGAGGTCCCGAACTCGCCCTCGAACTCGAGGAGAAGGGCTATGACTGGATCAAGGAACAGGTCGACAACAAAGACTGAACGCCATGGACGCACTCAGACAATATCTCGACCTCTACGACAGCGCGGCTCCGGCCATCGACGCCCGCTCGCCGCAGACTCTCAATGCCCGGCGCACCGCCGCCGCAGGCTTTCTGCGCGAAGAACGTCTTCCCAAGGCAGGTGACGAGGGCTACGTCTTCTCGTCGCCGGAGAAAATGTTCGCCCCGGACCTAGGCGTGAACATCAACCGCGTTCCCTTCGTCGGCGACGCAATGGCGGCACTCCGCACCGATGTTCCCATGGTCTCGGCTGTGCCACTCGTCGTCACCAACGACCATGTCGATCCCCGCCAGCCGGTCTTCAGCCGTCTGCCGAAAGGCCTAACCGTCTGCCCGATGTCACGCGCGGAGGAACTTCTGCCCGGCGTGCTCGAGCGCTATTACGCCAACATAGCCGACCCGTCGGCAAGCGCCACGGTCGCACTGAACACGCTGCTTGCCCAGGACGGCGTCCTGATTCATGTGTCACGCGGCACGCATGTGTCGCGTCCGGTGCAGATTCTCAACCTGCTGTCCTCGGTCAATCCTCTGCTCGCCGTGCGCCGTCTGCTCATCGTCATGGAACAGGACACTTCGCTGACCCTTGTCTCATGCGATCACACGCATCCCGACTGCGCTCCGTCGACAGTCAGCGCCGTGGTCGAGATCGACCTCGCTCCCGACGCCCACCTCGACTTCTGCGAACTGGAGGAATCGAAGTGCGATTGCTCGCGGATGATGGACCTTGTCTGCCGCCTCGACGCAATGTCAAGCCTTGAGATGGTGACAGCCACTCTCTCGTGCGGACACACGCGCAACAACTATCACGTCGAACTCAACGGTGAGGGCGCGTCGATGCGCATGCACGGCCTCGGAATAATCGACGGCAAGAACATCGCCGACTCTTCCGCCACCGTACTGCACAACGCTCCGCGCTGCTCATCGGACCAACTTTTCAAATACGTCGCCGAGAACGAGGCCCGCGCCGCCTTCGAGGGCCTTATCCGCGTCGCACACGGCGCCCACCACACCGAGGCATACCAGGCCAACCGCAATGTCCTCGCCTCGGAGAAGGCGCGCATACACACCGCACCCCAACTCGAGATCTACTGCGACGAGGTGAAGTGCAGCCACGGCGCCGCCACAGGCCGTCTCGACGAGCAGGCCCTGTTCTACATGCAGCAGCGAGGCATACCTGTAGCCGAGGCACGCGCCATGCTGATGCAGGCCTTCATGGCCGACATCATCGGCGCTGTCCGCATCGAGCCTCTGCGCAAGGGTCTCGCCGACCTCGTCGAGCGCCGTCTCAGCCACGGACTCCTCTCGACCTCTGCCGATGCCGACGCCCTCTGCGACACCTGCGGCGCCTGTCCTCCCGCCGACGGAACCGATAACCAAACCCAGGAAAAATGACAGCACTGACTGACGAAGATATTCTGAGGATACGGAAGGAGTTTCCGATTCTCTCGCGCAAGGTCTACGGCCACGATCTCATCTATCTGGACAACACCGCGACCTCGCAGACTCCGCGCCGTGTGGTCGACAAGATTGTCAACTACTACTTCGACCACCACGCCAACGTCCACCGCGGCGTCCACTGCCTGTCGCAGGAGGCGACCGACACACAGGAGGGCGTCCGCGCCCGCACCGCCCGCTGGCTCAATGCTCCCGACGCGCAGAGTGTGATTTTCACCCGCGGTACCACCGAGGCGCTCAACCTCGTGGCCGACTGTTACTGCCGCCTGCTCTTGCCGGGCGACGAGATAGTCCTGACGGTGATGGAGCATCACTCCAACATCGTCCCCTGGCAGATGGCCGCCAAGCGCAACGGCCTGAAGATAAAGGTCGCCGGAATCACTGCAGACGGCGCACTCGACATGGACGCACTGCGCGAGTGCATCGGTCCGCGCACACGCGTCGTGGCCTTCTGCCATGTTTCGAACGTACTCGGCACTGTCAATCCCGTGGCAGAGATCGTCCGCATGGCTCACGAGGCCGGAGCCGTGGCCGTTGTCGACGGTGCACAGGCGTCGCCCCACACTATGATTGACGTGCAGGCACTCGACTGCGACTTCTACGCCTTCTCGTCGCACAAGATGTACGGTCCTACCGGTGTCGGCATCCTTTACGGACGTCGTGAACTGCTCGAGAAGATGCCTCCCTACCAGGGCGGCGGCGAGATGATAGAGCATGTGTCGTTCAGCGGAACGACCTTCGCCGGACTTCCGTTCAAGTTCGAGGCCGGTACGCCCGACTTCACGGCCATAGCCGCCTTCGGCCAGGCTATGGACTTTATGGCTGAGGTCGGTGTCGAGCGCATGGCCGAATACGAGCACCGACTTCTCGAATATGCCACCGAGCAGATGAGACTTGCCGTTCCCGACATCCGCATCTTCGGCACGACACCGGGCAAGTCGCCGCTGATATCGTTCCTCATCGGCAACTCGCATCCCTACGACGCCGGCATGATGCTCGACAAACTCGGCATCGCCGTCCGCACCGGCCACCACTGCGCCCAGCCGCTGATGGAATACATCGGCATCCCCGGCACCGTCCGCGCCTCCTTCGCCGTCTACAACACTTTCGCTGAAGTAGACGCCTTCATCGCCGCCCTGCGCCGCATCGCCCCGCTCCTCGCCTGATTTTCGGCATTCTAATGCCTGCTAATCAGCCGTTAACGCTCAAATTTACACTTTTGTGTAAAAATCTTATACATTTTATGTGTACACAATTTATGTATAAAAATATTATACACTTTTTGTGTACACATTTTTTGTAAAAAAACTTGCACACTTTTTGTATAAAACAGCGTAAAGTGACTAAGAACCAGTGAAATGGAGTCAGCGGAGGTGGCGGGTGGTCTTGTCGATGAGGTGGCGGCGGAGTGGGGCGGCCCAGCGGTTGTTGCTGCACGAGGCCTCGTTCTCGAGTATGGACAGGAGTTGCCAGAGGACGACCGCGGCGGCTACGAGTTTGGTTATCGTAAGGCCGAGGAACAGGGGGCGGCTGTCGAATATGGCCGTGTCGACGCCGTGGGCAAGGAGCAGGGAGGCATAGATCTTGATGAGGGCGGTGATTGTCCTGCCGAATTTATGGGAGGAGAATTTGCCCGCATCGGGTGCCCCCGGGCGAGTGCGGGCGACGCGGCGGCTCAGTCGCCAGGCTGTCAGGCAGTCGGCGGCAACCATTGCCGTACAGATGCCGATTAGTGGCAGTGTTGGAGCGAGATATGACAGGAATGGCGTGAGAAACGCGGGAATGATGGTTCGAAGGTGCATGATGATGTGTGTTTGAATTGATTAGTAAAATAGAGGTGATTGGAAAACAGTCCTATCGGCATTCGGATGCCAGGCCGGCATATTCCGCCGTGGCGTCAAAGCACGGGCATGCCTTGTTTGCGAAGTCGCGGTGGCCGTGGATTCTGGCATCGGGAAAACGCTTCAGAAGACTAAGAAGGAGTTTGCGGATGGTCCATCGCTGGGCGTCGGTGCGCGTGTCGCGGGGCTTGCCGTGGGCGTTTAGGCCGCCGATGTAGCAGATGCCTATGGAGTTTGCGTTGTGGCCCTTGCAGTGTGCGCCGATCCGGTTTACCGGGCGCCCCTGCTCGAGGGTGCCGTCCAGACGGATAACATAATGGTAGCCGATGGTCTCGAATCCCACAAGGCGATGATATTCGGCGATCTGGGCTGCGGAAGTGTCGATTCCGGGCATAGTGGCGGAACAGTGGATGATGATTTCGTTGATGTGTCGCATAATGATAGTTGATTAAGAATTTAGGCCCGACATTCGAAGATGCCGGTTTGAGTTGAATAAAAAGATTAAAAATGTTGATTAATAGGTTTTTTAGAATCCTGTTTGAAGGATTGCTGAGTTAAAGGATTAATAAAAAGGTTTATAACACACTGAATAAAGGTTTGGAAACACGAGTTGCAGACATCGGCCTCCCCTTGACCTGAGGCCTCCGACTGACAGCGCAAAGATAATATAAAAATCCACCGTGTCCGCCCGGCCGTCCGAATAGATTGGTAAAATTAAACAACTTTAACATTAAACCATCCTATAAGTTAGTCTCGAATTAAATAATCTGTTAAAATTTGTGATAGTGTCAGATAATCACTATATTTGTTGCGCTTACTTCATGATGAAAGTGGCTTTTTTGACCTTAAGACAAATTTATCTGACCTTAAATATCTGCCTTAAATCTATGAACCGTTTAATTAGAATATCTTTCGCCTTTTTAGCATTGCTCACTTGCCATAATACAATAAAGGCTGCAAATACTATCGAAGTTGACGGAAATACGTACAACGTTCTTTCTGTAACAGACTTAACTTGCGAACTGTATAGGAGCAATGGCGATAAGAAAGTATTTTTGCCGTCGACCATAGAGTATAATGGAAAAACACTTGATGTAATAGGGGTTGCGCAAGGGGCATTAATCCCATCCTTTGAAGCAAACGGAGGTGTCGCAATATTGTATATAACTGAGGATTGTCAGTATATTGAAAGTCAGAATTATATTTATAATAATAGATATTATTCTTATACAGGAATTGTAATTCCATCATTGGAATCCTATCTGAAAATGAGATTTTCGACTCATTCATATAAGGAAGTGTTTTTAACGGATGGAACCTGTCTGACAGACGGACATCTGGAATTGCCCGGGAATATTAATGATTTCAATTGCAGATTCGCCTTTTCATATTGTACGAATATCACCTCAGTAGGATGGTCTAAAGATGATTCCGTCCCGGTGTATGATGATGAATTCAGATGCCACTTGCAGGAATATACATTCGCATTCTGCGAAAAACTGGAGAGTGTTAATTTACCCTCCTGTATTCTGGATAACGCTGCGCTCGCAGGCTGTGTCAACTTGTCATCTGTATCGTTTACGGACTCAGGATGGTATAATGTTGGGCCTTATGCCTTTTATAAATGCGAGAAACTTGAAAAAATTGACGGGTCTCTTGCATACTCCATAAACTATGCAGCGTTTAATGAGTGCAAATCGCTTAAAGAGTTGACGTTTGCGGATACTCCGATTCAAATATACAGTGAATACGATAAATCGAATGTATATCCATATTCTGAATTTTATTATGGATGTTTTAATCAATGTAATTCTCTTGCACGCATTAACGTACCTAATATTGAAACTTTGCTGAAAATTAAATATATAGGTCCTATATACGGAACAGAAAAAATAGATGAGAATTTTATAGAAAAGAATGCACTTTTCTATAATTGTGAAAGTGGTTCAATCTATGTTAACGGCAAAAAATTGACCAAAGTTGCTTTCGATATTCCATCCACAAGGATTAATGCAGGGCTATTCAATAATGTCAGAGGCTTGGAAATAGATCTTACAAACGTATCGTCTATCGGTGGCTATGCATTCAATAAGTGTAAAATTTCAGAGATATTTGTCCCTGAGACTGTTGATTCGATAGGTAACTATGCCTTATCAGCAAACCTTGTAGAGTTTGAGCATACGACTTCAAAGTATTACATGCCTTTAGGTGATGATGTAGAGAACGTTCGGATTGGCAATTGCGAATATCTGTTAGATTTGGGTTCCAGTTTATATAAGGAAGCTCATAAAAAAATCCGAAATATAACGATTAATTATCTGAATTGTGATATTGCAAAATATGAATTTCAAGATTGTTCGGCGTTAGAGGCTTTTGATGTGGTTGATCATGGTGAAAAAGCGGTCTACATCGGTAATTATGCTTTTGATGGAACAGCCATTAAACATATCAAGATTCCGTCAAATGTAGTAGATATAGGCAGAAAGGTATTTACCGGTAAATTTTTGGAAACATTAGAATTGGCACCTAAATATGGCCTCAATTTGTATTGCGATGTAATCGGTGATGACGGAGACCTGGGAGGTACTTTTCACAATTGTTATAACCTGTCCACGTTGATAATTAACATTGAGGAAACCGGCTCGGTTTATTTTTATAGATATTCAAACTATACACAATATCCCTGGCGGCATTCAAACATAAAGAAAATAGTTTTCGGCGATAATATATATTCTGCGGATGTGGATTTTTATGTCACCGGAAAAGAAAACTACTATACATATAGTTTTGGTAAGTATTATAATGCGATAAGTTCGAATCTGGAGGAACTGGAATTCGGAGTAAATGTCCAAAAAATATACCTAAAGGGTAGAAATTATTTTGATGATACCCATTGCACATGCTATGATTCATCAAAGATTAAGTCAATAACTCTGAAAAGCGTCATTCCTCCGGAATTAAGGGAAGGTTCATTCAGTGACTGGTCTCTGATAAATGCAACTGTTACAGTTCCGGAAATAGCGCTTGAGTCATACAAATCACATCCTGTATGGGGCAAGTTCTGGAATATAAAGGGTGAGGATTTTGGCGATAGTTCGGTTCATGATATGCTTGTTCCGGAGAAAGCCAATGTCAATGATGTATATACACTCCAAGGCATTTTGTTGAAACGCAATGCATCGCAAGACTATATTGACGCTTTGCCTGCAGGACTTTATATCATTGGCGGAAAGAAATATGTTATAAGAAAATAATACAATAAAGTAGGATTACGTGAAAGTTTGCGGACAGAAATAATTCCCTCCCCCTCCCCCCCCCAATTTATTCAATAATGGAGTTGTATTGAATAAAAAGTAGGATTTTTATTCAATACAGTGTTTTAATTGAATAAAATCGCTATATTTGTATTCTAAAACGGACTGTAATGAAAACGACTATACTTAATCAGCGGGCAGAGCGAGACGAACTGTTGTCGCGCCCTTATCAGCAACGGAATACGAAATATGAAGTTGACGAACTGTTGCAAAATCCGCTTATCAAACTTATAACCGGCCCTCGTCGCGTAGGCAAATCTGTTTTTGCACTGTTGATGTTGCAAGGCAAGAATTTTGCCTACCTCAATTTTGACGATAACCAATTGCTTGAAAAATGGGACGAGGATCTAGCAATATCGGCTCTTGATGATGTCTATCCCGATTACGATTTTATGCTGCTTGATGAAATTCAGAATCTTCCGGATTGGGATTTGTGGGTAAGCAAGTTATATCGTCGAGGGAAGAATCTGATAATAACCGGCAGTAATGCAAAGATGTTGAGCAGTGAAATGGCAACTGTTCTGACAGGTCGTTATCTCCAGATTGAGATGCTGCCTTTCAGTCTTGACGAGACCATGAGTTGGAAAAACATCAGCCCCGACCGGGATGAACAGGCCGCACAGGCAATAATGCTGGCTGATGACTATATGCGAAACGGCGGGTATCCTGAAACAATCAATGCCCGTAGCATTACCAAGAGTTATCTTTCCACGCTGTTTGATTCAATTCTGCTGAAAGATGTCGCGCAACGCCATAAAGTAAGGAACACCTCCGACCTATACAACCTTGCCACCTATCTGTTGTCAAACTTCTGCAATCCCATTTCAGCCAATGAACTTGCCGGAGAATTGGGTTTGTCAAGTGTGGCGACTACTAGGAAATTCTGCGATTATCTCAACGAACCTTACTTGTTCTTCTTTTTGCCACGCTTCAACAACAAGTTGAAACTGATGAACAAGGCTCCGAAAAAAGTATATGTCGTTGACAACGGTTTTGTGCAAAGCACAGCATTCAATCTAAGCGAAAACCTCGGCAGACTATTGGAAAACCAAGTCTTTGTAGAACTCCTGCGCCGTGGCTATATCCCCGGACAAACGTTGTTCTATTATCGCTCCCGTAATGATAAAGAGATAGATTTTGTTACCCGTAAAGGCGCAAAAGTAGAGCAACTGATACAGGTCTGCTACGATATGACCTCCGAGAAAACCCGCAAACGCGAATTCGACGCCCTCTCCGAAGCCGCCGAAGAACTCCACTGCGACAATCTACTTGTCATCACTAACTCAGAACAAAATGAATTAGTCTGGAAAGAATATACAATATTAATTCGTTCAATAATATAATTGAAATTGTTTTAGTGCTATTTTCTGCAGTGTATTATACCCTGTTTTATTGTTTGATTCATTGTAATGAATAATATTTCGATAGATAAAAGTCTTGCTCTTCAGGAAGAATTTGAAACAGCACATAAATTAATACTGTTAGGGTTTGGAGAGTTGCAAAATATCAACTTATCTAACAATTTTTATTTTTTACCCTTTCAGCTTTTATCACAAGGGATTGAACGATTGTTCAAAGCATATATTTGTGTAGCATATTACACAAATCGCTCAAGATTACCAAGTTGTCAAGAACTAAAACAATTAGGACATGATTTAATCAAATTATTTGATGTCATAAAAGGAGATTACTTTATAAAATACTCAGCTCCAATCTTTGAAGATGATGAAGCATTCTTAACCGATAGTTTAATACTAAGAGAAATTCTAGATATATTATCTGATTTTGGGAAACAGGCAAGGTATTATAATTTTGATTTAATTACATGTAATCCTAAATTGGGTAGAAATCCCAAAGAAAGATGGAGAGAGTTGGAAGAATGTATCCAACCATATGACAAACAGTTAATGGAGCGTTTATTAAATCCTGATTTAGATAAAGAGATTTTCCCTGAAATAAACAGGACTATTATCATGTGTTGCGAAAAACTAATAACCTGCTTAGTGAGACAAATATCATTTGGAACGCTGGGATTATTAGGGAAACAGCTTTCGAGTAGTAATATTTTCAAATTTGTTATAATGAGTGAAAATAAATATGGTACTACTGATTATCGTAAAGCGACTACAACATACAAACAAACGGTTTTATTACGGCATAAAAGAACTTTTATTGATTATTTAAATAGAAAATTCAATAAGAACTATAAGCACAAAATTATCACAAAAAGTGATTTCGCAGGAGATTGGCCGTTTTATGCAGAAAAAATAGTTATTGAATGCCGATATAAACATTGGTGTTTAGTTACTATAGATGGATATGATTATGCTTTGAATGGGGCTGCAAAAGGTAGATATAAACTGGATTCACCTCATGATGCAGGCGTGGCGATTTTAGGAAAAAGTATTGGAGATTTGATTCAAATGGCCTTATCGCTATAAGTTCATTTTTTATTACGCACCCTGGCACAGCAACAGCCCCGCCTGTGTAGTGGTTGTGATTTGCTTTGATTTTACTATTTATGCTTGATGCCTTCTACGAGGCTGTCGGCGATTACCTTGCTTATGTTGGAGAGACCGGAGCATGCTGGGACAGCATGGGAGTCATAAAACAGTGCCAAGA
>ERZ1106943.1568-NODE-1568-length-22636-cov-46.215978_pt1 | contig 22636 bp, 27 predicted proteins | sample MGYA00403671_ERZ1106943 | MGnify/ENA primary metagenome ERZ1106943 (study PRJEB35170, sample SAMEA104062427) | human gut metagenome | biome: human gut; feature: human-associated habitat; material: faeces | place: Denmark | collected 2012-06-14 ...
CGTTTCATATCAAGCTGATAATCGTAAAGCTGCCTCTCCTTCATACCATTCTGCTTTAGCACAAACATCCCCTACGATTTATTTCTTTGGGAAATTGCGATTTCCATCCAATTATTTCTTTGGAAAATTACGATTTTCGACCAATTATTTGTTTGGATAATTTCTTTTTACTACCTTTGCACCTGAAATACAAGTAATTACGCATCACCATGTACTACAAGAGAATCATAGACCACTATTTATCAGAATGGGCTTCTCGCGACACGCGCAAACCTATTCTACTTCGAGGAGCACGACAGGTGGGCAAGTCCTCTGCTGTGCACCATTTGGGCCAGCAATTCAAAAACTACGTAGAGATCAATTTTGAGATGGAGCCACAATACAAAGCCATCTTCAAGCCCGACCTCAACGTCAGTCGTATCGTCATGCAGATTGCTGCCCTGTCGGGGTCAAGGATAGAAGAAGGCGAGACGCTCCTCTTTATGGATGAAATACAGGAGTGTCCCGAGGCTATCATGTCCTTGCGCTTTTTCAAAGAGAACCTGCCCAAACTTCATGTGATTGCAGCAGGCTCCCTCTTGGAGTTCGCTCTTGCCGAACTGCCGACATTTGGGGTAGGCAGAATCCATTCTATGTTCATGTACCCAATGACCTTCGACGAGTTTCTGCTTGCCAACAAAGAAGACCTGCTACTCGAAGCCCGCAATGGAGCCTCTGCCCTATCCCCTCTTCCAGACCCCTTGCACGAGAGGTTGGTCAATCTGCTTCGCACATACATGCTTGTAGGAGGAATGCCCGAGTGTGTTGCCAAATGGGTTGAGACCCACGACTACCTTCTTTGCCAGGAAGTACAAGATGATATCCTTGTGAGCTATGAGGACGACTTTCCAAAATACAAGAAAAAAGCCGACGTCAATCTACTTCGCAACATCTTGCGTAGCGCAGCCATACAAGCCACAAAAAAGTTTGTCTATAGCAAGGTCGGCGACTATAAGAACATCGAGGTCAAGAACGCCCTCGACCTTCTCATTCTCGCAGGACTGCTCATTCCCGTCACCCATACCAGCGCCAACGGACTTCCATTAGGTAGCGAGGCAGACCATTCCTATCGCAAGATCCTATTTTTCGACTGTGGCCTTATGTTGCGCCTCTTGGGCATTACGACAGGAGACACGACCACGCTTGCCACTCAGATCCTTACCTCCACGGCAGCCGACCTTGTCAACAAGGGCACCACAGCAGAGCTTGTCGTAGGGTTGGAAATGCTTCACTATATGACCCCCAACCTGCGCCATGAATTATACTATTGGGTGCGCCTGTCCAAAAACTCATTAGCAGAGATCGACTATCTGCTACCATCCCACCTTCAGATCCTACCCATTGAAGTCAAGGCAGGAAGCCAAGGCGGCATGAAAAGCCTATGGTCGTTCATGCGCGAAAAGCACCTCACGGAAGCCATTCGCTGCTCATTAGAAAAATTCGGATCGTTCAGCCACACCGACAAAGAAGACGGAGATACCGCCCGCCATGTCAGCGTCATCCCCCTCTATGCCGTTTCGCAAATAATAAAAATCACGACCTCAGATCGAGTGTAAACCAACCCGCCATGGATTTTATGCTGTACAATTATCCTTCAGCATAAAATCCATGTACTCACGCCATTCCAGTTTCAGAGCAAGGGTCTATCCATACACTGCTACGGTCACGCGCAGTCACATGTGGGCATCAGCTTCTCTACCCATTCGTTGAAATGTGGACATTGGGAACGAAGCGTTTCCATACCGACTTTTTGAGCTACAAACTTTCCAGCTTTTGGCTTGTCATAGTTATAGCGCTTTTTCTTTTCGCCCTCGATGGCCTTGATGATTCGCTTGCTCGGAGCCGTTGCCGGATTGTCATTGATCAACTCTGGATTATCTACTTTTGTCAAATCCAACTTAAGTTTTTCAATACTTTTCTCACACCCCTTGTACATCTGCAGCAAATAATCCAAACCACAAAAGACAAGAGCCTCGTACTCATGCAACTGTATGTACGGGATAAACCTTTCAGACGCAACAGCCTTGGAAAACGCCTTCTCAAATGACAAGACCCTTTCGTATCTATCGCCTATGGAATTCGCCTCCGAATATCCTGGAAAATCATTTGGCAACGCATACAAGTCGAACATGGTCGTAAAGACATGCTTCTCATACTCACCATCACGATTAGACTTCATCAAGATAGACAAGTCATCGAATGCATGCTGGTAGGCCACCAATCCTCCACAGGCATTTTTCTTCTTATTAGTAGTCACAAGGACGCTCTTCACGGAGCTAACACCTTGCTCTATCAAATACGGCTTGAGCACTTCCTCCACAAACCCTTGCTCCGTTTGTCCCTCACAAAGCACATGAATTATTACAGCCCTCATACTGGTCGTCCTCCAATGATGTTCTTGTCCCACAACTCGCTGATGGCATAACGTTCGAGCCATAGCTTATAATCCCCCTCGTCCAAAGTTTTCACTGTTGTACACAGTCCTTCCTCATCCATTTCAACAACCGACACATTGCCTATATCAAAGCAATCCACCAAGTCCTTACTCTGCGACGCTATAATTATCTGAGAATGGACCGCCGCATCCTTTACCATTTGAGCCAATTGTGCCACGGCATAAGGATGAAGGCCCAACTCTGGTTCGTCCAAAATAATGACATTGGGCTTCGTTTCTTTCGATTGCAACAAGAGAGTTGCTAAAGCTATAAAACGAATAGAACCGTCAGAGAACTGATGAGCATTAAACACATAATCGGTGGCAGAATTATCAATCCACCTGAGCGAGATGGTGCTGCCCACTGGCTCCAAATAGAAGTCCTCAAACTGCGGCACAACATCTTTCACATAACTGACGATACGATCGTACGAGTCCTTATGATTCTCGCGCAAGAAATAGAGGAAGCTGGGCAAATTGTTTCCATGAGCCTGCAAGTAGTTAGAAGTCACTACAGGGCAAGCCTGACGCAAAGGGCCTGCAGCAGAAGAGTCATGAAACTGATAGACCTTGCAGTTTGACAACATCCCATAAATTGACTTAGCCACAGAATCTGGACAGTCAACCAATGCAGACTCCTTAAACACAGGTTCCAATATCACCTCATAAGGTTTATCTTCGCCTTGTCTGTGCCAACGTATGGTCTCCTCGGTTACGATCAAGCGATCAGGGGCAGCATTAGAGAGCCTGAAGTGATATATATCTTCTGACTTCCCATCTGAAAAAGTCAAAGTTCCCTCCAGGCCAGGCGTCCGCTTTGAACCGTAGTGCAACAAAGAGTTTGCAGTACCGACCGTCTCTACATAGCGCGCAAACGATTTGCTCATCATATAATTCAGCATCTTGAAGAAGCTGACTATATTACTCTTCCCAGCACCGTTAGCCCCAAGCAATAGATTAACAGAACCAAGAGAAAGGGTCACAGGGTTATCAAAGCTTATTGATTTATAACCTTTGATAACCACCTTTTCAAGTCGTTGCTTGCTATACATTTTCGTCATAACCTATCCACACGCTCCATTAGAGGATCTAAGTGCTCGCAAAATTACGGCATTTTCCCGACACATGCAAATTATTCAGCAACAAAAACTCTCGATTCGTTCTTCGTTCAAGGTTCCCGCATTCCACATTTTACCCCATTCAGCATCAGCCATCTGAACAAAATAATCTGAGGTTGCTTGATTCAACCTTCCACAACAATTCATCAACTCACGCCTTTCACACGATCGCCTCCTTGATGCTTTCCACGATATAGCGGACGTTATCGTCCGTCACACAGGGACCCGCAGGCAGACAGAAACCCACCTTGAAGAGACGCTCCTCGATACCGTTGGTATAGACCGGCGCACCCGCATAGACCGGCTGCTTATGCATTGGCTTCCACAAAAGAATTGAATAGTTCCCCATCGCAGTATCGCTCTGCGCTACGCCGCCACTCGGATGGGGATAAAGATCATTGAGGTCAAAGCGCGCAACTCATCCTTCCGCGCCTCCATAGACGATTGAGTTTAATTCAAAAGTATAACTATCTACCATTTCCGAGACAGAATCCAAGAAATCACCCTTTATAAAATCATACTCCTCATCGACAATGCTCTCAAAACGACCGTCCTTAATGCAATATGCCGAGTAAGAGCCATAGGGAAGAACATATTCCTCAAGCCCCAACTCCCTGACCCTCTCAGGAGATTTGCCATAAGCCACCGAAGCCAACATCATAACATTCAAAGCCGTCAAGACGTACGGACTGTGCGTTGTCAAAAACACAGTACTCTTATATCCCGTAGGTTTCTTTTCCATCTGCTTTAAGAGGCCCACCAACAGCTTGACAAGCTCAAACTGAGCCTTTGGAAACAAGTTCTGCTCCAACTCTTCAACAAACATGTGAAACGACTGGTAAGATGACCGATTCTGGAAATTATTCCATTCCGTGAGCAGAGCCTTTACATTTTTAGGATCCAAATTGTCAAATTGCTTCAAATACTCTGCAGGACTCTTTTTGGCCACAGTTCCCACCTCAGCCGCAAGATAAGTAGCCAGCACCTGTATAGGCAAAGCCGACTGCACACCACTCGAAGCATAATACGGCTTGATTTTTGAGCGGCCATCAGCCAGAGTCAAAACATCACCGTTCTTGGCATCAAAGTGATACTTCATTCTGTCAACAAAAACCAAGTTGAGCGGATGCGCAGCATCAAACTGCGCCCGTGCCTCCCCCCATTCCAAAATATAATTGAACAACACATCAACCTCCTTTGACCTGTACAAATTCTCGATATTCTGGATAGACGACAACAAATTGCGTTCCGAAGGCAAGAAACTGATTTTTAGATTGTGCTTGTTTTCCGCAAAGTTGGCCTTTCTTACTATCTTCGCATTCCGCTTCTTTCCGTCCATCTCTATCTGGATAGCAGGGCCATCATATTTTATATAGCTGCTATCCGACAGAAAGTCGTCATTGAGATGATGAAATTTCTTCAGTTCATTCCAAAAGCGATAATAATGCGTGTACTTAGAAACGATCCCCTCCCCACCTATCATCACCTGCTTTTCGAGCCAGCAGCAAAAACACAGAATCTTCATGAAAGTACTCTTTCCAGTGCTCTGCTCGCCGATCAACAACATAACTTGAGAAACTGGAACATTTCCCGTTTCCACCAAAGGTCCAATATTTCGTATTTCTATTGTCTGCATGACGTCTAAGTTTTATGCAAAGATACAAATAAAATCAGAGAAAAAACTTCTTTAGAAGAATTATTTGAAATTCGGCACAAAGACGCAAGCTTTTTTCTGTCGAGCCAAACGGCTTTCACCGAATACTTACTTCTGTTCAAAACCCGCCTCACTCATGTGGGCAAAACACAAGTAAATAGTTTTTCTTTCTTCCAACACAAAAAAATATCGTTAAATTATTTTGTACTTACGCCATAATGCAGTAAATTTGCACCGTAATCACATTTATAATTCACCAAATTATCCGAATAATATGGCACAGACATCTATGACTGTCCGTTTGGACAACAAGCAGAAAGCAATATTCGACGAACTCTGCGCCCAGTTTGGCATGAGCGCAAACACGGCTATCAACATCTTTGTAAAGGCTGTGATACGTTGCCGAAGAATTCCTTTCATTATTTCTGCGGACTCTGAGGATGACATTAGAGAAAAAGCATTGAATGTATTCAACAAACTACGTGCTGATGCGGAAAACAGCAATGAGCCTGAAATGACTTTAGATGAGATTAACGCAGAGATAAACGAAGTCAGACAATTAAGAAAGGAGCGCAACAATGGTATATGCGGTGATTGACACTAATATTCTTGTATCTTCAAGAATAAGCAAGAATCCGCTGGCTGCAACAGTAACAGTTGTTGCTAATGTGTTTCAAAACAGGATCATTCCAGTTTTCAATGAAGAAATTCTTTCCGAATATTACGAAGTTCTGCATCGTCCTAAATTCAGGATAAGCGAAGAGCAAATTAATGCCATTCTTGAGTATATAAAGAAATGCGGAGTACATTCTGAACGTATCCCATTTGATGGTGATATGCCAGACGAAGACGATCGTGTGTTCTACGAAGTCTCTTTAAGCAAGGAGGACTCGTTCCTCGTCACTGGCAACCTCAAGCATTTCCCAAAGACACCCAAAGTCATTACTGCCGCTCAAATGATGGAGATTTTAGATAACGAATTTTAATAGCAAGAGTGTGTCACACAAGGCACACTCTTTTTCTTTATCCTTGTTCCACTATATATTTTTTCGTATACCACCAATACAGCATCCCAGCCATTCTTTACTTTCTGCCAAGAGGCGATAAACTTCGGGTCATCAATTGTCATTGTCATAGATAAGCATCTTGGATTGAACGGCGTTGGATACGAGCAAGCCTCTTGTACTCCGACAGCCTTTTGTAATCGACCCCCTCGTCACTACAATACTTGCGCAGGCTACGACCTTTACGGTTCAGGTTAAAATCCTGCATTACCTTTTCAAAATACTCCTTTGTTTCCACTATTTTGACGTTTTAAAAAAACGGAGACAAAGGTAGCACTTCAATATGTTAAAACCTTACGCTGCAATGATGATATACTATGAGGTACTTTATTACGGGATCAGAACTGTTCAATGGAGATGCCCTTCGGCATTGCCTCCGTCTGGTACTGGAAATAGAATCGCTCCAAATCTTCGCTGCTGTACATAAATCAATGTTTAATTTTTGGCAGCAAAGTTACAACTTTCAAAATTGAGCCCTAATTTGAGTGCTTACCTTTTACCAAACCGATTGTTTTATCGTTCTGTCACAATCACCTTAAACGTTTTAAAGATCAATTTTATATCATAAAAAAACGAATGGTTTTGCACATACTCCAAATACAGTTTTATCTTCTCCTGCATAATCACATGGATGTAGTAGTCCTCAGGATCCTCCGCTTTCTCCATCAGCTCATTTTCATTACGAAACATGATACTTGCTGGATCTGTGATACCAGGGGTAACGTCCAACACATGCATCTGCTCAGGTGTCCAGTAATTCACATAATGACGCACCTCTGGACGAGGACCCACCAAACTCATATCGCCAATGAACACGTTTATCAGCTGTGGCAGCTCGTCAAACTTATATTTGCGGATATAATACCCCGACCGAGTAACGCGGGGGTCACGCCCACCAATTGTGACGAGCGACCCCTTGTCCGCCCCCACTCGCATAGACCGAAACTTGAATATTCTGAAATCCTTATTGTTTCTACCCACGCGCAACTGACGATAAAAAACAGGCCCCTTGGAGTCCAGTTTAATCCATATAGCAAGTATTAAAAAAAGTGGGCTCAGTACGATCAGACCAAGCCCAGAAGCAACGACATCAAATAACCTTTTCATATTTACAAAGAAGAAAGCCTGGAGGCAAAGCAACAGTATCTTTGCCTCCAAGCCCTTAAATGAATATTACAAATGAGAAACAATATCGACGAAGTTCTCGATCACATACTCCAGATCCTCGTCCGTCATTTTTGTATTCAACGGCAACGTGATTTCGTTCTCAAACAAATGATAAGCATTCGGGAAATCCTTGATGTCAAAGCCCAACTTCTTGTAGGCCGTCATCATCGGCAGCGGCTTATAGTGGACATTCGTGGCAACGCCCCGCTCCGCCATCTGCTCTATCACCCGGTTCGCCTCCTCGCGCGTCTTGCCCAGCAAGCGCACCAGATACAGATGCCCCGAAGAAGCATAATCCGCACCATAGTGATGCAGCACCGCCACGTTCAGCGATCGGAAAGCCTCATCATAGCGTGCTATCATCTTGCGACGACGCTCCAGCATCCCCTGATAGCGCTCCATCTGCACCAGACCAATGGCAGCCGCCACATCCGTCATGTTACACTTATACCACGTCCCGATGATGTCATACTCCCAGGCACCTACTTTCGTCTTCGCCAGCGCATCCTTGTTCTGACCGTGCAGACTCAGCAGCTGCGCCTTGCGATACAGGTTCTCGTTCCACGTCTCGCCCGCTATCTCCGGCACACCGCTAAACGTATTCTCCACCTGCTTGTCCAAGTTCTTCACCACCTGCTCGTTGCCGAAAGGCAGATGCCACGTCAGTGCACCACCCTCCGCCGTCGTGAAGTTCTTCACGGCATGAAAACTAAAGGAAGAGAAGTCAGCGATCGATCCCACCTTCTTTCCCTTGCGCGTAGCACCGAAGGCATGGGCCGCATCACAACAGATCGCTATGCGTCCCAGCATCCTCTGCAGGTCCGTCTTCGGAACAAACAAGTCCCTCTTGCGCTCCACGATCGCAAACAGACGGTCGTAGTCACACGGGATACCTGCCAGATCCACCGGGATAATCGCCTTCGTCCGCGGCGTGATAGCCCGCTCCACGGCCTCATAGTCCATCTCCAGGCAGTCCTTCTGCACATCCACGAAGACCAAGGTAGCCCCCACATGCGTCACCACCGACGCACTCGCCGTATAGGTATAAGCCGGGACGATCACCTCGTCACCCTCGCCAATCCCCAGCAGCCGCAGGGCCATTTCCCCACACGCCGTCTGTGATCCGAGGCAGACCGCCTTATCTACCCCTACAAACGCAGCCACTTTCTTTTCCAGTTTCTTCGTACGCGGTCCGGTGGTAATCCACCCAGACAGTATGGCGTCGCGTACTTCCGCAGCCTCCGCCTCCGTCATGTCAGGCGGAGAGAAAGGCACATTACGCAGTTTCATTGACATAATATATATTGATGATTAAAAATTCAGTTTTTCCACACACTCTTCTTGCCCCACTTCCAATTTACCCAAGAGCGAATTCTCAACAAGAATCCCATTAAGTGATTTTCTTTGCTATATACCAACTGATACTTCCAACGGTTCTTGAAGTATCGTTTTATCTTCCTTGGCAAAGAATGTACATCCCCAGATGTTGGATTTAGAATTTCAGCAAGCATTCGTTCTTCTATATCCTTATACCTTGGCCAGTCAGGGAAACATTCTGAAAAAATACCTATGTAGTCCATACAAATTCCATTCAAAGAGCACAGGAATTTGAAATAACCACCTTCAATAGCCAATACCTTAACCTTATCCCAATCTATTTGATGGATATTAGAATTAAGATTCGCATTCTTCACCACCAAAGCATAGTCAACAATTTGCCTTAGATTAGCTCCACCATAAACAAAGTGTCCAGCAAAATGTAATGGTAGAAATACAACATTAAACATTGTAGAAGGCAACCAGCAACCTGTTTCCTCATCGAGATGAGAATTTGTATTAAGGTCTTTCTTTAAGTATTCTTCTACCTTCAATAGCGAGAAGTGCTCTTGCTCACAAATTATAGAAGCATGATTCTCTACGTGAATGCCATTAATGCTATATACACTATGCTTCTCCTCATTCTGTTTTACCTCAATGCCCTTCCCCTTTATCAGTTCGTCAGCATACTGCCCTTTGCCACAGAAGTAAACATCCAAATCGCCACTCCCTCTATGTTTAGGAATAGGATATAACTTCGACAATCCATATCCCTTCATCACCACCATCTTCAAGCCATTTTTAGAGAAGAAGGAAGCAAGTTCTTTTATGAACACCTTCTGACGTTCATACTCTTTCTCTAACGTCATCACACTGCCAATCCACTTTATCAATACATTTCGTGGCGGCATAGCTCCATTAGATTTTAATTTATCAAGAGCATCTAAACATAATCCAAGAACCGATTGCTGTCCTGCTTGTTGCATCAGCTTAAACCAATCGTTTTCGGATAGTGATGAAAATAAAGTTGTATCTGTAGGTTGAGTGTTTATACAATAATGTAGGAGTGATATAATTCTTTTTTTTAACATTAAGTTTGTCTGAATCAATTTGAATATCATTAAATCATCGCCATACTACATAAACACAATACTTTTGCGACACAGCCATACTATCATTCGAACTCTTTTCACCATTTTTTTCATTGTCACATTTTGAATCATTGATACAAGCATCAATAATCTCTGCTTCGGCTATATCAACAAGTTCCTTTGAACTATTAGTATATATTGCCTTTATATTTGGATAAATATCACAATAATCAGGCTGACTACGTCTATCCTCTAATTTCTTACCAGTTTTACCTATCTTGAAAGACTGTGCTTCTTTTACAATAATATGCAACCTATATAAACTTACGCCTAAAATACTATCAAACGAAATGCCTGCGTCTGTTTTATCAATAACTCGATCGATCCATTCCCATGCTTTCTGTGGTAAATAGCCAGAATAATTTGCTAGATTTACTTCCATTAATAGAAAAGAAATATCACCTAAAGCCTCTTTTAAACTTCTGGATAACCGATTTGCTTTGCTTGTATTTGCAACTAAAAGATAAGAAGATTTTATATAATGAAACCAGTTTGTGACAAGCGGGTTTGACGTAATCTTCTTATGGAAATCTTTTATATTCGTAACAGAGTCTCTATCATATGATAATATGTATACACTACTTTTCATCCTGTACCTCCTCATCTTGATTTATCAACATATTAGGACTCGAATATGGAACATTTATAACTTGAGCTACATTTGTAGGAAGCAATCCATCCTTATCGCCAAGTTTTTCTATAGCCTGTTTACGTATTTAGTAACTTTCAGAACGTAAATAGTCAGGATTATTAAACATAAAAAAAAGGAATGAGCCTACTGTAAGCAGCAAGATAATAAAAATCAAAACTGCTAACAATATTAGACACCAATTTTTGATATCTGCATAAGCTGCCCCAATAAATACGAGAACAAGTAATATTAAGACTTTCCATAATTTATCTGGAACCCCTTTTACTTCTATCGAAACGATAGAGTTTTGTACTCTATTAAAAAATGGAATTAAAGAACTCATTTTTCTTAATTAAAATTGTTACCTATTTGACTCTGCATTAAAGGGCTTATGCATCAGAATCTTATAAATACCGACCAAATACCCCCCAACCATAACTGACATGTACCGTCAGATAGATAAAAGGCTGATAACGGAACAGACCTACCCTCCCTGTTTTCTTTACAGATTTAAATGTAAAGAAACAAGCCAACAATAAGTATAGTATGACAACAGAAAGGTACATCACTGCAATAATCAAACTTAAGCAACTCAATATAGCGCCAAAGAATAATCCAAGAACAAAAACAAGAGGGAAAAATTGACGTATGGTGGCAGGCGCACCTAATTTTTTATTCACCAAGGGTTTATACAAACCATATTGATAAAACATTTTCCTAACCTTGCTTATTTTGTCACGCGCATAATACTTAGTCACAATGCTCGGAATGAGATATATTTTTCCCCCATTTTTTATAATACGTCCATTCAACTCATCATCTTGATTACGTATCAACTCATTGTCATATAGTCCTACCTTATCAAATACCTCACGCTTGAAGCAACCAAAAGGAACCGTATCAACTTGTCTTACTTCATTACAACCAATACGAAAATAGGAGTTTCCCATACCAAAAGAACTACTCAAAGCCTCAGCAATAGCCAGTTCCTTGGAAGAGGGCCCACAAGGCAAGGTTTCACACAACGCGCCCACATTATCAGCATCCAGTTCTTTTAAGTTTTTTACCAATGCCGAAAAGTGGTTAGTTGGATACTCCACATGCCCATCCAAACGGATAATTATTTCGCCTTTTGAAGCCTTAATACCAGTATTCATAGCGTATGGCACTATCTTCTTAGGATTGTCTAGCATCTTGATGAATGGGTATTTCTTCGTATATGATGCAATAATCCCACGGGTCTTATCCGTACTCATTCCATCCACAAAAAGGATCTCCAAATCATTTTGCGGATAATCTTGCAGCAACAACGATTCTATACATTGTGCTATATATTTCTCTTCATTATATATTGGACAAATTACTGATAACATAGCTTTTATTTTTATATAACCTTTCTATTTAAGCAAGCCCTCGTAAAAGTCGACCATTTTGCTACCTATTTTTTCAAAATCAATCTTTCCTCTTAAACTTTCTCGTGTATTATCTGTATAAGGTTCTGCTAATTTTTGAAGCATTACTCTTGCAGCTTCATCTGGATCACGACTGATGATAGCTGAATTTTTTAATCCTTTCAACTGCTGTTTAACATCACCAACATCAACAGAGAAAACTCGTTTATTCAAAGACAATGCCTCACGAGTAATATTAGGAGAGCCTTCTTCATCTGATATTAGCAAAACGAAGTCACAAGCGTTTAGATAAACTGGTACCATTTCTGGTTTTACCTTACTCATGATTAATAGTCTATAGTCGCCACCCAATTTATTAACTATGGCTTCAGCTATGTCACGACGCTTAATTGGTGTCCCTGAAATATCTGAAAATAAGGCGTATTTATAATCATCTAATCCCAATCGTTCCAAAGATTCTGCCTTTGATGTAGAAATAAATAATTTATAATCCACACCTAAAGGTTGTATAAAAAGTTTATCCTTACATTTTATCTGAATCCACTTCGGAATATATGGAATCAATGTATCAGATACAAAACCTAACTTGTCAAACAACAAGATAGACAAGAAAGAAGTCTTTTGACTTAACCAAATCTTCAACTTTGTCAAATATGACTTCGTTGTCTTTATTGCCTTAGCGTGTATGTCTGTTCCGTGGAATGTCAGCAATTTGGGCTTTGACACACCAACCAAGCTTCCCCATACCAAAAAAGCATATAAACCACCGAATTGAATATGGATAATATCAGCATCTTTAACCCTCTTACGAATGTTCCAAAAGTCTGAAACCTTATTCGTAAAAGGACAGAACTCCACCTTGGAAACCCTTTCATCCGATTCCAAAGCATTCTTTAGCCTACCTATTATAGGATTGCCGACTTTCCCGAATCTTGGATACTCGTTTGACACTAAAAGTATTTTCATTTCCTGTATCGTATTATTTTAGCGGGTACACCACCTACAACAGCAAAAGCAGGAACATCTTTTGTAACAATAGTCCCTGCTCCGATTACGGCACCATCACCTATTTTCACACCAGGCATAATAACTGAGCGCATTCCGATCCAAACATCATTACCAATACATACCTTCTTCACTATTGAACCTTGTCTTGACATTGGAATGTCAGTTCGATCTATGCAGTGCGTGTGAGTTAGGATTGTTACCTCTGGCCCCATCATAACGTTATCACCTATTTCGAGTGGGCCATGCACAGAGCAATTGACACCAAGTCCACTACCTGAACCAATAGAAATACCTCCCCCTGTAGCAAAACGAGCTCCACATTCTACGTTCACATTATCACCACATTGATCAAAAATATGGCGGCACACCATATATCTAATTGTTCTTGCCCAGTGCGTCATTGGACTTGTTGAAGCTGGCAAATATCTTGCAAAGCCGTAATATGTGACTAAGCACAAGCTTTTTGAAATTTCATACATTTATTCTTTCATGTTATTCACATACCCCTCTGTCGCCCAATCCCTATGCTTTATTATGCAAGGATTGCCAAACACAACAGAATGAGATGGCACATCAACATTAACGAAACTATTTGGTGCGATCAACACATCATCACCAATAGTAACTTTTCCAACGATAGCCGAATTGATTCCAATCCAAACTCTATCGCCAATAACAGGATATCCCTTTCGAGCGCCCCTATTGGCTTGCCCTATCACGATACCTTTATGTATGTTACAATTGCGACCAATCTTAGCCCTAGCATTGATGGTTATATTATATGCATGCCCAATGTAAATACCCCCCCAATTTGCTGATTTGCTGCTATTTCTAGTCCTCTTTGGTTGGCCCATATACGAAATAACGCTTTATATACCAACCTCATGGGCGTAAAGGAAACTACAGCAGCCTTACGATGGAGAAAATGGAAAATTCTAATATACAATTCTGGCTTTCCTCCATACCGTGCAATATCTGCATTATAAAATTCTTTAAATCTACTCATGACGAATTAATTGTTTACAAAATCTCCAATCCGTCTTAGGAAAAAATCAGTATATGCCACAGCACCAATCGTATTCATGTGTGTCGGATCATTAAAAAGTTCCTTATGTTCTAAAAATTCAGGAAGTTGCGAGTTGTTTAAAAACCACGCCCCATACATTTTACAAATCTTCCGCATTTCCACGGCAGACTTATTGTTGACATCACAAAGCCTATACATAGGAGAATCTACGACTACAACCTTCACGCCTTTTGCGCTCGCACGTGAAAGAACTTCCTTGAATCGCTCAACCTTAGTCTTGCTCAGATTCGCATATTTTTGCTCTCCATGTTTCAGTACTAGTGCTTTTTTCAGTTTCTTAGGCTGCAGAGGTAGATAACCTTTCTCCGTTTCATCCACAAAAGAATTACGTCCTCGATAGCGCATCAATATGCGATGGACGACAGAGTTGAATTGATATAGACTACTGTTGAGCCTTGAATATTCAGTCCAAGGCAATTCTTCACGAATGGTTGAAGTCACCCACGAGTTTCGCTCATAATATGGATAAAGATTCTCCAGTGGATCATCGAAACCCTCAAACAAATACTCCGTTCCATTCTCCCATATAATCACTTTAGGGGTATAGCGATCAAGAATAGAATTCACAACACAACAGTTATAACTAAAGAAACAACCGTCGCGAGCAACATTGTATGCCGGCATGCCGAGTGAGTCTTCTATCATTTGAGAGACGTAATGATGAGCTGCGCGAGACGAACCCACGATAACAATGGGCGTATGCACATCGTTCAGCGAATAGTATGTCTTTCCAGTATCACCTTGATTGCTTATCTGGGGTAGCATCCAGCTCATCACTTTACCCACAGCCACATCCACAACGATCACCATTGCCAGTACCAACAGCACTGCAGCGCAAAATTTTGACAAACCTTTTTTCATAATGGTCTTAGAATTGGAAGTAAATGAACGAACCGCCGTTGAGCACGCCAAAAGCAAGTATATAAGCGATCATCAAAACCGCAGTAGCATATCGCATCACCATGAAGCGTGAACTTAGCAAATGGATTCTCAGATGTTTCTCTTTAACGAAGTCATAAGAGAAAACTATTGCCATAGCAACAAAACTCATCATAAGCGTATTTGTGTCAAGGAACGGCTCACCAGGATCGCTGATTATTTTTTTAATGATTAGTATCACATCGACAAGGTTATTCACACGGAAGAATATCCAAGCAAAATTGACTATAGAAAAAGTAACCATCAGCCTGAGGAGGTTCGCTATTGAGAACTTGTCTGAAATGGTCTTAATCTTATCGCCATATATGATTCGTTCTACCACCATACACGCCCCATGCAATGCGCCCCATATAATGAAGGTATATGCGGCTCCATGCCACAATCCCGACACTGTAAACACTATCATCGTATTGAGCATCCAACGAGCTTTGCTGCATCGGTTTCCGCCCAATGGGAAATAGATGTAATCACGAAACCACGTTGTTAGCGATATATGCCATCTACGCCAGAAATCTGTCACCGTCCGAGCGAAATATGGACGTATAAAGTTGGTAGGCAGCTCTATTCCCAATAGTTTTCCGCAGCCAATAGCCATTAGAGAATAACCAGCAAAGTCAGCATAAATTTGAATGCTATAAAGGACACTGGCAAAAAGCAAAGTCGTTCCGTTATGTTACCCAATGTTAGCATAAACGGTATCTACATATATACCAAGTCTATCGGCGAGGCATAATTTCATTACACCCCCCAACAAGAAATCCTTACATCCGCTGACTGCTAAATCATAGTTGAATGTACGCGCCTTAAAATACTGAGGCAATTGTTTTTGCGCTCTACTGATAGGACCACTCAGAATACTTGGAAAGAACATCACATAGGCCATGTATGAAAGAAGATCCTTCGTTGGTTCCACTTTCCGTTGATACACGTCGATACTGTAGCTTAATGCCGTAAAAGTATAGAAGCTAATTCCCACCGGCAACAGGACTTTAAGCGTAGAGACACTCACCTCTGTTCCGATAAGTGAGAACGCATCCACAAACGCTAGTACAAAGAAGTTGAAGTATTTGTAGTAAAACAGAATACCCACATTCAGAATGATTGTTCCCACCAATAGCGTTTTCCGCCTCTGTCGATGGTCTGTCTTGCCCAAGCACCACCCTGCAAAGAAGGTTGACAATGCCGTGATCAGCAACAGTCCGAGGAATCGCCAGTCCCACCAACCATAGAACACAAGACTTGATGCAACTATTAGTCCGTTCTGTTGTTCCTTACTGTTTCGGCATACCATCCAGTAAAGCAAAAACACTACAGGGAAGAAAATAAGATATTCAAGAGATTGAAATGTCATAACGATGTGGCTAGAGTTTTTCGATCAAATCTAGATACGATTTCAAGAAAGCATCTTCGGTGTTGCGCTCCAAACATAGTTGACGATTACGCTTTCCCATGTCTTGTCGCTCTCCATGTGATAAGCCTACCATCTTACTGATAGCACCAGCAATGTCTTCTGGTTTATTTGGGTCAAACAAAAAACCATTTACTCCTTCTTCAACGATATACGGATTTTCATATACATTGCTACAGATGATTGGCAAGCCACAAGACATGGCTTCTGCTACAACATTTGGGTATCCTTCAAAAAGACTTGGTAGGCAAAACATATCAGACTTTCGATATTCCTCTTCTATCTTTTGGTTGGGATCATGCAAAGTTAGGTAATCGGCAACGTCAAGTCTTTGATATTCTGTTTCTATTTCTGCATAATAGGCTGCATAGTGAATCTTGTCTCCATACCAGTCAAAATGCACCTTGAGCCCCATATCCTTAACTATACGAACTGCCTTTAAATACGTCAGCACATTCTTTTGCGGGGCATAGCGAGCAACAGTAACAATATGAAGAGTATTATTCTCTGAGGGGGTCTCTGATGGTGTGAAGCGTTTCATATCTACAAAATTGATAATCGGGTGAACCTTCTTGCTAAGAAAAGGAAAATTGTTACATATAAACTTACCCTGACTATTACTATTAGGAACAATCGCGTCAGCCATTCGATAAAGATTAAATCGATTTTTATCGCTACGGGTGATGCAAGTATTGTTGTTGCGTTCTGACACTATCAACTTTGCCCTAAAGAATAATTTAGCAAGACACATCATTTTGTTCACCGAAGGCAAAAATGAAATCACCACATCAGGACTATAATTCCTAACATATTTAACGGCCATTAGAATGCGAGTTTTTTTATCGAATAGTTTTGGAACAAACTCATAATCCACCCCATTCTTACGAAGATAAGGTTCATAGAACTGATTTTCAACGTACGTTATCAGTCGGCAGGTAAAACCTGCCTTTTTTAACATAGAGGCCAAACCGCATAATTGACGCTCAGCACCACCTGAGCCGAGATTTTCTGTTATTAAAAGTATTTTTTTCATCATTATCAGATACACTCCACTTCTCTACAACGAGCCAAATAATACCCAAAAACCGTAGTTGAAAATATTGAGTATTCGGTATAGGACATGGAGAAAATTGTCATTGTAAAAAAGGAGATGAATGAAAGGGTAAGAACTAATTTCGCAGATAAATTTTGCTTTGTTTTTCTAATTGTTTTATAGAAACTCAGCCAATAGAATGCATAAACAACAAGTCCAAGCAATCCCTGATTAATAGCGATTTCGAGCCAATCATTATGCGCATAGTTTACACCGATACCTAATGTCGCATTTGCTCCATTTCCAAAAAGATACTTGCCCGTATCAGTTTCATACTTAAAGTGATCCCAGAAAAACTCGTATATAACATCGCGACCGCTGGAGCCGCCTTCTTCTGTTTGAAGAATACGTTGGAAAAAGTATTCGGACGTATCCATCATATATGTCACTATATATACAGCTGCCAAGACTATCAATATTGAAAAGAAGAGCACCTTTAGCTTTGAGATACCACGATGATATCGATAATTAAAGTACAAGAAGTACAGTATTGACAAAACTCCCACAATAATAGCTCCTCGTTTCATACCCATCACAATGAATACCATACAAAAAGAAAGGAATACATATTGTAGTATATTCTTGCCTTTAAACATAACTACAGCAGGAATGAGCGCAACAAACAAGTAACCCATATTATTAGTTACTTCATCCACATCCGTTCCTTCAAGTAACAATTTATGAATAGTTGTAGCCTTATAATCAAAGAATATAAACACTGCAGCCATCATATACACCACAACCCATTTTTTCAAGGCCGGTTCCGTGAGATAACCTCTCCTTGAGAAATAATAGAAAGCATAAATATTGGGCACAGATAGAAAGATACTTTTCAAATAAGAAGAATTTGAGACCTCGGCCCCAGTGAACCTTATTATATAATGATTGTCACTAAAAAGTAATGCGACACCATATATAACAAACATGAGAAACAGAACATTAAGTCCCGTAAAAAAAACGGCTTATTGGGTAAAACAATTGTCCTTACCGTATAATACACCCCCATTATCATAGCAACAAGAATAATCAACTGAGAAACGATAGTTCCTCCAGTTGGGATCATTGTGCCTTGCATAGAATAAAAGACCAAAAGGGATATATAGACATTACAAGGGTTCTTGAAGAATCTCATTATCTTTTGACTTTAGAGGGTAATACCAGCCAATCACCAAATATATCATCCCATTCCTTTGGTGTAAACTTTTCAAAGCCACTTGAGTCAAAGAAGGTAAACTCACCGAAATATACTTTATCATCCACGCTATACAAGTCCATCCTCACATGCGGAATTCCTTGTGAGAGCTGTCTTGCTATTTTCTTCATTTCTTCAAATGTCGAGGGTAGCTTTGGAATTACAGGGTTATTAGATCCACCCTGTGTGAATGGCAAATGATTTCCATCCATATCAAAATAATCAAAATAAGTTTGATGTCCAGAGAATCTTTCACTTGCTATTAGAATAGCCTTCGGCTTACCATTAAAGCAAAAGAACTTATAGTCCCGCAACTCTCCACTTCCATCAACCTTAAACTCTTCTGCCATAATTCTTGGCTTGACATTCTTATAAGGCCACTCTTTGAGGTGCTTATAAATACTTGTTTTTAAAGAGGTATTTAAGCGAGCAGAAGCAGATGCTTTATCAAACGACTTCTTATCACGACATATCACAATACCACAACCTCCACCTCCATTTGTGGTCTTCAACACGAAGCGGTCGGGAAGTGTGCTAAAATCAATATCTTCAAATCTGTCCCAAACACCCAGCGTTGGAATAACATACTCTTTTCCAAGCATTCTTTCAACGAGCTTCTTTACTTCGTATTTATCAACCATCTGAGTGTATTCAGGCTTTCTATTATACAATTTAAGCCACTGAAGTTTCTCATCAAATGTCTTAGGGGATTTCAAATCCAAACTATATCCCATTTTTAAACGGAACATTATCTTTAAATACAAAGCATCGGGAAGCCATGTTCCAAAATGCGTAAGCAATGCCAAGCTGAGCTTTTTCGGTTGCTTAAAATAAGTGCTTATTTTCTGCATACTTTTTTCCCAGGTCAACTATTTACAAACGGCTTATAGCTTTAACAAGCTTTTGGACTACTCTATCTGTACGTTCCTCCATGTCAAGAAGCGGATTATATTCAACCAGATCCAAAGACTTTACTTGATTGTTCTTTCTTAGAATAAAGTTCAATATCTCATGCAATGCATCTTCTGTTATTCCACCAACTTCTGGCACACCCGTACCTGGAGCTATCGACGGGTCAAGTACATCTATATCCAAACTTATATGTATTTGCTTGAATCGAGACATAAAATCGTTTATTGTATCCAAAGTCCGAACCATATCAGAATTAATAACGCCACAAGTTATTCTTGAGATACCTTGCTCGCTTATCAAATCAACCTCATAAGGATCAAGACTCCTTGCTCCAACATACAATATATTCTCAACAGGCAGAATATTATTTGTATATCTTCCCACATACTTGTCTTCACCAAATCCCATCAAATATGCCATATGCATGCCATGGATATGGTGACTTTCCGAACGCTCAGAAATATTGCAATCTCCATGAGCGTCAAGATAGATAATGCCTACTTCTGGGTTGTGCTTTAAAACTCCAGAAATAGAACCCCATGAGATAGCATGATCACCTCCAATCGTTATCACCTTATTACCAGAAGACAAGGCTGAGTAAACGGCATCACATATATTACTATTTACCTTGTCAATAGCGTTTAAGAACGGCATTAAATGATCTTCGCCTGGATTCTCATCGGGAACAGAAATCAAGTTTTGGTCTGACATTCCTTCCTTTTCAAATAATTCAGCCAGACGCAATGCGCCAACTTCCGGTCCTTTTTTATAAGCTCCATACCACAGGGGAGCTACTACCATTTGATCCATATCGAGTTATTTTTTAAATATTATTTGCTTAAGTGCGAACACAAACCTATCATGATGTGACTCACAATTTATGTTGTTCAGAATCCAAATCTTTTTACGTTTTGAAATCATGGACGGCAAAAGTCTCATTCTAAATAGTTTATTCAAGACCCTATTATCATAAGGTTGCAACATTGTATTATAGAATTCTGTTGTGGACATATAAAAATGATTGCATTCTTCCTTTAAAAGCGAAGAATCCTGTATTATACTATTTAGCTTATCAATTGTTTTTCCAAAAGCGACCTTATCGGTCATAAACGAAACCACCGCTTTCTCACCACACTGAGTGTAAGGATACAGTTCATAGCCGACACCAGCTTCTGCAAAGTCTATCATAACCATATATCCTTCGTTCCAAGAGCAGTTTCTTTGTCCTTCTTCATCAAAGCAAAAATTGCCAAGACCATAGAATATTGGTTTTCCTTTATATACTTCATACCCTGAATAGCAGTGCTGATGATGATTGACAACAGCGTCGGCTCCAGCATCTATAAAGAAACGATAGGTTTCTACCATCCGAGGTGAAGGCAACTGGAACATTTCATGCCCGCCATGTACAATTACAAGCACATAGTCTGCCATATCCTTAGCTTTCCGAATGGCATAATACAGACGCACGGGATTAAGAGGGTTAGCACCAGCTGATGTTTCTGTTGCAATAGAAAACTCATGTTCACAACAGTTGATAACAGCAAGAGTCTTTCCGTTCGTTTTTATATAAAGTATTTCTTCTGCTTCCTTCAAGCAATTCCCTACACCGACAACATCAAGTCCTTGTCTTTTGCAACACGCTACTGATTTATGTAATCCCTCGCTCCCAAAATCAAGGATATGGTTATTTGCCATTGTTACGCCTGTGAAGCCTGCAAATTTGATAGCCTCTGCAGCCTCAGGGACACAATGAAGATTTGGCCCACATTTAGGAATCGGTTTATATGTATCTTCAACAATAGGACTCTCAAAGTTGACAAATGAGAAATCCACTGATTTTATCACTTCACGAAGATTCACCGGAAAAACATCCGAATACCGCTTTTCCTCTATCTGCTTCGCGAGTCGTTCCTGTGGAGCAAAATCTCCTGCTACAAGTACTTTCATTTTCTTTTCAACATTTTCTTTAAATTAAAACATATACTCCTTTCTTCTGGGAATAGCAGAATAGCAGCAACGTAAATGCAAATACAAATTACCACATATAATAGCTGGATGAAAATGCTATCGGATGAAGGAAGCAATAATATCAGAAGCATTAAAGATGCTGCTATTACAGACGGAAGTATATTAGTAATCATCTTAAGAACGTTCATCTTAACAACTACTGCCATTATTATCAACTGGACAAGCACAAGCTCCAAGCGCACGAAAGATCTTGCAACATATAATGCCTCAAAACCCTCTTTCACATAAAACAACAAAACGGGCCAAAGAACTATTATGTGAAGCCATTGAGCTAATACAGACAGTTTGGGTTTACCTATAGAACGGTACACTTCACTTGAATAATGAGCAAGAACAATAGTTATCGCACTCGTCAACCCCCATAAGCCTATGAACGGAGAAGCTTCCATCCATTGACTACCAAGAAGTATTTGGGTTATAAGATCGCTAAAAAGGAATATACCAATCCCTATTGGAATGATTAGAATGCCAACAAGTTTCTGAAATCTAAAAAACATTTCATTAAACTGATCTCTGTCATTTTGCAATCTCGAGAGTGAAGAGAACAGGACAGGAGTAGTCGCAGCGGTTATAATTGAGGTTATCTGCCCCACCGTACTCATAGACGTTCTATATAATCCAAGACAGTGCTGACTTAACATAGTACCAACGATAAAAATATCCACATACGATGTCAGCCATATACTAACTGCTTCAAGCATGGACCACATCGTAAAGGAAAACATATCCTTAAACAAGCGGATATTATAATACCAACGAGGTTTCCAATTGGACTTGATGGTCAATATTAAAGCATTGGTAAAGTTCAAAGCTATCATTCCTATAATAAGAGACCAATAACTTCTGGTTACAAAAGCCAATGGCACCGTCACTATCAAAGGAATGAGGATTCCTATAATTCTGACCCAAAATAGAGTTTTAAAGTCCAAATCTCTCCTAAACAAAGCCATCTGAATACTCGAGAAAGCCTCCATAGGTA